>JAALLR010000161.1_pt1 | contig 22216 bp, 18 predicted proteins | sample 7245931 | NCBI WGS metagenome assembly JAALLR01 (sample SAMN13049201, study PRJNA578106) | oil field metagenome | isolation source: filtered produced water from oil reservoir B9 | place: USA:offshore Texas | collected 2016 | reverse complement strand
GTGAGCCATCTTTTCTCCCTCCTGATGATTAAGATTAAGCTACTTCTTATCTACCAGAGGGAGGGGTGGCTCTCCTGCTTCAAGCCATCAATTTTACACCATCATAATGGACACTACTACAAGTTGTCTGGATACGAATACTAAGGTAGATGCAGATGCGGAAGACAACAGCCATCAATGCGTTAACCAATAATAAATAATATAGGAGGTAACCATGGGCTTTAGCGGCAAAATGCTGTTCCTCTCCGTCCACGGGGATCCTCTTGCCAAGCTGGGCAAGATTCAGTCCGGAGGCCAAAATGTCTACGTCAGGGAGGTGGTGAAGGCGCTCGACTCCTTGGGAATCGCCGTAGATGTTTTTACCCACCATTCAGACCCCCAGGTCCCTAATAGAGAACCTTTGGGTAAAAACTCTCAAGTAATAAGACTTCCGGCAGGGCACAAAGGATTTATACCCAAAAGTCAGATGCTGAAGCTCCTTCCCAGATTTTTGAATGAGCTAAAAGAACATATAGGGACAGGCAACAATTACACCTTAATCCACAGCAATTACTGGCATTCTGGCTGGGTAGGGTTGCAGCTGCAGAAGAGCTACGGCATCCCCAGAGTCCATACCTCTCATTCACTCGGCATCGTTAGAAAGAAGGCCTTGGATGCGGACAACCCGTTGTTTTCGACACGCCTCAAAATCGAAAAAGAAGTCCTGCAAAAAGCGGACAAGGTGATCGCCACAACACCACTCGAGCAAAAAATAATAGCAAACTATTACTCTGTAAAACCCCAAAAAATTTCCATGGTGCCCTGCGGTGTCAACACCAAACTGTTTCGTCCTTCCGAGAACAACAAAGCGGGCGAGATTCTGCAAGTGGACAAAAAAATCATCCTTTTCGTGGGGCGGTTTGAAGAAAACAAGGGGCTGCCTGTTCTCTTGAAAGCGCTGGATATCCTAAAGAAAAACCATCCCGCAACGCTGGCGGAGGCCATGCTTGTAATCGTCGGCGGCGACAGCCTGGATACGCCGCCGGAGGAGCTCAGCCCCGAAAAAAAGAGATATTTGAAATTCATTCAGGAAAAAGGCCTTTCCGAGCGGATCATCTTCGCAGGGCCGGTACAGCATAAAGAGCTCCCTTCCTGGTACTCCGGTGCCTGGGTCACGGTAGTCCCATCATATTACGAATCCTTCGGACTGGTTGCGGTAGAAGCGATGGCTTGTGGATGCCCCGTGATCGCCTCCCGAACGGGAGGCCTCCAGCAAAATGTGCTCCACGGCAAAACCGGTCTGCTCGTGGAGCCGAAAAACCCCAAAGACCTGGCAATAGCCCTAAATTATCTTCTGACGAATGAAAGGGCCAGGAATGAGATGGCAAGACAAGCAGCGCTTCACGGGGAAAAATACAGCTGGGAGAAAACAACATCAGACCTCCTGGCAATTTATAAAGGTGTTGCCGATGAGAGGAGAAATTAATCATCCGAGATACATCCTGGCAACAGATCTCGACGGCACACTGGTAGGCAGCCGTTCGGCACTGGCCGAATTCAACCATGTTATGTCAATACATAAGAGGAACTTCCTTCTGGTCTACGTCACAGGGAGAACCCTATTATCGGCCTGGCAGCTCATCCTCGGGGAAAATCTGCTGCATCCCCAAGTGCTGATCACAGATGTCGGAACAGAGATCTATACGCCCCCCTGGTTGAGAGCGGATGCGGTATGGGACGGCTTGATGGCATCCCGGTGGGATGAGGGCAGAATCAGGTCTGCAATTGAAGGAATAGAGGGTTTGCAAGAGCAAGGGGTGCGGGCGAGATTTCGTCTTGCCTACTACACGGACAAAACAAGATTCCAAGAGGTCATAGCAGGGCTTTCCGAATCTTTAAGAAAAGCCGGTATGCCCGCTACAATAGTACCTTCAATGGAGCGGTTCATCGATGTTATCCCTGCCGGTGCCGGAAAAGGGCCGGCCCTCCAATACGTACAGGAGTTTTACCGCATTAAAAGAAAGGATACTTTTGTCTGCGGTGACAGCGGGAATGATCTGTCTCTGTTTTCAAAAGGTTATAAGGGAATCGTGGTCGGCAACGCGCAGCGGGAACTGATAGAAAGCGTTAAACAGCTTTCGCAGGAGGCTTATCTGGCAAAGTCACACTATGCAGGAGGAATACTGGAGGGCCTGCGATCCTACGGGATGATCGATTAAAAGGGCATTAGGGCACTCACTCTGGGGCATCGAACAGCCTCCGCTCCCCGCCGGTCAAGAAGCTCCTCGGCTCCTCCCCGACCAGGCCGACTATTCCGTACTCCCCGGTCAACGGGTCGAAAACGTAATCTTTAAGAAGGCGGAAGTTCTTGATTTCCCCCGTGCTGCTGACGTGGATGCGCGGCCCCGTGCAGCGGCACCGCTCCTCCCCGATGAAGATCCTCTTTTCACCCGCCGGTGTAATCGGCAGATCCTGTTCGATTACCTCCCGGACCAGGCGCTCCACCAGGGTGAGGTTCACCTGCGGGGGGTTCTGGTAGTAGCAAAGCATAAAGCCGTGGCGCACGTCCCCGTGGTCGTCGGCAGGGGGGTGCCCCATCTGTTCCAGCACCTTCTGGGTGATGTCTTCTGCCGAATGGGCCATCTTGCGGTAGCGCAGGGAGGGGAAAACGATGGACTTGATCTCCTCCGGGTACGGGCCGAAGATCCCCGGTCTGGCGATGATCACCTCTTCCCCTACCCCGACCAGAACATGGGCGTTCCTTTTGATAAAGGGATAAAGCATCTCAAAGTGCTCCACCACCACCCGACAACCTTCGAAAACCGCCTTTGTGACCGCTTCGGCGAGAAGGCCGGGTTGAGTAAAAGCCATTTCGAATCTGACGTCTAAATGATAGGTATGGTGTTCGAAGTCGCCCCTTTCGGCGTCATGCAGCAGCGGCAGAGGGCGCACATTGATCCTCTCGTCATCGTTGGAAAGCTCCAGGCCGGGGAACATCCCCCGGATCAACAGAGACTTCCCCGCTCCGGCGTCCCCGATCACCCCGATGAGCAGGTCGTCGGCGTCCAGGTAGCGCTGGGTCAAGTGAGCTCCCAGCTCGTGGATTCTCTTTTTTCCGCGCGGAGCAAAGTAAACCGAATGCATCAAATACTCATGAACCTTCATCCTCATCCCCCCAGGGCAGACACAAATCCAGCAGCGGAGCGTGCTGCTGCGCCCCGTAGATGTCCCTTTCCCCCGGATCCCCGCAGGGGAGAGGCCTCTTCATGGTGGCCTTAAAAGCCAAAGCGGGATCGAAGTAGACCACCTCCAGGATATCCTCCTCGGGCACCCCGTAGAGGCGGGCGATCAAGGCGGCGTTGAGGCTGCCGTTCCTCTTTACCCGTTCGTAGCTCTCCCGATCCTTGAAGATGATATCCAGGGTTAACTCATAGGGCCCGGCGTTCTTGGTTCGGATCACCTGGGCCAGTTCCACCAGCGGTTTCACGACCGCACCTCCTCGAAGCTGACCGGGAAGATCTCCCGGGGGTGAGACAGTGTGAGCAAATGGTGCACCGAAAAGACGTAGGCAGCGCCGGCCTTGAAATCCGACGGGGAAAAGGGAAAGGCCAGGTTCCCGGCGGTGGCCAGCCTCCCGGGGAAACCGTAGTGCAGCAAGGTGGACCGGGCGAAGCCGCACACCGCTTCCGCCAGCTCCTCCCTCTCCGCCACCGCCTCCAGGACGATCCCCACCTCATGCCCCGCTACGGGGCGGGGCTCCTGTTTCCCCATCACACCGTCCCTGCCGTAGACGTGAAAGGCCAGGCGGAACCTCCGGCGCTCAGAACTGAAGTTGTCCTCGGTGCGTTCACGCACCCCCGCCAGGATCTCCTCCAGAGCGGAGATAAATCTGGGGTCGCGGGCGCCGGCAATAGAAACCACACGGTAGCCGATCTTCCTCGCCCCTTCAACCTTAACCCTGTAGGGGGAGACCGGACGGAAGCGGCTTCCCGCAACGGCCACCCTGCGGCCATCGAACTGCCGGAAGGTCGTCCCCTGCAAATCCAGGACGCCGCCGGGGCCAGGCAGCAGATAGGGGTTGCTCTTTTCGTAGAGGGTGTGGGCGGCCACCGAGGCCGTGGTGGCCCGCCTCTCCGGACTGGCCGCCTCCACCAGAAAGCGCCTCTTCTCCAGAAAACCGATCATGCAGTCGCTGCCGCTCCCGGGAACGGCGGCGATGGCGGCGCATTCCAGGATCTTGCCCAGGTGCAGGGAGAGCCCCGGATCGTAGCCCTCTCTGATGGGGAGGGCGGCGAACACCGCCGGGTCATAGCAGCGCCCTGCCAGAACGACCTCCGCCCCTCCGTCCAGGGCTTCGATCAGAGGTTCGACCCCCATCTGGGCGACCAGGTTGGTGCTTTCGTTGATGGCCTCCTCCGTGAGTTCCGGAACCGGCCCCAGCGGGCTGACCCTCCCCTGCCGGAGCGCCTCAGCAAGTTTCTGCCTGGAGACATCGGCCGGGATCACCGCCATCCTAAAGGAGAGCCCCTCCTCCTCGGCCACCTCCAGGATGATCCTGCGGCACCACTCCAGGTGCTGCCTGGCCCCGGAGCCGCCGGCGGTCCCGATCAGCAACGGGATCCGCAGGGTGCGCGCCGCCCGCAGCAGAAAGGTGAGATCCCGCTTGACCGCGCCGCGGGGCACGAAGGGTTTGCCGGAACCCAGGTAGTAGGGCCCGGGGTCGGTGGAGCCGGCGTCCACGGCGATGACGTGGGGTCTGCAGGAAAGCCCGTTCTCAAAGGAGACCGCCGGGAACCCGTATCCCAGTATAGCCGTCGGGGAAAGCAAAACCATCTGTTTCATTGAAATCACATCTCCCCTAAATCACATCCCCGCCTCTTTTATAGCGCAGGATCCGCAAGGCCCTCTGCATTTCATTGACGACCACCATCATCCCTTCATCCACCCCCATCCCGGGCTTGGCCAGCATCTGGTCGGGTCGGGTGGCCAGGGCTATATGGACACAGACGCTGGCGGAGCGGTCGGTCTCATTGCAGGTTCCCCCCAGATAGGCACCGCAGCCGCGCTCCTTGGCGTAGATGACGGCCTCCACGGTGTTGTTAATACCCCCCAGGTCCGGCGTCTTGACCTGTACCATATGGGCGGCCCCGGCATCTACGAAGTCCCGGACGTCTTCGAGGGTGTTGCACCACTCGTCGGCAACGATCTCCACTGATACCCCCTTGACGACCAGCAAAACCTTCAGTCTTTGCAGGCCCTCTATCTGCCCGGCTTTGGAGCCCATGTCGATGGGGCCCTCGATCCGCAGCTTGAGGGGAGCGGCCGCCCTCTCCAGACGGGCCAGGTAATCGGCGATCCGCTCGAGATCGTTGTCAAAGGCCAGCCCCAGAGTACCGTAGACGTCGATGTGCAAGACGGGGCGGTAGTCCTCCCCTGCCAGCTCCCGCGCCCGCCTGCTCAACCAGCCGACGTAATCACAGAGTTTTTCCCCGTTCCTGCCCAGCTTCGAATCCACGTTGTTGATCAGCCCGTGCGGCAGAACGTCGGCCCGCTTGATGATAGCCTTATCCGCGTTGGTAAACCGCTCGTCACCGGTCTGGGCGAAGACCGGAACGGGCTCCAGGGTCAGGCCGGTTCCGTATTCGTCGGAGAGCACCTCGCACATCAGCCTGCGCTCTTTGAGGGCGACGGCATGGAGCAGAGCCTGGGTCAATCCGTAGAGAACGGCGGTGTGCAGGCGCCTGCCGTCCCTTGTGGTAAAGGAGCCGATCTCCTCCGCCATCTCCCGGAATCCCGTGATCTCTCTCCCTGCAAGCCTTTCTCCGAGGTATTCCTCCACCAGGGGAATGTAGCTTTCCGCCAGAAACAGCGGATCCCGCCCCCCGGCGCCCGAGTACTGCACGGCGGCGCAGTCCCCGTAGGCCACCTCCCCCCCGGAGAGGAGCAGCATGATGCTGAGAGACTCCCCCCGCTGCCTGACGGAGGTAAATCCGGGGGTGCGCGGTTCCCCGCGGTAGGCCGCTCCGTCTTCCCGGGCGCCCATTTTGATCGCCAGCTGGTCGTCAAAGAAAAAACCAGTCAGCCCCGGAGATGCCAATACCTTTTCGATGCGCATTCTTTCCTCACCTCGGCTTGCCCACCAGCCGGCCTTTGCTGATGGCGTAGATGTCGTCGATCACCATTCTCAAACCGGGCTCCCGCTTCTCCTGCCGGCCGCGCTCCTCGATCTTCTTCCTGTGAAAATCCTTGATTTCGGCGGATAAGGGGATGTTGCCCGTGTCCAGGAGCCTGATCGCCCCACTGGCATCGCGCACCGGCATGATGCCTCCCCGGGCAGCCCTGGAGGGAGCAAAAGGAATGTCGAGGACACCCGCCTCAAACGCCCTGACTGTTCCCACGGCCAGGTCCCCCTCCCCCAGCTCCAGTACCCTGTCGAACACTTCCCGGACCTCCCTTTCAATAACGCTTTCCTCCTCGGCCAGCTCCGGAGTCTCCGGAACCCGCTGCTCCGCCAGCATCCGGAGCACCTGGCGGGTGCAGAGCAGCCCGGCCAGGTTGGCCTCCAGGCTGGGCACACCCATGGCCTCGTGAGGTGTTTTCACGATCACTTTATTGGCACCGGCAAGAGCCGCAGTGGCCGCTCCCCAGGCAATCACACCCAAAGCGCGCGGTTCCTCCTGGGGGAAACCTCCCATCCACTGATGAAAGACCGTCGTCAGGAGGACGTCTGAATAGCCGAAGCGGTCCAGATAGCTTCTTCCCAACCGGGCCAGGGTCCGCAGTGCTGCGGCATCCTGGATCAGGTTGCCCCCCTGCCCGTAGCCTATAGCGATGCTCTTGACTCCCTGCCCGGCCGCCAGCAAGGCCTCGATAATCCCCACCACGTGGGAGATAAAAGGTGGAACCAGCGTCCCCGTAAGGGGGCCGAACATCTCCCGGTTGATGATGATGCCGTGCTCGGCGTAGAACCCGCAGAGGCGGTCCACATACTGCCAGTGGAGCAGAGAGCGCTCCAGGGGCACGTCCTTGGCGTAGGGGATATTGTAGGAAATTCCACCGCCCTCAAAATCCGTAAACCCGGCCGCCAGGGTTATTTCCGCCAAAAGCCGGGCGTCGGGAGTGCCGTGCCGCACCTGTACCGGAACGCCGGTCGCCTCGATGATCCGGCGGCAGTTCTTCACCCCGTAGTTAACCGCCGGGAGCCCGTTGAGCAGGGAGCGGTCAGCCGCTTTGGATTCCTTGATTCCCCTGGCCGCCTCGGAATAACGGTTCTGCCTGGTGTAGGAATCGACGGTGGTGGGTAAAAAGTCGGCCTCGCCCTCCTTTTCCAGAGATCTCAGCAGGGCAATGTGCTCGTCGATCAGGGCAACACCGGCCCGCGGCTGCAGGTAAATGCAGCCCTCAGCCTGACCTTTCAGGAGCTTATAATAAGCCACCTTCTCTTTGGGTAAACCCCTGTGATAGGCCAGCGCCTCTTCGAGATCCACCCCCCTGCCGCTCGGCCAGGCAGCCAGCACCTCAGTGCGCTCCTGAAAGAACCGTTCGATCTCCCACTTGCGGTCCTGCAGGCTCAAAAAGCACACCTCCCAGCATGCTCCAGCGTTTCTCTCAACAGCACCTGCGCCGCTTCCGGACATACGTCAACCAGGAGTCCGACCGCAGCCAATATATAGGAGCCGTCCAGGAAAAGGTCCGGACGGCGCGGGCTTAAGACCAAAGGGTCGCTCTGCCTGACGGCCTCTTGAAGCAGGGCAGCGGGATCTGCAGCATGCACCAGCACCCCTCCCGTGCCTGCCAGCACCTCCACTCCGGTCAGGTCTTTACCCTCCTGAATCCAGATCCTTCCCTCCGGGGTGTAGGCCTCTCTTAAACGGCCGGCATGCCGCCGCAGGGCTTCCCGGATACAGGCTGTTGCCAGTGCCCGGTCGAATTCCGCCGTCCTCTCGTCCTGGGGTATGGCTCCCCGACCGGCATTTATCCTGGCGGCATAACTCCTGAGTTCTTCCCTGCTTACCGCAAAGGGAAGAAGAGACAGTACGGCGTCTTCGCCTACTGCCTCCAGTAAAGAAAGGACGCTCACCCGAACCCCCAGATCCCCTTCGACGGTCCGCTTGGCGAAAGGCTCAGGTGGCCCCTTGTAGACGCACCCCGGTGTCAGCGGTTTTCCCTCGCAGAAGGAATGCACATCCGTAGTGGCCCCGCCGACGTCAACGAGAACGACATCCTTTCCCAGGGTTTTCTGCAGCAGCTCTCCGGCCTTCATCACCGCCAGGGGGGTGGGCATGGCCAGCCCGAACTCCTGCTGGATCTGCTCCAGCCCTCTGGCCTTGGTGATCTCGTCCAGATAGAGTTCCCTGATCGCCTTCCTGGCGGGCTCCGGGTTGAGCACGTTGATCTCGGGCAAGACGTTCTCGGTTACCACCACCCGGGGAACACTGCCTTCCAGAAGGGAAGCTGCCCGCGGCGCCGCCTCCTTGTTTCCGGCCACCACCACCGGTACCCCCGGCCCCGAGCGGGCGATCAGGGAGGCGTTCTTAAGGAGGGTTCTGCGCTCCCCTCCATCGGTACCCCCGGCCAGCAGCAGCAGATCCGGCCGCAAGGCATTGATCTCCTCGATCTCCCGGCGGGTGAGGGTGTAGGAAAAACTCGCCACGACCCTGGCACCGGCTCCCAGCGCGGCCTCCCGGGCCGCCTTCACCGTCAGAGCAGGCACCAGCCCGACGGCCACGATTCTCAAACCACCTGCGGCAGAACTGCAGGCCCGTTTGAGCCTGACCCCCTCCAAAAGCCCCGAAGGAAATGCCTTCAGGGCAGCGAACAACCCCTCCCTGAGATCCGTCTCCACCGTTGTCGGGGCCTGAGCGGTTCCCAGCAGCGCCGGCGGATCGAGGCTCACCAGAGTCACCTTGGTAAAGGTGCTGCCGAAATCGATCAACAAAGCCTTCATAGGCCGAGATCCCTCTTCAAATCGGCGATGGCCACCTCGGGAAGAGTTCCCGGCGGGTACACCCGGTCAAACCCCATATCTTTGAAGAGCCGCTCTACTTCGGCAAAAGTCCTCTTGCCCACGACCAGGTTTCCCCCTACATAGAGCAAGATCCCCCCAATGCCGGACTCGCGGCACTTATCCCGCAAACCCCGGCAGTCCAGCTCACCGTGGCCGTAGAGGGAGGAAACCAGGATGGCCGCGGCATCGCTTTCAATGGCAGCGTTGATGAACTCCTCCTGGGAAACCATCACTCCCAGGTTGACCACCTTAAAGCCGGCCTGCCTGAGGCTCATTTCCAGGATCCTGTTGCCGACCGCGTGCACATCGGCCCCAATCACACCCAGCACTACTGTGTCCTTCCGCGACACCGGTCCCGCCTCCTCAAGAGAGCCCTAAGCGGACGCGCCAGAGAATGCTCTTGCGATCAGTTGGGGCTTAATTCACCAGTTGCTTGCAGAGCTCCACAGCCGCTCCGGCATCCGGCGCATAGCCGTCGGCTCCGATCTCCTCTGCATACTCCCGGGTAACCGGGGCACCTCCGATGATCACCTTAACCGCATCCCGCAGCCCCTCTTTTTCCAGGGCAGCGATGACCTCCTGCATGACCGGCATGGTGGTGGTCAAAAGGGCGGACATTCCCACCAAATGCGGCTGATGTTCCTTTACCGCCTGCACGAACTTTTCCGGCGCTGCGTCCACACCCAAGTCGACGATGCTGAAACCGCTGCTCTCCAGCATCATAATCACCAGGTTCTTGCCGATATCGTGCAGGTCACCCTTGACAGAACCGATAACCACCTTCCCTGCGGCGGGCACTTCGGCTCCACCGATCATTTCTTTCGCCAGTTCGACGCCCGCCTTCATGGCCTGGGCGGACATCATCATTTCCGGCACGAACATCTCTCCCTCTTTAAAGCGGACCCCCACCTCATTGATTCCGGGGATCAGTGCCTCATTGATAACCCGGAGCGGCTCTTCTCCCGCTTCCAGCAGCCGTTTCGTGGCCTCCTTCACCCCTTGAACATCACCGGCTATTACCAGATCGATCAGTTCCTTCAGGCTGCTCATGCTTCATCCCTCCATTTTTTCAGGTTAAAATTAATCGGCAGGTTAAACCGGCTATCGCAAAGTCAGCCGCCGAGCCTTTCCTCCGCCCGGCGCAGGATGCCGTCGATCTCCCGTTCGGCAGCTGGAGCGAGAGGCGTCGGTCGGTAATTATCCATGATCTCGCGCAGCTTCTCCCGGATCCGGGTGCCCATGGTCTTGGAGCCTCCTGCAGCCCAGGTCTCGTAGCTATTGAAATCGGAAAGGGTGCTCCCCCAGCTCTCCCTGAAGTGCCTGGCGGTGTGTTCGTCCCCCAGGAAGTTGCCTCCGGGGCCCACACGCCTGATGGCATCTACGGCCAGGTACTCGGGGGTGGTATTCACCCCTTTGAGGAGGTACCTTACCCGTGAGACAACCTCATCGGTCAACACCAGCATTTCCAGACAGCCGGTGCGCCCGGACTCGATGTAAAAGACGTCATGCATCAGGTTGCACCCCTGCAGGGCGCCCATCAGGGTAAACATGGTTCCCTCGACCACGGCCTGCTCGTCAAAAACCTTGGAAGTACCACACCCTGCATAACCCCAGGAAGGCAGGGAGTAATAGCGGGCCAGATCGCACAGGCAACCCTGGAGCAGGAGCGCCTCCGGTACCGCGTACACCGCCATCATCGTGCGCATGTCCAGAGGAGAATCGCCGTATCCGTAGAGGAAAGGTGCGCCAGGATTCTTCAGCTGGTGCACCACCAGCCCGCAGAGGGCCTCGGCATTGGCCTGGACAACCGTTCCGGCAACCGTAATCGGGGTGGAGGCGCCGGCCACGGCACCGCAGGCGAAATTGACCGGAATCCGGTTTTCGGCGGCCAGCAGGAGTTTGTCCACCGATTCAAAGGGAAGCTGCAGCGGGGAGGTCGGCTCGCAGTAGAGAACAAAAAGCGGCCGGTGTTGAAGAACCTCCTTCCCGCCGGCGACAGCAGCGGCCATCTCGAAGATATCCTCCACCGTCCCCCTGTCCTCGGCGATTACCACCTGGGGTTTGACGCTGTTCTTGAGCATCAGAGCGTACTGAGCCCTGTTGATCATCCGTCTGTCGACGTCCGACAGCAGTCCCATGGACATAACGAAGTCGAGGTTGGAGAGGGCGTCAACCACCTGCAGCGCCCTCGCAACATCGGCACTCTGCCAGGGCCTGCGCTCCCCTGTAAAGGGATCGAGGTAGACCAGGGTATCGGAACCCGTCCCAAAGTAGACGTTGGACCTCTCCAGCCACAGGGCCGGCTCGCCCAACCTGTTGTAAAGGGTGATCCTCGAGGGGGCGGTAGCAAGCGCCCGTTTCACCAGGGCACTGGGGATGTAGATCCGGCCGTCGCTGCCGGTGTAGGCCCCCGCCCGCTTCAAGAGATCCGCCGCCTCGTCGTGGTGCACCACAACGCCCACCTCTTCCAGGATGCGGCAGCTGGCGCTGTGGATCTCCCGGATCTGTTCCGGGGAAAGGGTTCGAAAAGCCATCCCCGCTCCGTGGCTGCTGGCGTATTCCATCATTCCGCCCTCCTAATCCCGGCACTCCGACTCCCGGCGCCTGATGATCGCCTGCATCTCTTCCACCGCACCGTCGGGGAGGGCGGCAGCCTGATGACCGGCCAGTATCTCCCTGACCTTCGCCGTGGCGAGATCCAGCGGGGTCTTTTTCCCCCTGGCCTCCCACTGCTCCCAGAGGTGCCTTATGAAAAAGCGGGGTGACCAGATCTCTTCCCGGAAGTACTTAAAGGTGTGACCGTGCCCCATGAAGTTGCCTCCGGGGCCTACGTCATGGATGCAATCAACCGCCAGGTGCTCCGGCGTAATCCTGGTTCCGGCTCCGGTGTAGCGGGCCATGTCAATGATGTCGTCGCAGATGGCCAGGAAGGGGAGATATCCCGTCTTGCCTCCCTCCAGATAGCCCACATCGTGCACCAGGTTGCATCCCTCCAGCTGAGTCAGCATGATGGTCATGGCGGCTTCCACCCCTGCCTGCACGTCAGGCAATGGAGCGTTGACACAACCCGCCTCGGTGAAATTGGGGAGCCCGTAGAACTGGGCGAGCTGCGTCATGACGGCGTAGTTCATGGAGGTCTCCGGCGCTCCGTAGAGGGTGACGGTGGTCTTCATGTCCATCGGGGTTGCTCCCCCTCCGATGATGATCGGCGCACCCTTCTTCTTCAGCTGCGCCATAACCACTCCTGCCAGCCCCTCAGCGTTCATCTGGGCGATACACCCTGCCTTGGTTACCGGCGTCGTCGCCCCGGCCAGAACCCCCGGTGTATAGACGACGGGAATGTCGTATTCAAAGCACTTGAACATCTTGGCAACCCCCTCATCGGTATGGATAAGGGGGGAGATGGGCTCGGAGTAGAGAATGATGTAGGGGTTGCTCCTCAGGCTGTCCTCTCCGCCGACGCAGGCGGCCGCCATCTCGATCACTGCTTCGGTGTTCGCTGCATTGTGGGCGGTGAAAATGATCGGTTTGCTGCTCTCTCGGGTCATTGCTTCGAACTGGTGCAGGTCGCTGACACGGGGATTGGTATCGGAGGCAATGGCATAGCTCATAATGAAATCATAGTTGGGCAGGTAGTCCATCAATCTGGCCGCCCGGCTGACGTCTTCCTTGCAGGATACCCTTCTCTCTTCTGTATCTATATCTACGGTAAAGGGAAGATCCGAGCCCGTCCCGTAATAAACACGGTTCTTCTCCAGCGGCATCACCCGCCTGCCGAGCCTGTCGGCGATGCAAATGCGCTTGGGCGCCAGGCGCAGGCATTCCTCTACCAGCCAGGCCGGGATCCACACCCGGTTCTCCCGGACCCGGCAGCCCGCATCCTTTAGCAGTTTCAGTGCCTCCTGGTTCTGCACAACCGTCCCGGTACGCTCCAGGATCTCCAGGGAAGCATAATGGATCTGCTCCAGCTGGGAATCGGAGACCCAGGTCAGTCGCGGTGTTATCTGTTCCTCATAGTTCGATCTGTATCTATCCACAATTAAACCTCCTCTATAAACATCTTCAGAATCAACACAAACGCAAGGCCAAAAACATCTCTTCCCAATACTCACCCGGCATCCAAAGCAAGAATCATACCAGCTGCTCACCGGAACCACCCGCTTTTCACAAAAAAGAACAAACAGCCTCGAGACGACCCAAACAAGAAGCTCCTTTGCTGCCTCTTCTTTGAGCTCAAGCCGCTCTCCCGAGAAAAAGGGTATTGGACAGGTGGCGCCTGTGCCGGAGCGGCCAAGGCGTATCACTTCGAACCGCACATTATTTTTGCACAAGAACCGACCGATGTCCAACCACCTATAACTGCAAAGATTATTTGCGTGCCACTTTCGTATGCATAAAATCAATCCCTCCGCACGGGAAATATAGTTCCCGGCGGAGAGATTGATAGAGGGGGGGCGAATATATTATCGGTCAATCAAGGAGAAAGCCCTTTTTCAGCGGATCGCGACGGTCGATTACCAACTGATTGAACCCCGTGATAAATACCTCACCCTGAATAACCGGAACAACGGCCGTAAAATCGCCTACTTTCACCTCTTTGATCAGCTTTCCGTAAAAAAGCGTTTTGGCAGGGCTCTGATGAACGAATGTCTCGTTCAGTTTCAGCTCACCCCTGGCATAGTGCCTGGCCATACGGGCGCACGTACCTGTCCCGCAAGGGGAACGATCGACCTGGGTATTTCCGAAAACCACGAATCCCCGGTAAGGCGCGCCCGGTTTGTCCGGCTGCTGGCAAAACATGAGATCATTGAGAAAGGTGATCTGGGGGTCCAGGGGGTGCTGCACCTTGACCTGCTCTCTGGCAACCTGCAGGATTTCGGTCCCCAGCCGGGCCAGCCGGTGGACCGGTAGGGCGTCGATACCGGCTGCAACCTGCTCTATATCAACCATTACAAAAAAGTTTCCCCCCCAAGCGATATCCACCGTAATCCGCCCGATCTCCGGAACTTCCAAGGGGATATTCTGTCGATACAGGAATGAGGGTACGTTTTCCAGGGATACCGACAAAACTTCCCCATCCCTTACTTCCACGTAGGTCTTCACCAGGCCGGCAGGGGTCTCCTGCACTACCGTCGTCACGGGCTCAACCGCCGGAACCCGCCCGGTTTCCACCAGGACCTTGCCCACCGCCAGCGCCCCCGCTCCGCACATGGGTGCGTAGTAGCCGCAATCTATGTAAAAAACTCCAACGTGGGCCTCAGGGTGAGTGGGTTCCGTCAAGACTGCTCCGACCATCTCACGATGCCCTCTGGGTTCCATCATGGTGCTGGTGCGGATCCAGTCATAGTGCCGCTGCATATACAGCATCTTCTCCAACATGGTGTCGCCGTGCAGGCGGGGAAGACCTCCGGAGAAAATCCTGGTGGGTTCACCTGCAGTATGAGAATCGATCACACTCAATACCAGTTCCAACTGCACTCTCATCCCTCCCTCATGATAATCTTCGGCCCGAGAACTTCTCGTTCCCGGGCCGAAAGATTTCTGCCTTCATTCTAGGCTTTGTGCCGGGGCTCCATGTACGGCTGCCTAGTAGCCAATGATACAATAATGAAAACGACGGCAGAGACGATTCCCGAGTAAATTTCCACAGGTATGCCCCAGACATTAAGCTTGGTAATCAACCCGATGACGGCCATAGCCGCCCCCACCAGCAGCCCGGCAACGGCGCCCTGGCGGGTTGCCCTCTTCCAGAGAATGCCTCCGACAACAGGAACGAACACCCCACCGGTGTAGAGGAAGTACGAGTAGTTGAGTATATCAATAATGCTCGGGATCGCCAGAGCGAAGAAGATGCTGCCGACACCCAGGATCAGTGTCCACAACCGGCTCAGGGCCAGCAGCCTTTTCTCATTCCCTTCCTCTTTGACTCCGAAGACCTCCATGTAAAAATCCCTGATTATATGAGAAGTCCCCGCAGTGAGAATGGAATCGGCCGTTGACATAATCGCCGCCATCACGGCAGCCAGAATTATCCCCGCCACCACCGGATGGAAAAAGCTGCTGATCACCGTTGTGGCGGCTTGACTCGAATCGGCCAGATCCGGGAATAGGGCTTTGGCCGCCAGGCCGATGAGCACGGTGAACACGCATATAGCAATGATCACCAGGCCAGACAAGATGCCGGCGTTCCTGGCCGTCTTGCCGTCTTTGGTAGCGAACAAACGCTGATAGACGTCCTGCCCGATCAGGGTGTACATCATCATGGGGAGGGTTAACCACATGACTAGAGAGATATCGCCACCCGACCAAGTGAAAAAGCCCTCTCCGACACCTTGAGCCGTCACCGTGGCAACCAGGCTTTGGTAGCCTCCGGCTCTGGAAACGGCCACAACAGCCGCAATGACGGCACCAAGAGCAGCGATCGATACCTGGACGAAGTCGGTCAGGGTCACCGCCCAAAGACCGCCCACCACAGTATAGCCGACAAAGATTAACGCAGCAAGGATAAGTCCGATATTAGACTCCACCCCGACCATCGCCAGCACGGCGCGGGTGGCCAGCACCTGAGCGCCAAGAATTCCTACCAGGGCAATGAGGGACAGCAAAGCGCTTAAAACCCTGATTGTCTTGCCGCCGTACCTGTGCTCCAAATAGTCCGGAACCGTGTAGAATGCCAAATCCCTCATTTTAAAGGCAACAAAGGCAACCAGAATAAACCCGAGGCCTCCTCCGATGGCCTGCCACAGGGCGACCCAGCCGTGATCATAAGCATAGCTGGACAGCCCCAGAAAATAACCGCCGCCAAAATAGGTAGCCGTCAGGGTAAAGGTTGCCAGCAGCAGCCCCAGCCTGCGGCCGGCCAATAGGAAATCGGTCATACTCTTGTTATAACGCCCGGCCCAAATCCCTATGGCGAGCACAAAAATTCCGTAAACAATCAGTACAGTAAGTAACATAATCTTACCTCCTATCCTCTTTGAGAACCGGCATCTTTTAAAGGACACAACAATACCTCAAGCCACCCTAAGCAGTAACCCTCATCTTGCACCACCTCCCCCTGCACTCGAAGATCCAATTTTCCGGAAGACCGCCACGCCTCCGGCGGAACCGGCAAAGCAGGAAATACGCCGCCGGGTCAACCGGAGAGCAACCTCAGGGCCGCTGGAAGGTCACTGAGGCAGGAATGCCGGACTGCCCGGATCCCAGCCCGCCCCCCAGGCCAGTCTGCAGGTCGCTCCGGAATGAACCCCAGGCGGGGTTGTCGGCCGCCCGGGGTTTACAGACTATCCGTTGTTTTGTTTCAGCTTTTCAGCCACCAGTTCATCGACCAGTTCCTCGTCGACCAGGTAGGGCAGGGTGATGTGCCCGGAACCCTCGTAGTTTTTGTTGAACTCGATGCTGGTTTCGATGGAGTGCTCGTTGCGCGCCCAGGAGCGACGGGCTACTCCGCACATCACGTCCCACAGCAAGGAGGACTTGATGATCTCGTCGACCCTTTCGCTGCCGTCCAAAACAAGGCCGAAACCTCCGTTGATCGCCTTGCCGATGCCGACTCCTCCCCCGTTGTGCAGGGCAACCAGGCTCATCCCCCTGGCGGCGTTCCCGGCAAAGCACTGAACCGCCATGTCGGCCATGATGTTGCTGCCGTCTTTGATGTTGGCCGTTTCTCTAAACGGGGAGTCGGTCCCGCTGACGTCATGGTGGTCCCTGCCGATCATGACCGGGCCGATTTCACCTTTCCTCACCATTTCGTTGAATTTGAGGGCGATCTTCATCCGCCCCTCGGCGTCCTGATAGAGGATCCTGGCCTGCGATCCGACGACCAGGTTGTTCTTCTCAGCATCCCGGATCCAGATGTAGTTGTCCCGGTCCTGCCCCCTGCGGTTGGGGTCGATGCATTCCATGGCCGCCCTGTCGGTCTTAACCAGGTCTTCGTGCTTGCCGCTCAAACAAACCCATCGGAAGGGCCCGTACCCGTAGTCGAAGAGCTGGGGGCCCATGATGTCCTCAACATACGAGGGCCAGATAAAACCGTCCCTCTCGTCTACTCCGTTTCTGGCGATTTCTTTGACGCCGGCATCAAATACCGCCTTCATGAAGGAGTTGCCGTAGTCGAAAAAGTAGGTACCCCGGTCGACCAGGGTTTTGATCAGTTCGTAGTGGCGCCGCAGACTCCGGTCGACAAGCTCCTTGAATTTTTCCCGGTCGGTGGCCAAAAGCCTGGTTCTTTCCTCAAAGGTCAGACCCTGGGGACAGTAGCCGCCTTCGTAAGCAGCGTGGCAGGAGGTCTGATCGGAGAGGAGATCGACTTTGATCTGGTTCTTGACGATGTATTCCAGCAGATCCACTACGTTGCCGTAGTAGGCTATCGAAATGGGTTCCTTTTTGTGCAGGTATTCGTCTACTATCCTGAAGATTTCGTCAAGGTCATCGGAAACCCGGCTTACCCATCCCTGTTCGTATCTGGTCTGGATTCTGGAGTAGTCCACTTCGGCGATGACTCCAACCCCACCGGCTATCTCCACGGCCTTGGGCTGGGCGCCGCTCATCCCTCCGAGGCCGGAGGATACGAAGAGGTAGCCCCTCAGGTCGCCGTCTTTCGGTATGCCGAGTTTCAGCCTGCCGGCATTGAGGATGGTGTTGAAGGTGCCGTGGACGATCCCCTGCGGCCCGATGTACATCCAGCCCCCGGCGGTCATCTGGCCGTAGTTGGCAACCCCCATCTCTTCGGCGATTTCCCAGTCTTTAGGGTTATCGTACATCCCAACCATCAGGGCGTTGGTGATGATGACCCGCGGAGCGTCCGGCTTCGAGGGAAACAGCCCGAGGGGATGCCCGGACATCACCACCAGGGTTTGACGGTCGGTCATGACCTCCAGGTACTTCTTGATCAGCCGGTACTGCATCCAGTTCTGGCAGACTCTCCCCGTCTCGCCGTAGGTCACCAGCTCGTAAGGATAAAGGGCGACCTCAAAGTCAAGGTTGTTGTCGATCATCACCTGGAAGGCCTTACCTTCGATACAGTTCCCTTTGTACTCGTCGATCGGGCGGGCGTAGATCCTTCCCGGCGGGCGATAGCGGTAGGCGTAGATCCTTCCCCGGGTTAGCAGTTCATCCAGAAATTCCGGTGCCAGCTTTTCATGGAGCTCTTCAGGCACATAGCGAAGGGCGTTTTTTAAGGCAATCTTCGTCTGCTCCGGCGTCAGGTTAAACCCCCGGCTGGGCGCCCTCCTGATGCCGGGCACAAACTCCGGCATCTCCGGCAGCTCGCCGTCCAGTTTGATCGTCATCGCCCCAGCTATTGTGGCATTGTCAAACATTAGACCTTCCCTCCCTGTTCCGACAATCCATTTGAGGACAGACTTCCCCATCAATTGTTATGCAAAAAACGTACCAAAAGCCCTGTTGTCCCGGAACCGTCGCTTTCCCCGCAACCTCTGAAGGCCATTCTTATGCATGTTTCGGCGGCACCGGCCGCCCGATTGCCGTAATTTAAAAGCAAAAACTATCTGCGCGCAACAAAATTTTGCTTCCCCTTGAAAGGGAACTTATTAACTAGTGGACTGTCAACGGAAAACCGCCCGGTTTGGACGACGGTCCCACTGAAAACAACTAAGTGCCCGTCGCGCACCCGCAACCCCCTCACAACACCGAAACGCCGTCAGAGCCGCCTTAAGCATCCGCTTCAGCGGAGCAATGGGAGCGCAGGGCCGGCCGCCAGTTCCTCCAGCCCCAGCTCCCTTTGTTTGGAAACGGAGATGGAACCGTCCTCATCCCAGCCCATCAAGGCGTAAAATTCCTTCAGCGTTGGTTCCAGCCGGACCACCGAACCCTTGCAGGGCCCTTCCGCTATCGGCTCTACCAGGAACTTTTTGGGAAGGGTGTCGTCCCTGCCGGTTGCCCCGAACCGGAAGTTCAAAAGGCGCTCGGCGTTGACGATCCTCTCACCGATTTTCATCAACAGCTCGGGAGCAAACTCCCCTCCAGCGAAGGCAGAGAGAACGGCGGCAGCCGCCTTCACATCAAAGTCCAGCAGCATGCCGAACTCCGGTATCTTGCAGATACCCAGGGAGTCGATCACGGCGCAGGCCAGCATACACTGTCTGACCATGGCCGGCTTACCCTCCTCAGCAAGCCTGTCGGCAGCTTTCTCGGTGCCATAGGCCTGCAAGGCCTGCTGGGGAGTATAGGTGTATTCCGGCTTGGCGTAGACATAGCCGAAATCCCCTCCCCGGCTGGATACAGCATAACCCAGGCCCGTACCTTTAAAGCCCCGGGGGTCCATGATGGTGATGCTGAGGCCCTTGACGTGGTAGGCGTACTCTTCGGCTCCCCTGCCGATGATCTCCGCAGCCCTTTTCACACCCTGGGACAGGGTATCCCCCAACCAGGTGCTGCGCCCGGCGATCTGGCGGATCAGCTCCTCCATGGCCTCCTCCTTCCCCCAGGTGAGCTCCAGGCCGCCCGTGTCTTCTCCGGTCAGTATCCCCCGATCGTAGAGGTCCATGGCAAAGGCCACCACATTACCCGTTCCCAGACTGTCAAGGCCGTATTCATCGCACATATTGACAAGGTAGATGCTTTCCAGACCGTCGGCATTGCCACACCTGGGTCCCCAGGATGAGAGCGGTTCGTACTCTCCCCTGTCCCCAACGAACCCCTCATGCCTGCCCCTGTCGATCCGGACGAAGGCCCGGCAGCGGATCGGGCAGTTGTAGCAGGCATGGTGTTTCACCACCAGATCCCTGTAATGAGAGCCGCAGGCGGTCTCCACCCCCTCGAAGGTCACCTGCCTGTAATTCTTGGCCCCGGAGGCACCCTGGGCATCGGTCCATTTCAGCCAGCCGGAGGAACCCGATGTAGTCCACATCTCCCAGCAGGGGAGGGACTTCAGCCTGGCAATGTAATTCTTTACCGCCGCCACCGCAGCCTCCGGTACATCCCTTTTCAGAGAATCCATTTTCCTCACCGCAACGGCTTTGAGGTTCTTCGACCCCATGACAGCTCCCATTCCCGTCCGGCCGGCGGCGTGCCCCACATCTGTCATGATACAGGCCAGAGGGGAAAGGTTTTCGACCCTGAGCTCCGCTCCAAAGGACCCCCCGCCGTTGGAAATCCCGATCAGGCTCCTTCATCGAGGCAACGGCAACAGCCCCTCCCAGGAGAACAATCAACCCGCCCAGCAACTGCAGCCATGTCAAAAACTGAGAAAACAGCAGGGCCGAAAAAACCACCGTGACCAGAGGCTCAACCATGCAGAGAAGAGAGGCCAGGGTGGAACCGATCAGCTTCATACCGGTGAGAAAACAGAACCTGGCCAGGTTCGTGGCAACCAGGGCGCAGCCGATGATGGCCAGCCACGCCTTGAGCTCAATTGCGAGACTGATCCCTTTCCCCAGCAGCCCTACCGGCAGGACCGTTAAAGCCGTAAACAGTGATAAAAAAGAACCGATCAGCAAGGGATCGATCTCCCTCACCAGCCGGTAACTCAGCAGGATCACCACCGAACAGATGAGGGCAGAGCCAAACGCCAGCGCCATTCCCAGCAGGTTCGCCTTCCCCGCCGAGGCCCCCAGCACCATGCTCAATCCTGTGAAGGAAATGGCAATTCCTGCGACGGTCCTCCGCGACGGCTTCTCCCGGAACAGCAAAAATGAGAACAGAGCCACCAGGGCAGGGTAGGTATAGAAAATAAGCTGGACCAGGGAAGCCTGGAGGTATTTCACAGATGTGAGGTAAAGCGCTGATTGGAGCGTCTCCAGCACCCCTCCCATAACGAACAGGCAGCCGAGCTGGCGGCAGGACAAATGCACCGGCAGAGATTTCCTCCACAGGTACAGAAAATAGACGCTCGCCCCGATCAGCGTCCGCAGAAAAATAAAGGTGAGCACGCTCGCCTGCCCCCGGTAGGCGTAAAGGGCAAAAATAGGGATGAAGCCGGAGCAAATGCCGGAAAACAAGGCCAGCAGGGCCCCTTTTGTGAAATCATTCCCGGTGATTGGACCGGCAGCCGCCGGCAGTCTGACCGCTGCCATATCAGATCCTCTCCAGGGTGATGGCCTGTCCGGGACAGGCGTTGGAGCAAAGGCCGCAGCCCCAGCAGAGCTCAGGATTGAAAACCACATTCTTCCGGGCAATGCCGTCTTTAACAATCTCGCTGCCGTCATGGTAAAAGGCCCCAAATGGGCAGCGCTTGGTGCACAAACCGCAGTAGTGGCAGCGTTCCCGGTCATAAACGGCGACATAGCGAGATCTGGGCCACTTACCCTTGGTTCCCAGCCTGCGGGCGGCCCTCAAGGGATAGCAGCAGCAGACGCAGCAGTTGCAGACATGGCCTCGCCCGGTTTCCTCCCAGTCAGGCGGGCCGCCGGTATGCATCAGCCCCTCCCGGTCCAGCCTGCGGACCAGCTTTCTGGCCTCCTCTTTGCTCAATTCCCTCCCCTCTGCCTCTCCCGGGGAGCCTTTCCACAGCTCCAGGCAGACCTCCCTGGAGAAGCCGCAGTTATCCGCCAGCATCTTGCAGTTGCAGGGAAGCACCCGGATGGAGTCTGCGGCCGCGATCATTTCCTCCACCTCGGAGAGCAGGAGCACCCATTCATTATGGCACTTTTCGTAATCCGGGTCTTTCTCGAGCACCTGCTTGAAGTAATCGTTCCTCCGGAGGTATTCCTCGAAGCACCATTCGTCCAGCTGCCTGCGGACCTTCCTGGGGATGACGTAGTAATTGCCGTACTTGGCGTAATGGTCCAGCCTGTCGTAAAAAGTTGCCGCACCGAACAGGACCGCCCTCTCCCGAACTTCCCGCTTCAGGATCCGCCTGCGGCAGGCCTGTTCTAAAAAAACGGTCATCTCCTCAGGTGCTACCTGCATCACCGAGGCGATCTCTTCTGCGGTCAGGCTTCTGCCGTCGAGCAGGACCACCAGCCGCATTTCCTCAGCGGTGGCGAACAGGTGAAGATACAGTATGACAAAATCAGGCGCCTGAAATACCCTTGCAAATTCACCTATGAGCTGCATTCTAAAACATCTCCTGTACTGAATACCTGCCCTGAAAATACGCTTCAGTTTATCCTTGCGCTTGCTCCCGGACTCCGGTTTAACTCGCCCTAACACTCGTCGCATCAGGCAGCCGACCGGCTCCTATGACGGCATCCCTGCCGCAGAGTCGCCTATCTCGACATCCTGTCTCGATTCGGCTGCCGTTTGCTGCTCCTTCGTCAAGGGCGAGTA
>JAALLR010000160.1_pt1 | contig 22295 bp, 27 predicted proteins | sample 7245931 | NCBI WGS metagenome assembly JAALLR01 (sample SAMN13049201, study PRJNA578106) | oil field metagenome | isolation source: filtered produced water from oil reservoir B9 | place: USA:offshore Texas | collected 2016 | reverse complement strand
GTTGGATTATATCGCACATGTGTTCTAATGAAAAGGTAGTTTTATCTCAACTTTCCCAGGCTTCGCCTGGGGCGCCTTATATCCCCACGGCTAAAGCCGGGGGCTTTACGGCGCGTTTCGGTAAAAGCCGTGCTCTTTTAACATTTCTTGTTAATATTCCTGCATTTGTAGAATTTTATTTTTATTTCAATTTTTTTTGATCCTCCTAACTAAGATTTTAATCCCGGCCAGACGGGGGAACAGGCAACCACATTGCCCTGTATATCAATGAGAGCAACGGGCTGGGTCGATTTCTCGGTGTTAGCTTTCACGAAATCGTTCACCATCGGTTCACAGGAGCGAACATTTTCTCCTGTCTTTTTATCCCATTTAATCTCCAGCCAGTACATACTACCTTTGGGTCGCAGGTGCTTCGGTGCTTTTACCTGCTTCCTGTTCTGCAGGTGATCTATGATCTGCCTGACCCGCTTGGCGCCGAATCCCTGGATGGCTTTAAGGTCATCTTCGGTCATATCCTCTACGTTTTTACTGAGTTCTTCGGCTTTCTCTGCTAGACGTAGCGACAGCTCCCTGCCGATACCGTCAACGGCCAGCAGCTTGCGCCATTCTTTAGGCAGGCCGGTTTCGATATCCTCAAGGAGTTTAGTGTACTGCTGTTGCAGTTTTTCCTGACCTACCATTTTAAAAAGCAGTACCAGGTGGTCTAGTACCCTTATTGCATCTTCGATTAATATTTTCAGCTCATAGGGAAACAACCCCGTTCGTTTGAGTATCTGTCCTTTGGGAGTGCCTTTTCGCCACAAGTCCAGTGTCTTGGCGAGCTTTAACTGCTTATAGTACGGCTGGGTAAAGCTTTGCTCGAAAAACCCCGGCGGCAGGTCCGGCCCAAACTTATACCGGTTCAAATGTTTTGATACATACGGCCGGGTACTTAAAGCGTACGTGAGCATCATCAGGTGGTCGTTTCCGGTCAGCTTAACCCCGCTATCCGGGTGAGTCAGCTCTATCAGTAACGCAATGACTTTAAATTGGTGCTGTTCTAGCCCGAGCTTGGTACCCAGCCTACCAACACGGCTCAGTTTGAAACTTGCCGGATTCTTCATCCTCGACAACAATACCGGCGCCTTTTAATAGCTGGTAGCTTTCATGCCGGGAACGTGTAATGCCTTGCCGGGTGAAGGACTTTAAATGGTCTGCTGAACAGTACAGCGAAGATCCATGCAGGCTGTCGATGAAGGCCAGATGTTCGTTATCCGGGCTGCCCTTACCCTCCACCTCACGGGGGGTGAAGGTTGTCTCTAGGTATTCTTTTAAAGCCTGACCTTCATCCCGGTTCAGTTCATAGTCGTACGGCAGCAGGATCACTGACTTGCCACCCTGCCGCAGCCGACCCTCTATCTGCAGAATCGTGTTGATGTCCACTGTAAACCCTTTCCTGGAATACTGCTTACCTTCAAGCAGCACGCTTTTGGCCGGCAGGTTGACTCCGGCTGACAGCGTGGTGGTGGCACAGATGGCGTCCAGGTTGCCGTCTCGGTAGTTCTGTTCCACAAACTTGCGCACGGTCTCTTCCAGGCCCCCGTGGTGAAGGCCGATACGGCGCTCAGCCAGTGCGATATACTCTCCGTCCTGTTTTTTCTTTAAGCCTTTAGTGTTTATTCTGTCCAGGGCATTACTATCTTTTAAGTTACTGTTGTAGTGGTAAAGTTCAGCCGCCATTTTTTGTGCCTTTTTCTTGGTCGCTGAAAAGATTAGAACCGGTTTTTCGGCCTGCTCGTAAAACTCTTGAACGTCCCTTTCCATTCTGGAGGACAGCTTTACTTCGCGCTCGACACGTAAATCGCTTTTGTGTGTTACAAGTGCCGGGTCCAGCCATTCCTTAAACTGGCCGGGTACCAGCGTTCCGGACATTATTATAATCTTTGCCCCGGGCAAAAGCGCCCTGGTCATTGATACCAACGTCTCCAGCGGGTGGCCTTCTAAAAGGTGGGCCTCGTCGATAACCACATGTTTTATCGTTTCTAGCTGCCAACTTTGTGGCCTTTCCAGCATCATCCGGTAGCTTGCGTAAGTCGTTAAGAACAAATTCCAGTCTTCCGGCATCTCAGAGCGACCTTCATACCGGATAGCTACGGAAAGGTCGGTGCCCTCCAGTGTCTGGGCGAATTCTGAAACAATGGCCCGGTAGGGTTCTACCACTACCGTTCGACCGAGTCTTGGCAGCTCTTCGGTGGCCAGGTAAGTTTTCCCGGAGCCTACGGAAGCGCTTACAACTATACTTTGGGCCTGCGGCAACGTGTCCACCACCTCCTGCTGGAAGGGGCGCAGGGTGCCGGTTAATGGTTCTGTTGGCCGGGGTGTAGGCTGTACCGGCGATTCTTTTTTCTGGATGTAGTGCCTAAACGTTTTATAGTTTTCAACCAATATTTCGGGCTTGAATTTATTGGATACTTTAACCTGTTTGTACGGGCCTTTCCATCTTATGCCCTTTTCGGCGTAGATAAGGGGTACGTTGGAGTCAATGGAAGTAGAGCTAAATTTAGATTTGTAGTACCCAAGCACATGCTGTTTTTTGTCCGAGTGGGTTTGGAAGTATTTTATCAAATACGAAATATGCGTTTGAGGTAGGTATTTGGCGATAAATAAAAGGCCTCCCACTGAGTAGTAGTCAGTCAAAAGGCCTCTTTGTAGCATTTCATGGAAGGCGGTTATATAGTCCGGGATGGATTCTGCCTGGATTACCGTCATAGGAGTGAAGCTGTATTTCTCGGATAAGTCTAAAAACTCGGCCGCCTTTTTGATGTTAGCCCGGGCATCGTCAACTACGTCCTGCTGGATGATGGTCACGTCGTAGCCCTCACAGCGGGCTAATGCATCTTTAATGTATTCTTCCTGAGTGGGTAGCTTAACACCGGATTTGACGGCGGAATAGACACCGCTGTCTATTTTGATGGGCAGATTTTTAGGGGCGCCTAGCTTTGCCAGGGTTGTGTCCCTGCGCCACAGTCCGTACCAGCTAAATAAAAGTCCGTCCAGGTCTATACCTTCCTGCCATAATGGGTAATAGAAGTCATGGACGGGGACCGGAAAATCGAGTTTTGTTTGCATAATAATAGAAGGCGCACAAAAGCCTGGTGGGGTTCTTTGGTGCGCCTATTTTCACTCCTTTATTTAAAATGGATTCTAAATAAAACAGATTAACTATAGCACCGTCTTGAGCTGGTTTTTAGCTCGTCTAGGTGCGGGAGTTGGCTCTGCGTTTCTTAACCCTAAAATCTTCTGTGTTTCACTAGCTTGTAACCCCTTGAAAAACATCTGCACTCTCCTAATGAATACCGGGGCCCAATGCTCGCGCCAAATAGGATTCCTGTAACTTCTAGAATTTCTTATATCGTAGTAACTATTCCGGTTGGATTGATCTTTACGCCTACTCCCGGTTCCCAACTCATTCAGTTGGTAAAGGTAATCAAGCAACTTTTCGCTAGAAATATGGCCGATGTTCTTCACAGGTATAGTCCCGTGCTTTTCCCACAGCTTGCGGTATGGGATTAGAACCGTAGCATCGGCCATAATCCGGTCAGCTATGCTTTTTTTAGAACCTCCACATCCTTCTAATGAGGTTCCAAGTTGGTGAGCTAGAATATTTAACTCTTTTATGGAAAGGTTCATACTGTCCAGTTGAAATAGGGCATTTAATGCTTGCTGAATCACAGGTTTAAAACCTCCTTATGGCAGTTAAGCAAACAACAATTGTTCTTGCTGCTGTGCCTTGATCCATGGCTCGTACTCGTCCCATGAGCATTTTTTATAGATCCTGCCGTTTACCCACCGGGCGAAATGTTTTAAGCGTATATCAGGTTTCTTGTTGTACACCATGATATAAGGATCGACTTTAAGCTCGACCAGCCGGCGGAAACGGTACATATCTTCCTCGAAGCTGGAGTTAAAACCCACCAGCATAAAGCACATGTGTCGCCAGGTTTTTATAAACCGGCTTAAAAGATTGATGCCATTTATTACTGACTCCTCGTGGTCGGGCAGGTCCCAGGCGTAGTGCAGGCTTCTCAGGTGCCTTACTTCGCTCAGCGCCCGGGCCAGGTCTTCGTTTATCAGTCGAATGTCTATCCCTTGGCTGATATCCACGGTCAGGCCCCGGTCTTTTATCTCCTTTAACTTCTCTAAGGCGTAAGGGTCTGCGGTCAGGTTGTTGTCCAGGAGGGTTATCACGTTGCTCGCGGGGTTGATGATGTCTTTGACCTCGGCCACCTGCCTTAGCTTTCCCTCCTTGCGTGGGACCACGCAAAAATGGCATTTTCTGCAGCACCCACGGCTGGTGAACCCCAGCCCCATGTTTTTAATTATCATTGCTTTTTTTAGTTTGGTACTCTTTTTGCCGATGCCGCCGCAGGTACGCCGGTAAATTTCTTCCAGCGGGTAGAGGTCGTAGTCAGGGGCGCATTGCTCGATTTCTTCTGGTAGGGCCTTTTCAATGGCCCAGCCTGTACCCCCGAACTGGATATTTTCGTAGTAGTCTTTTAAGACTGCAGCTTTATCTTTGCTCCAGCTGAGCAAAACCGAGCAATATACTTTATCAGCATCTTTGGGTACATTTCCGAAGTATACTTTTGCTCCTTGCTCTTTATAAAAAGTGCTGATTTTCATGAGGGCAAGGTTCGGCAGTTTACCGTCAAAATCTATAATACCTATTTTCATTTGTTTTCTAGACGCACAAAAGCCCGGTAACGGGCTAAGTACGTCAACTTTCACCTCTTTCGGAGAATTTTCTTAGCCGTTACCGGGCTTTATATTAACCCCTTTGATGTTGTATAAAAACTGAGTTATGGGTATAATATATAGCAACAAGGGGACTGAAACGAAGTTATTTTAAATTTCGTTTGCGAACCCATTGGTTCGTTTGCCCCGAAGAAGATGCTGGGAATTCCTAGCATCTTCTTATTTACCGAGAGCTTCTATTGCCTGAAGCTCTCGGTCTAGCAAGTGTTTTTCTTCTTGTTTTAATTGACAGGCTATTTTAAACCCTTCTATCCAGCCTTTTTTGAATTGCTTTAAGTCCTCCGGATTTATGCCGGAAAGATCGAACAAATTTTGGTTTTGCAACCACCAGGCACACGCACGTTCTGCTTGGCCTTCTTCCCAATGTTCATCCGCTTCGGCTTCACTCTTGCCAAAATTATACCCCATTTCTTCGGGGCTTATATTGCATACATATTCTGAGCGGTCCAAAATCTTACTCCACTGCATGAAGACTTTTTTAGGCGGTTTATTCGATTGATTGATCATTTTACAACAACCTCCCGTTCTTTGTTTAAAAGTTCTGTTCAGTTGAGGTTAAGCCCGAGGACTCCAAAGGGTTCTCTGTCATTGCCCAGCATACCCTGCCCGTCTTCTTTTACAGCCGCTGCCGGGTTATGCGGGCACGGTAGTCCTTTCTGTGTACCCTGCAGGCGGCAGATAGTCGGCCTAGCGTCGTAGACAGCACACCGTTTGTTTTCTTCATCCCTGAGCGGGCAGGTCAGGCGCTACCTCTTTTGGTTTTTGAGCCTTTCTTTTATTCCGTGGGCATGTGCTTTAAGGCTTGACGGATGGAGTACCACTCCGCCCGAGATATTGGAATTATGCCGCAGCACTGGCCGCAGTTCCGGCATGCAAAGGCGGCGGAGGGCTTGGTAGATTTACTCATTGTACTATACAACTCCTTTCTATGAGGTATTGATACAGCTTTAACCCTATGCTGCCGTACCCCAGTATCCACGGTCAATTCGTCTAAAGTTATAGTTCTTGCTGGTTTGCAGCACCCTTCGTATTGTCGCCTCATAGGTGTTATTGGTCTTAACCTTCTCCGGAAACATTTCAGCGGTCTTCTGGTAGATTTCTTTTAATGTTGCCTGGCCGCCCAGGGCGTGGAGGACTTCATATACCACGGTGGGCCAGGTTATATTCATGCGCCATTGTCTCATATCCTCGTTCTTGAAGGTACAGTATTTGACCATGATATTGAAACGGTCGTGCTTTTTCATAAGAAGAATGTCCTCGTGCACGGTTTTGATGAAGTTGGCCCCGTATTGCTTATTCTGCGAGCTGTAGTTGCGCTGGGGGCGCACCAGCCAGCCTTCTAGCATGCCGAATTTAGCCAGGTCGTTGGCCATGCTGGTTATCTGCCCTTTTTTGCGTACCAGCCCTACCATTACAACCAGTAAACCCCCTGGCTCCAGGGCGGCATACATGCGGGCGTGGAGAACGTTTAGAACCTCAATTAACTGGTTGTACGGCATCGCCGACAGGTCCCTGGGGTGTGCGTTGTTACTCCAAATTTTGCTGTAGTGGTAGACAGGGCCGTGCGGGCCGGCGTAAACCGGGTGAGAAAACCCGAGGCTGTGGGGTGTCGGGTACCAGTGGCTGGCACAGGTCTCCCAATTTTCGCCCGGGCGCGGCTGTCGTGGCGCCGGGCGTAGGTCAACACCCCAATACGGGACATTGCGTTCAAAACAAACGTCGGAGGTCGTTCCTGAGCCCATAAATACCTCATTGACCGAAAGTTCATCCCCGAACCGGCCTTCCATGTGGTTGATGGCCATGTGGACCAGTTCCCCGGGCCAGTTGCCGCTGTAGTGGTTGCTGCCGTAGCGGGGGCAGCGTTTCTCTATCGGGGGCAGGATACTTTCTTTAAACCCGTGTTGGGGCATATCAGCGGGTGCTTTTTTTATCTTTAACCACCTTCATTATTGATTTTTGAGGTCTGAAGATCATTACCCAAAACTGTTACAATGAACTTTGTTGAAGGGATTATATCTTCATTTTGATCCTGCAATGATGTCATAAAAGAAGCTCTATCTGTGCAGGTCAAAACTATATCCCAGGCTTGAGGATTTACGATAGTAATATTGTTATTTTCTTGATATAGACTAATGAAATCGGGCACTGATTTCATAGGGTGAGACAATGGAATTCCATGTGTTTTGTCGGATATATAGTTGATGTATGAATCGAATATCCACTTATTTATATTTGATAAGCTATAAACAGAAGGCTGCTGCCTTAATAGCAATATAAGGATTGATTTCACATCATCGGGGGGCAAATAATTAATGTTTTGGATTTTAGCTTCAGAAAATACTAGAAAGGCAATCTGAGATGCCAGTTTTCCAATATCGCCTATCGGAAAATTTTTGTTTAAATGCCGAAAATGGTTTTCAATATTGAAACAGCTAAGTACATAAGCCTCGCAATCAAAATTTTTTAATTGGCTATCCTGGGTTAGTGAAATAGCGTCAAACAAAAGGTATTGTATATTGCTTCGTAATAATGCAGCAGGTCCTTGCTCTGGAAAACGTGTTCCGGCCCGGTAAGCGTTCAATGTGGATATACCTACGCCAAGACGTTCGGCAAGTGCTTGACGGGACCTTATATGGACTATCTGGGAACATAAATCAATTAAAGTTGAAAACCTAAGATACATTTTAAAACCACCTCTACAGTTTTGGCTCTAACCGCCTTTCTACTTATCCTACCACGCCTCTAGATACCTGTCCTGATATTTCTTTTCTTCTTAAATTGAGTAACCGCACTGATTCTAAGAAACAGTGCGGTTGTTTACTTTATGAGGCGATTTTTGCTTCGATACAATCCCACTGAGAACATTCAGATGGGTATATTCCAAAGCAACCCGTTACTTTTAAAGTGGGGACATTTCTCGCACCCATCTACTTGAATGCAGGGACAGGTTTTACACTCTGGTTTAATCGTCAATTTTAACTTCTCCTTTTTTATTTTTTTTGTGCTTTAACCATTCCTGATATTCGGGTGTTTGTTGTAGGTATCGAACGAATTCCCTCTTGTCTACCAGCTTAGCCCCTGCACGTAGCGCTCTTTTTTTCGCGTTTGGGGTTGTTAGATCATAATGCGGTCGGCCGGGAGTTTCATGGAGCCAGGTTTTTTTAAAGCCCAACTTTTGAACAGCAAAGGCATGTAATTCATCGAGGCTGGTGGTGGAGATTAAATGTACACCATCGGTTATAATCATGAAGGTTCATTTCCCTCCTAATCGTTTTTTAATTAAACAATCCCTGTGCAGTTAAGACTACAACAGGGATTGTTCAACAAGGTTAAAGTTTTACATTTCCTAACATTTTGCTATGAATCACATTATCTCATTTTTTACTGAGCCTCCCCATGGCTAAAGCCAGGGGGGTTCCTGACCCTATCACATGAGTAGCATATCTGCCAGCGATTCCTCCACCTGGCGGCGAACCGACCAGGTTCTTAGAAATCAATCATCATCCAGATACCTTCTGCAAGCAACCCGCTCTGGCCGCGCCGTGGGCGTCCTCAGCGGCAGATTAGACCGCATCGGCTCTCGCAGGTTCGGCATAAGGCCCATCTCCGCTTGCCGGGACGGCTCCGCCCCGCCTGTTTTGATCCAGATTTTGCACCTTCAAATTTTTTACACTGCAAATAATGTTTAGATGATTTATAAATAGTGTTGTCAAAGATTATCTTTTTGCGCAGAAAATTGCTAAATTATTAACTTCTGATCTTTGGATTGTGGCAATATGTTTTCTTTAATAACTACAATGTACTGTTTCCGCAGAAACTTGACTTCTTCTTCAGAAACATGTTGTTTTTTTGTGGTTTTCAGATATTGAGCTATTCTGGTTTATACTTCTGCTATTTCTTCTGCTGTATACATTCAGCATTACAATCCGGACAATTTGGTTCGTTACAGCATCCTCTATCTGCATGATCATAACACTCTGTGGGAACTCCCACCGTTCCATCAAACATTAAATTTGTATATTTACCACCTAATGTCATTTGAAAATACAGGTTTGGATCTTCTTTATCTCCAAACGGATTGCCACCACATACAAGAACGTGTTCAATATTACAGCCATTTGGACATTTCCACATATAACATTACTCCTTTAAGCATAAATAGGTTTACTACGTGTCGTGTGTCCACTAAACATAGTTCGCCAGATCGGTACATCTTTAAGAGCGACAATATTGTTTAAGAACGTTAAAAGGACCGTGGCCGCCCACAAGTTAGCTAATAGATTTTGAGGTTGCTTTATTACCTCCCGGTTGCAGGTACCACCTACCTCGATTTCGTCCTGTTCCTCGTAGACGTTGGGGTCTATCTCTCCTAATGGCTTGAGTAGAGTCTTACCCTGGAAACGCATACCCATCACCACCTGGCCATGAAATTCTGCGTTCCCGGCGTCGAGGTAGATCATATCGTCCAGTTTATAGAAAACCTTATGGAAAATTCGCCGGCTAAAATGGTTATCAACGCACGAAACCAGAATTACCAACGTTGCTTGCCCGTTATGGCAGGCCGGGGGCTTTAACAGCTTGATAAGCGACTCCGCTTCCCGAATGTAGTAAGGATAGTAGCTCACATTCACATTCCAGGCCCGATGGTACCGGCGCTGCAGCATTTTTGCTTTATTTTTCCCCACTTCCGGTTCAATAAAAAATTGGCGCCCGATATTGCTGGGCTCTACAATATCCTCGTCAGCCAGGGTGATACTGATTTTCTCCTTTTCCTGTACCGAATAGGCCCATTGACAAAGATGCGGCACGAGGTTTGACCCCGTGCCGCCGTTTCCAACTACAACAATATGGTGATTTCTATATGTTTCTAGAATTTTGTTTATCATACCTATCCCGCCTTACTGCATGAATATGTGGCTATGCAGAGATACCGGTAATGTTTCCCTTCTTCGTCCTTCTGCTTTTCCACGGTCCACTTGGTGTTATTTTTAGTGTAAGCAGGGTAATCCCGCTCGATGTCCTTGCGGATATCCTCCAGGGTCTTGTCCTGCTCATACGGGCCGCGCTGCTCTGCTTCGTTTACCAGGTACACCAGCCGGGGTAAATCCTTTTCCGGCTCTTTAATGGTCTTATTCGCGGCTTTGGTCTTGGCGCTCCCGGCTGCGCTCACACCTGCGGCACAGCATCCGTTGTTTTTCTTGGTCTTTTTACCATTCTTTTTTGCTGTCTCTTTCTTCGGCTCCTCCGGAAGCTCAACTCCTGCAGCATCAAACAGGTTTTCTGACATTTAAAATTACCTCCTATACTGCCAGTGCCTGCATCGGCGCCGGCTGATTATTTTGATCGTCACGTGGGATGTTGGCGAATTTGGTAACCCATTTCTCAAATGTAGTTATAAAAGTTAACAGACTGTCATCAAAGGGCTTATTCCTCACCTTTTCCAGTATTTCAAGCACTGGTTGGTGAGCACCATTATTAGCATGGGTGTGCTCTACAAGGTAAAATCCTAGTGGGTAACGTGCAATATCCGCCAGGCTTTTTACCGTTGGATATCTCATACTCCCCTGGCAAATATGGGTGTTGCTAAAAACATTTGCATACGGGAAGTGGTATACCTCACTGCTATTTTTGATGTATTTATCGGTTGCTGCTACAAGGGCAGAGTTTGTAATGCGGTCACCCTGGATTTTATAAGCAAACAAGAGTTTGGGGTACCCTACATAGTATGTTTCACCCATGTGGTTATAGAACCATATACACCGTTCTTTTTCTATCACAACCACCGTTTCTTCCGCCCCGGAGTGTCTTTCTACTACCCCGTAGTAGATACACCCCTTTGGGAGTGCCAGGCTGTGATACCAGTCTTTGACCTTATGGTTAAGACTGCCGGGGATTAGGTTAATAAGGTCGCTGGGGTCGATCTCTGTTTCTTGTTTGGCGACCCCCTCAATGACCCGGACGATCCTTCCATCTGGCATAAATTTTAAGTACAGCGCTTCCAAAATGACGGCCTCCTTTCTAGGAATTCTCTACGGGTTTTGGCTACCTGCTTTAACTGTTGCAGGCAGTCCCAAAATTTTATAAAAGCTCGGAAGTAATACTCCAATCCTGGTGCCCCGTCTTCAAATGTCTCGAATTGATCATAATCGACAAGTATAAAACTTACCCCTACGGTCTTTGGGATGCCTTCCTGAGTCGTTTCTTTAAGCCAAAAGACATCTTCAAGTATCTCGTAAGAATCTGAATACTCATCAAGAGGACAATGGCAGACTTCTTTTAAGTAATTAAGAAGGCTGTCCATTTCGCTTTCGGTTACCCACCCGTGCAGTTCTAGAAGTTCGGGGATCTTTATCTCTAAATGAAACCTTTTTCGGCCATGATGTTCTTCTTTGTTGTGATTACCAGGGTCCAGATATGGAACAGGTGAATATTTAAAGCTATCTTCCCCGAACATGGTACTTAAAAAGTGATTAAAAAAAGATTCTTCTAATTTCTGCACATTTATAGGGGGTATAATAAATCCTCTCTCTTGAAGGGCTTTAATTCCCCACAGGTTTTCCAGGGCGTATATTTTCCATCCTATTGCCCGTGTAGATTCAAATAAATACATCTTCCCCTCCTTTCAGCGGGGCACTTTTGAAATTCTCTACGCGCTCCTTGATAAACATGTACTCGGAGAGCCCCTTTTCTACCAGGTCTTCTCTTTCATCGTAATAGACCTCCAGCATTTGTTCGATGTCCTCCAGGGTAAACATATCAAAATCTATATCCCCTGATTCGATCATCAGTAAAATTCGACGGAATTTAGTGACCTTTTCCGGTGGTACACTCCCATATCGTGTGCGGATAGGTTCTTGCGGTTCAGTTTTTTCTTTTAGCTTTTTGACTCCTTCCATAAATTTTTCTATATTAATTTCCAAGCTAACCAGCTCCTTTAGTGGATCACAACGGTGGTTCGGAAAAGTTGAGGGCTTGCAGGGCTTCTACATGCCTCCGACTTTAGTCGGGGGTGATTGACGTTATCTTGTTAATCAAATGTATACGATCCCTCCTTATTTTGTTTTTGAAGACAAAAAAGAACCACACGGCAAACTGCCATGTGGTTCTTTTTATGCTTTATTAAAATATAAAAAAGGACACAAATGTCCTTTACTACGAGAATTCTATTAAAATATCCCGAGTTTTCCCGGGGGTCTAAATTTACAGGCTTTCTGCCTGAACAGTAAATTTCCCTTTCAGGGGTCAAACTTTAAGAAATTTTACCATAATTAAAAGCTAAAGTAAAGTATCCCTTAAAGGTTATACACGGCTTTGACCAGTTTGCTGGTGCGGCCGACCCATTTCTCGATGTCCTGGCGCATAAATAGCAACCAGCCTACATTTTCAGTATCATTTACTGTGGGGATTACATTAACCGCCCTGTCCATAAACTCTACTGTCACGCCAAGCATTTGTGCCGCCTCTTTCGCTGTAAGGTACCTTATATTTATAATCTTACTGAACAGCTCATCCCGGTTTTCAATAGCGTTTTTGATGTCTGTAGCCGAAAAGAATGTCTGCCTGCTAATCCTTTCGGGCTTTATAATCCCGGCGCAGCAAGCACGCAGCAGTTCTTCCTTTTCCAGTGCCAGCAGGCTTAATGCCTCGTCTTCGGCTACTACTTTAACGGCCAGGGGGCCTCTTACTATCTCATAAACCGGTGTCAGGTGAAGGTCAGCCCGGTTGACAGGATGGGTTTGATTGAGGATATTAATAAGTTCTTTATTGACGGTTAAATCGTTAATAGTGGCTTCGTTCATCTGTTCCTGGCAATCAATAACGCTCTGGACCGTAATCACAGTCTTATCCTTTTTGGTAACTGCTGTCAGGACGCCTTCGTGGATCAGCACACTTATTTTGGGCTTGCTCAATTTAAGCACTTTTGCGGCTTCAGCTAAGGTCACCGTCCGCTGGCTAATATACCCCCAGGCCCGGCTCGGGAAGATGGGTGCCTGGTGCCCCAGGGAAAGTTCCGCACGCTCCTTATCCCCACAAAAAGTAAATTTACTTAAGTAAATTGTGTCAGTGTCAAAATACCATGTATCTTTACCACATTTCAGATTATCTATTCCCTCCAGGGAATCGGGGTGCAGGGAAACGGATTCCATTCTTAGTTTGCTTTCCAGGAACCGGTGAATTTCGTTTTTGGTAGCAGCATGGTTTAAAATAACGTACTTGGTTGCTAATTTTTTTGCTTTTGCTGTAAGTCTTTTTTCAAACTCCGGGGAGCCATTGACGACCTTAATAGCTGACGGCATACAAAAAAACCTCCTTAGGAGAAAAATGATGAGATGGGCCAGAAAAGTGCGGTGCGACAGGAATATGTGCAAAAGAAGAAAAACAACAGTATGTACAGGAAAACCAGGAACGGCACCGGTAGTGTATCGGTGCCGTTCTTCTGAAGGAGAGTTTTTATGCAGCTGCAAAGCTGTATGTATCTACAATGCGTTCGCATTGCGACTGTTATGAAACCGCAATGCCTTTGCAGAACCTTTTCTGTGCAGCAGTTTTAAGCTCCTGCAGAGTATCCCAAAACTGCAGAAATTTACTGTAGTAGAACCTTGCTGGCAGCGGGTCGTTTTCTATTAACCCTTCGTCGTATTCGTTGATATCTATAAACTGAATAACCAACCCGGTTATTCGCCCGTTCTCTATAAGCCAGTTGATACCTTCGAAGAGTGCTGTCCGGGGGAAGTATTCATCCGGACAACAAATACCTTCGCGCAGATCTTCTTTTTCTTCACAGATATCTTTTAGGATTCTTAAAAGGTTGGAGTATTCCTCCAGGGTCATTTTCCCGTGCAGCCGGGCAAGGTCGGGGACCCGTATCCTGACCAGAAGGTGTTCCCTTTCCAGATAGTAGGATACAGCATAGATTTGATAAAATTCGTCTTCGTTCTCGGCATCCAGTTCATCATACCACTCTGGAGGATCAGGATAGAAAGAAGTAACAACAATGTTATCCTGGCCTGGGATAAGCGGGTCTGCTTCATTGAAGAGAAAGGCAATAAAATCGAAGACATCGAAGATTGTTACATCGGTTGCGTTCTGTATGTTTTTTAACCCCCGCTCTCGCAGGGCCTTGATCCCCCACAGGTTTTCTAAATTTAAGATAGTTGTTCCGTTAATTCAAACCACCTCCGCTATGCTACTTGCTAAGAGCGAGTTAATACTCTGATCTCCTGAAGTCTGTCCCAGAATTCTATGAAAGCCTTGAAATGGTGGTCGAAAGAAGGTGGAGACTCCATGAAATAGTATTCGTCCTCCGGGTTTAGTTCCACAAAGTCGAAGGTTATTCCGATTATTCTACCGGCGGCATCTCTCAGCCAGGCGACACCTTTAAAGAATTCGGTTTCCGGGAAGTATTCGCCCGGCACCTCCAGGTCGTCTTCGATAGACCCGACCTCGGCGCAAATATTGATGATCGGCTCTAATAGGGATTCGTACTGCCAAATGGCCAGCCTATCATCCAATTCAGCCAGGGCAGGAATTTGAGCATGAATAAGATAATGCGGCCGGTCAAGGTAGTATGAGATTGCCCACTTTTTGTTATAGTCTTCTTCGTCGTTTTCGTTTAAGTCATCGTAACCCTCCGGTATTTCTGGCCTGTATGGTACTATCTGCAGATTTTCTTCTCCGAAGAAGGCAAGCAAAAAATTATGGAAGTTGATATGGCCCGGGGTGGAAAACTGACGAAAGGTTTTACAAGCGCTGCTGATTCTCCTTTCGTCCATAGCCTTGAACACCCAGAGGAATTGCAGGACATAGATGTAATACTCCCTTTCTGACATCAATTATCAGCTACTTTCTTTGTCTTTAAACCACTTTAGTTGTTGTCCTATTCCCAACCCTTTAAGCGGAACATTTGTCCTGTACCCATATTCCTCCAATAGAGGGACTAGGTACTTTCTATACGCCTCTCCAGCGAAAATATGGAGTTCGGTTTCCACGAGGTAGAGTTCTTTTATTTGATCGAAAACTTTTTCGGCCCAGTTTTTCCGGTAGTCTAACGGTGTTTTGGGCAGGTACAGCTCGTAGTATTCAATTTCCGTCTCAGGGTCCACCAGAAAATGTTTGGCGCTTAAGATATGCCATCTATAATATTGGGACTCGGCATACCTTCGGGCTTTTATAAACCAGCTGCTTTTGTACAGCTCTTTGGCCTTATGCGTACCGGTATGCTTTTCTCCAACACAAGAGATTAAGGCTACTTGCATGACAACCAATCCCTTCCTAATGTGAGGAGCGGACGGCTTTAGGCCGCCCGCTCCTCACATTTTTTCTTGACCAGTTCTTGAATTTTATCCCAGAATTTAATAAGCGCACTCATTTCGGGCAGGGTGTGTGGAGGGTAATCCCAAAACCCTCCATCATTCGGGTTAAAATCAACGAACCTGATTATTACTCCTACTACTTTAACCGTATGCCCTTTTGCCGGCTCTTTTAGCCACTCAACTTTTTCAAAAAGATCTTCTTGGAAAAATATATCTCCGTATTCATCTATCTTTTTTGCCAGTTCTTCGAACGGAATATTCAGGGATATTTTTTCTCCGCATGCATTTCTTAGCACCTGGAGCAGGTCAGCGTACTCTTTTTCTGCTATAAGACCGTGCAGTTGTGCAAGCTGTGGTATCCTAATGGTGATATCATACTGCGGACGTTCTAGATAATAAGATATAGCCCACGCGGTCTCTTCATATTCGCAGCCATAATTGTCAACTAGTTTTTCGGTATCCCTGTACTCTGCTGGAGGTACTATATTCACTTCCTGCATAAGGAAGTTATTTTGTCCAAAGAGGGATACCATTAGGTCAATCACATCGAAAGAAGTTACTTCCAAACCTTTAACCTCAGATCCCCGGTCAAAGAGAGCTTTTAGCGCCCACATATTGTTGAGTATAAACCTTTTCCATTCATCTGACGAGCTAAAAAACATTATATTCACCACCTTTTAAAGGGAGGCTTTAACCCCCTTATGCTCTTTTAACCAAACAATGTAAGTTCAGCATCTTTTTCTTTCTTCCACGGGCTGACCTGGTCAATCTTTGCCCAGTAAGCCCTTATCTGTTCAATTTCCTGGTCGCTTACCACCTCAAAATCAATGTGTTTTGGTTTGGTGCGGGCGATTTCTTCTCTTAACTGCATGAGTTTATCAAACAGTATCCGTCTTGCCTTTTTATTGAGTGCGCCCCGGGTACCTTCTTTTAATATCCGGCCGCTGTCCCGGTCGTACATGAAAGGCTCGCGCATGTCATCTCGCTGGGATACCTCGATGATGGTCTTGCGAAAGTCGTAAAGTGGTTGCATCCATTCGTTCCCTTCAACCTGTATCAGGTTTTTAAGGCTTTTATCTTCTCGTACCAGGGTGCATACATAACAGCCGTGCCTGGCGGTAAGCTCCCCCGGGCTGCTGGAATCTTCGTAGAGCCTTCTAAGCCTTCGGTAGCCTTCTGTTTCCCAGGGCAGGCCGTCCTTCTCTAATGACTCCCATACGGTATCGGTCGTCATATAGCGAAGGGGCTGGTACACTAACTGGGATACCTTACGCATTTGATGGTCAATTTTTTTCGTTTGCTGTGTTTCGTTGTAACGCAAATTCGCCACCGAGTTTCTTTTGATAGACTTTTTTCTTTCCACTGACTCGTCTTCTCGGGTCCCCAAAAGGCATATAACTTTTCCGTGTTCCCCGGCAAGCTTTGCGGTCAAGGCGAAATTAGGCCTGATCTTTAGCCGGTCGGTACAGTACCGGCACAGGCGCGAAGGTGGCGGGTACCCCAACCCGATCATCAGGCTAAAAAACCGCTGGCTTACCTCCGCCCGCAGCCGGTGGACGGTGACGGGGAGTTTTTTGGCCCGGGCGTATTCCTGCATCTTCTTTAGGGTTTTCCGTATATGGGCCTGCACCAATGGGACTTCGATTCCGGTATCGGCGCAGGCGATATGCACTTCCCGGATGCGTTGGTATTTGGGCAGGTTTTCCAACATCTCGAAGACAGCTTTGGCAACCAATGTGCTGTCCTTGCCGCCCGAGAATCCAACCAGGAAAGGGAACCCACGGGTAGTGGGATCTAAATAAGCTAGTTTCAATTCCCGGAGCAGCTCAGCATAGTTCGTGCTGACCAGCATATCTTCTTTTTTGCCGTCCTGTTCCCGGGTGAGGCCGGGTAGTTGCCCTTCTATCAGGTATTCGATATCCGTAATCTTGGCGGATAGTTCTTTTAGGTACTGGTCGAGCCCTGTCGAGGTTTCGATACAAGGTAGGGCGAAGTAATAGCCGTATCGGGTACGCAAGTTCAGTATCCAGGAGGCCACATCGCCGTAAGTTTCGCCGCCGAGCCGGATTGCATAACAGCTGTCGTCGAATTTGAATTCATCCTGAATGGCTTTAAAGAGGTCGGCCCAAGCTAGGGTGCGTTCGTAAAAGTAGTGGTTGTCCGGGAAAGGGCCGGACTTACAGTTCAGCAGTTTTCTAAAGTCGCTTTTAGTTTCAGACCAAAACGAGTGGACCTGGGTTTGATAGAAAGGAACGTTATACTCATCTATCTCTCCCAGGTCCATGTATTGAAGTAAGGATTTTTCCATAGTTATTCCAGGAGGTTGTCCCCCCTGACGGGGGGACAAGTAAATAATCCCCCCGATAGAAGTTTCACCTCCTTAAACCAGAAGTTTGCAAATTTAAAGATTCAACTAGCGTTTCTTTCTTCCACGAATTTGTGATAAGATTCCGCCTCTTCCAAGTTAACGTAAAACTCTACATTGGCGGCCATGATTTCCAACGGATTGTCCGGTTTTTTGCCGGGGTAGACCAGTCGCCTGTAGGTACGCCCGGCCAGCCAGGTCCTTGAATCACAGCTGAAAAACTCGAACCTGGCCAGCAGTCGGTAGTCAGAGATCCCGAGTCCGTGGAAACACTGGCCGGGGAAATTGTTAAAGACGGTCTCTAGGAATGCTATCTTTTCGAAATGCGGTGCGTTCACCGTCCCGCCGAGGCCGATCACAGGATACCCGGCGTCGACCATTTCCTGCAGTTCTGAGTAGGGTGACCCCAGGTGGAACACCGGGAGAGGCGAGAGACCCATTTCCTCCATCCTTTGCAGGTTTTTTCGGGTCTGATGCGGATCTCCAACCACATCCAGTACAAAATACCCTTCCAAAATATCTTCGTGCTCCCGGATGAACTGGCAGTAGTCTTCCAGGAGTATATCACGGACCTCTTTCCCTCGCTGTCTTGCCCGGTGCAGGGAAAAGGCTCCGGAATCAAGGAGGACCCGCAGGCCAAGCCTCTTAATATGCTCTTTCCAAGCGTTCCGGTCCCGCAGAAAAAAGTAGGACATCAATACATATTTAGCCCCTGCTTCTTTTGCGATGCGCAGGTCACGGGGGTTTCTTTCACCACCGGCTAAAAAGAACCTGATCCCTTTCAGGACAAGCCTTAAGTACCGGTTGTGACGGCATATCTTGGCCAGGTCATCGAAGATATAGCTTAATAGACCGAACAGCGAGGAGTTGTAGCGGTTAAAAACCTCCAACTCTTTTCGTTCTACCAGCCTAACCCGAAAAAGATAAGCTCCAGCAGAGATAACGGCATTCATTGAAATCCGAATTTCCGTACCCCGGCTGGAGCTTATTTTGATAGTGTTGCTATCAGTACTTACCACATGGTTTCGGCTGCCTGCGCCTGTCTGGTAAGCTGTACCTGGCTTTAGCCGGCGCGAGACGATGCGTCTTCCCCTGCGGCGTTCAGCCCTGCCTACCTTGCCCAGGTGGCGTATAGCCTGTCTGTCCAAGTATTACTACACCTCCTATTATTCACTTTTTAATGCCTCCTTTTTTGATTATAAAATGTTTATTTTTAGTTTTTGGTGAATATTATGTCTGTATTACGCAGTAACTAACTCGACACTATCAACCGCATATCCCAAGTCCTGCAAATCCTCTTCAACTAGAAACCTAACCGTTTCTTCGTTATTATTAGGATCGTTGTCTAATTTCGTGCTTAGCTTAATTTTTAAAGTAACGCTAATCTCCTTTTGTTCCATCAAAACGTCACTCCTTCGCATTATTTAGCTAATACGCATTTATTGCTGTCTTATCATTGTTTTTTTCCTCGGGGTTAATCGCATTGTTGTCGGTTTTACTTTCACCATTAACCCAGACGCGAATATGCTTTTCTTCGAGTTCGTCGAGTTTCCCAATAAGCTCGATAATTTCGTCCCATACTTCCAATGCTTCTTCAATAATGTCTTCTGTTTCATCTTCGTCTGTATCTTCCCCTAGCTCGTCATAAATTGCTACTCTTACATCTTCAGAATCCATAAACTCCCATATGTCTAAGCCATTTCCGCAATCCTCCAAAATATTGCCTAAACGTTTCATAAGTCGCTGAATCTTACGAGCTGTCTTAAATAAGTCTTTAAATTCATCTTTGTTTTTAAAGATATACTTTATCCGATCTTGTTCTGCCTGGGGTATTAGCATCATATTATCATTGAATACTTGCTGCATATAATTAGGTGACCAGTAAATAACGGTGCCATAACATGGACCCCATGCTTTTGCATTATCAGGTTCTTTTGCTACCTTATCAATCTGTACATATCTACCGGCCAGCAAACGCTGCCAGTAAGAGTTATCAGGATCGAGGTTTGGATCCATTCTTACATAAATATCCTTAACTAACTCGCTTCTTTTAACCATCTTAAAACCTCCATTTTTTATTTTTTAAAGGTTCACGCATATGGACTTTCCCACTCCCAAAGCCTCTGTCTGCCTTTCGCCGCACCCCAGAAAACAGGCTCTCTTGTCGCCTGCCTGTCTTGCTTTTTAGCTCAACCTTAACCTCCTCAGCATGTTTTTCGATCCATACGGCAACTCGGTCGAAAGTTCTAGTAGGCAGCCACTCTTCGTCAGTGGTAACTAACTGCAAGTGATTGAAAGTCACCTTTAAAGTTACTAGTGCGTTTAAAGCCAGGGGGAATCTCCCCTGGCTTAAGGTGCTTTAAGCTGAATTAGTCTGAAAAATTATAATTCTTCCGGGATAAACTGCATTGTCCCAAAAGTTTTCTTGGGGCATTCCTTCTTTGTGTCCGTCTTCAAATTCAATGAAAACAACTCCGTTACTACTTTTAAATCTACCGAATTGTTTAATCACTGTGTCGAAGCAGTTATATTCTTGTTCTGTTATGTGATTAGTGGATGCTTTTTTGTGTGACAGAAATTTAAAAGGGTTCACGAAAGAGTACTTGTTTTGAATATTATCCTGCAATGAAATACCTCCCTTGCGAAAAATAAGACCATAGTTGACTTGCTTCTGTATTTCTCTTTAGAGGAGTCCAACTTGCTGGGTAGTATCGAGTACTGGAAATTCATATACCAGCAAAGTTTTTCCCCCCTCGTACCTACTTGTTATTTCTTTGCTTAACGGCGCCCCGTTGAGCCAGACCAGGCAATTGGTAGTAACAGAGTCGCTGCAGAATATGCCTTCAGGCCGGACCTCTATACTTTGGTCCTCTAACAGACATTCTTTATCAAAGGCGTATCTTGGGATCTTGAATTGAAGTTTATAAACTTTCCCATCCCCTGATACGGCCTCGTAGCATTCTTTCACCTCCACGTTACCGTTTAAGGCCCTCATTAAACGGCTCAGGTTGTACATCCTCGTTTCCGGGCAGTAGTCTACCTGGAAGGAGTGTTCTTTGGATCCGGCTACTTTTACCTCGGCACTCTCACTGTCGGCGTCTGTAATAATGGATACTGTTTCCATTTCCAATCCGAAATCGTTGGCGTTGGCAAAAGCTGTACTGCAAATTCCGAATAACTCTAACATAACAAGGACCACTACTATACCTGCCCGTATCTGATTTTTCACTGGTTTTTGACCTCCTTAAATTACTGAGTTTTTTTAAAACTACCTTTCGACTTTAACTATTTCCCTTTTTCTCAAGTTGCATTTTGTATGGATTACCTCCCTCCTTTCGGTTAAACAATAAAAAAAAGCCACTTAGCTTTCTCTCAAATAAAATGAGAAAAAGCCTTGAGTGGCTTTTTTTATAAGAAAAATATAAAAGGACATAAATGTCCTATTTTAAAAAGATTCTTTTTAAATTTTCCCGGGCTTTCCCGGAGAAGATTAATGGTTAATTAGGTATTGCTGCCAAATAAATTTTGGGTGATTACCCACATAATTATAAAAATTATATCATAACCGAAAAATTTTTAAAAGTTTTTTCATTAAACTTGTTTTTAAAAGAAGGATAATAACCCAATTTATGGAAGTATTGCCAGTAATTATTTTCATTTTTTTCCAAAAGGATGGTATGATATGGCTAATAGAAAAAAATATACCATAAAGAACGTTACCTCCAAAAAGAGATATAAAAAGAGAAAGAAGGTGAGTGAAATGCCAGCAGTAGCGGAAAAGGTTAGGACAAGCTCTGAAGACCGGGAATTAGTTTTGGCGAGGGCTCGGGAATTGTCAGCAAAAATAACAAAGGCAACTAGGGCTGCAGGCATAACACACGAAGAGTTAGAAGAAAGGGCTTACAGGGCTTATTTAGATGTCCGTGGAGATAACCGTTCCAATCGTAGTTGATACAAATATTTTAGTGCCCTCCGTCTACAATGCTACGCCAATATTTCACTATATTTCAACTGGTTGGCTTTGTCTTGTGTGTAACCAATTTACATGTGACGAAGCATATAGAATAGCTCGAAAAATGTGGGAACAATATTATTGTGAAAAAATAATGATAGACCCGGAGATGATTTTTAGATTGTTAGGTTACATTTTTAATGCGGGAATTAAAGTTTCCGAAATGCCTGAAACGTGGCCAGCTGCGTCGTGCGATAGAAATGATGACCCATTCCTATATGCAGCTGTCAACGGTGGGGCTGAGTATATTATTTCGAGTGATAGACGTCATATGTTAAGTTTACAACATTTTAGAGGTATTCCCATTGGAAGGCCCCAGGCTTTTTTTGAGTGGGTTAAAACAACATATCCCATAGAGACGGTAAAAGGTCGCTAATAATTAGCGACCTCTTTTATACTCCAGTTTTTTTTTAAGTTTCTCTATCGTACATCCCCAGGTTACTTTTTTATGCAGGTATATTCTCTACTATCTGTTATTCCAAGATTATTCTCCTTTCTATGCAACGTTTTTTAAATAGTTATCTAATCTTTTTATGACTTTCTTGGCTTCTGTTTTCGATGGTCTTTTACTTCCAACTACCCAGTTAACTACTTGTTTCGGAGTTGCGTCGAGAATGGAGGCCAATTCAGCCCTTGTCATCCCATTATTGAGAAGCTGGCCGGCTTTCTCTTTAAATTCTTTCCACTGTTTGTTCATTAAAATCTAGCAGGGTACCCCTCACTTCAGTGAGGGGAGGAATGCGTCGGAAATACCCGAGCATGTTTTCCTGCTACCAGCCCTCCTTTTTTAGGTAGTATAAGCGTACCCGTC
>JAALLR010000159.1_pt1 | contig 22466 bp, 25 predicted proteins | sample 7245931 | NCBI WGS metagenome assembly JAALLR01 (sample SAMN13049201, study PRJNA578106) | oil field metagenome | isolation source: filtered produced water from oil reservoir B9 | place: USA:offshore Texas | collected 2016 | reverse complement strand
TGTAGGGAACTACGGGATTACCAGGCTTAATTCCCATTTTTTCGGTCTCTTCCTTACTTGTGGAACCCACATCTATAAACATTTCATTTTAACCGGCTGCCTTAACTCTTCCGACGTTAGAATGTGCGGTGCTTTTGCCCCAATCACGCCTATCACTCTGTCGCCTGAAGTCAGTATTTCCAGCCTTTGGTCAAGAAGGACCTGGTTCCACCAACCGCCCAAAGCCTGAAACTTAATAAAGCCTTCCCCGGTAATTTGAGTAACCATAAACCCTACTTCGTCCATGTACGATGCCAGCATAATTTTAGGGCCGATTCCCCTCTTTAATAGCAACCAGACTCCCCAGCTTGTCTGTTTTTATTTCCGAGGACAGGGGTGATAAATAATTTGCCAGCACCTTTCTGATAGGAGACTCAAAACCGGATACACCGGGTGTTTCAGTTAAAGTTTTCAAAATTTCCAGGGAATTTTCCTTCACTGTTAGTTCCTCCTTGTTATGTTAGTGCTGCCTGTACTGCTACAAAAAGAATAGTGGATAGCCCTATTACTATTGACGCGTAAGGGAGAGTGGTCTGAACATGCTCCAGGATTGGTACATCTGTTATGGCAGAAGTTAATACCGGTGTTTCGCCAAGCGGGGAGACGTTGTCCCCAATGGATCCCCCGGCGAGTACAGCCCCCATAGAAAGGGGAATACTGGCCCCGGAGCTTACCGCCAGGGGCAGCCCAAGGGGCATTATAAGCGCCCAGGTGGCCCAGGAAGATCCAATAAAATATGAAGTAAAACAGCCTATTAAAAATATGGCTGCCGGTATAAACAGGGTGGGAATTGCGGCACCAACGCTCTTAGAGATGAACTCTACAAAGCCAAGGTCCTGAGTGGCACTGGAAAGTGACCAGCTTAAAATCAAAACCACTATTGGCGGCAAAAGCTCTGTCCCGCCGCTTAAGAAATGGCTTTCCAGCTCGGCCATGGGTATCTTTTGCAGGGTGTAATATAAAGCTGTCAAAATCACCGTGGCAAAGGTAGCGATAAAAATAGCTTTTTCAAATTCTGCATTCATAAATGCCTGTAAAAAAGTGCGCCCATCGCCCTTTCCCGTATACCAGAACAAGAACAGTATGAGGCCTACCAGGACCAGGAGAGGCAATAGCAGGTTTGTAACCCTGGGCGGAGCCTTTTCTTCAAATTCACATTCTTCATGCGCTGCATGCTCTCCATGCACTCCACCTTGGGCCTTTCCTAGCTTTCCGAATCTCCATTTACCGAAACCCAGACCAAAGAATGTTACTAAGATGCTGAGGATAACCATGCCTATGGAGTAAAAGTTAAAGGGTATGCTCTTTAGGTACAGGGAATAGGGAGAGCCCTCCAGTCCTGCCTTCTGCATGGCTGAACTTGTGACACCGATTATGTATCCCACGTAGGTGGTGGCAATGGGAATAAGCACAATAAGTTGTGAAGATGTTACATTGACCACCATGGCCAGCTTTTCCTTTGATCCCTTTACCTTTTCCATCAAAGGATTTGCTATGGTGCCGGTGGATATGACATGAAAGCAGCAGTCAAGAAAGGTGGCGGGGGAGGCGGCCCAAACAGATAAAAGCGCCCCTCTTTCATTCTTTACATACCTGTCTGCTAAATTAGCAAACCCTTTTATACCGCCTGAGACTTTAAATATTTCCGCTAAGGAGCCAAAAACAAACAGAAAAAGCACTATGTAAGCGCTTTCTTTGGAGGCAAGGGAATCTACAATATATTCCGAGGCTTTGATGGTTCCCCCAAGAAGGCTGGGCACTAATAAGATACTACCCACCCATAAGCCCAGTGTTAAGGAAGGGATTATGCGTTTAGTGAACACGGCAGTAGCAATTGTTACGAGAGGTGGTATTAATGAATACCAATTTTCCATAAAAGTAAAAGCTCCCGGCATTATAATTTTAGTTATGATTTGCGCGGGAGCTGGCTTATATACGTTGTATTTACCTGGCCATCAAATATAGCACCAGTACAGTGATAAGGCCCACAAGCACAATAACAATTCCCGTGCCTCCGAAATCACCGATATTTTTTATGTTGATCCCTTTCTTTTCCGAGTGTTGTTTGACTTTATTATAAACAGTTATTGGGCCGATTACTTTTTTTGCCAGGGAATCACATATATCAGGGGTTCCGCCGCGATCCAACATGCTTTGTACCACCATATCCAACCATTGCTTCTTTTGTACATCATCAAGGGTGTTATATCTATGTTTTAAAAATTCACCAAATTTTTTTTCCCTGGGCTTTAGGTGTTGAAAGTACTGCTTTCGCTCATCACGATTTAACTGGCGGGTTGTCTTTTTTAGTAAGTCGGTTTCAAGCTTGCTTAGTTCAAATTTGTCTTTGAGCATTTCTACAAGCACATCTGCCACCGCCGTCATCCCCTTGCCTCAGTTTTTAACGTTATTACCGCTATAAGTAGTTAAGTGGATTTGTTTGAGCACCGTTTTTTAACACTTCTAAATGAACGTGTGGCCCGGTTGTATTACCGGAGGTGCCCACTTTGCCGATAATTTGGCCTTTGTTTACGGTCTGACCCTTCTGAACGCCAAAGGCCGACATATGTGCATATCGTGTGACTATTCCGTTTCCGTGAGAAATAACTACCATCCGCCCGTAGCCACCCTGCCAATCAGCACTGACTACCTGCCCGGGTGCTGCCGCCCGTATGGGGATGCCGTAGCCGGCGGCAATATCAATACCCCTGTGCTTTCCTCCCCAGCGTGGACCGAAACGAGACGTAATACTGCCGGAAACAGGCCAAGCCAGTCTGCCGCCCCGGGAGGAGTAAGTTAGTTTAGTTCCCTGTTTAATGATTCTCGGTTCTGAATTCTCAATAGTGTTTTCATTTAATACGGTTTTCTCAGTGATCTTCCCGTTTTTAGCTGTCACCTTGTAGGTCACTTTTTTCAAACCTTCTGTGCCCTGCTGAATAATTTTTCTCGTTCCCATAGGTAAGGAAGCATCCGACCTGTATTGGGTGCCAAAAGGAATTTTCTCCTGCTCTATGGTTTCATAACTGGCAATGACGGTCAATAATGGTGCTGAGCCGGACACTTTTAACTCATCTCCCGGGCGCAGGTTCTCGTCAACCCCCGGGTTTAAGCTTTTTAACCGGTCCACTGTGGTGTTGTTCGCTACAGCAAGGTCCCAAAGGGTATCTTTCTCTTCAATAATATGTATCTCAGGTTGGCCTCGTCCTTGTCCCGCCAGGCGCATGGCCTCTTCGACGGTGTTTAGCTTTTTAATATTAACCTTTCGATTAAGGGTTTCCACTTTTTCGTCAAAACTAATCTTACAATTTTCACCTGTGCTATATTTGTTTCTTAACTGTTTAATAAACCTATCAGTTATATCCCTATTCTTGAATCTAAACTGGGGGGTTCCGTTAATTTTAACAACAATACCTTCGGTTATGAAGTTCAGTTTGCTGTTAAGCGCATCAGCCAATTTCTTATCATCGTACGCATTTTCGGACTTACTGACTGTTTTAAACTCCACCTTACCATCCACCATGACATCTTGAGCCAGTTCCTTTGTTTTTCGCGCTGCTAGCTTTGCCAGGGCTTCCTGCGCTTGCCCCTTGCTCTGTGCATAGGCAATTGTCTTTCCGTTTACTGTCACAGCACACACTTTGCCCACACCGGAACCAAGTATAAAGGCAGCAAAACCTATTATTACCATAGTTCCTACCAATAAAGATGGATAACTGATTCGCTTTTGCTTTCCTTTTCGTGTCATTTTCATCTCCTCTGTGAAGTTTGTTGATTATTATCCGAAAATAAATCGGTTTTTATGGGGGGAATAAGTAATACTATGTAATTTGTTTCAGTTATTTCCTCTTTTTTCTAGTTGAATTAGCACAAGAACAGGGCCGGTATCTTTCCTGAACCGACCCTTACATTAAGAAAAAAGAGGAGGCGAGAGGTGGTTGGTACACCACCGGGATACAACTTAAATGAACGAACGCAGGTATATTTTAACTAAATTACTTAACATTCATGTAACGCAAAGTTAAACTTTTTGTGATATTTTTAATGCCTGTTACATGAATTACATTTTTGTTGATAATTGTCTTGTTTGTAAGCTACAAGCCCCGGGTTATTACAACAACCCGGGGCTTGTAGAAAACAGGGAGAAACATTTTTATTATCTCAATCTTTCCGGTTTTTTACCCACTGTGAAATTCAGGTTTAGTAAACGGCCATCTCTGAATACCAATAGGGATGATTTTTGGCCTATTTCCATGTTTGTGATTTTATCGGCAAGGTCCTTGGAATTTGCTACTTTTTTGCCGCCCATTTCCAAAATGACATCCATTTGCTGCAGCCCTGCCTTATCAGCAGGACTTCCCGGCAGTACACCCATTACCACAACGCCCCCGGTGTTCTGTAAGCCAAAGTACCGGGCAGTGTCCTTTGTAACGTCAGTCATTTGAACACCTAACCAGGGTGTGGAAACACTTTCCCCGCTTTTCAATTCATCCAATACATCCTTAACGGTATTGGAAGGGATGGCAAACCCTATACCCTGAGCTTTGGCCACGGCAGTATTAATTCCAATCACTTCACCCTGTAGGTTCAGTAATGGTCCCCCGCTGTTGCCCGGGTTAATAGCCGCATCAGTTTGCAATAGGTTTTTATAGCGCCTGTTCTCCACCGTAATAGGTCTTTCCTTGGCACTGATCACGCCCACTGTTACGGTATGGTCAAAACCAAAGGGATTGCCGATGGCTATAGCCCAGCTGCCAACTCTTGTGTTGTTAGAATCCCCCAGTTTCAGATAAGGTAAATCTTTGGCGCCTTTTATCTGAAGTAGTGCCAGGTCCAGGTCATAGTCTGCTCCTACTACGGTGGTCTTTTTCCTCACCCAGCAGGGTCACCTTTATGTCCTCTGCCCCGTCAATCACGTGCTCATTGGTGATAACAAGGCCGTCGGCTGAAATTATGAACCCTGAGCCTATTCCCTCTTGTTCCCGGGGCTGCGGCGTATTTTGGCCGCCAAAGAAGTAGCGGAAAAAGGGGTCACCGGTATAGGGGTTTTGAGACTGGCTGACCGTGGTAGTGCTGATTTTAACCACCGCCTGTCCGGATGAATCAACAATATTACTTATTGTGTCAGCTTTAACACCGGGCTTGACCTCCACTGCACCGGCTGTGCCGCCGTCCAGTCCCGGTACATCTTGGCCGGCAAAATCCCCCACCAAAGTATACCCGGCCATGAACATAATTCCCGAGAGCAAGGCAGCGAGGCCAATAAAAAGTATTGATTTTTTATTTTGCATAAATTTTTGGCTCCCTTCCGGTAAATTGGTTTTGCAAATTCCTTTTATTTCAAAGATCCTCCCTAGGGACCAATCCAGGGCATCCAAATAACAAAAAGCGCCAGTGTAATTACGCTAAGAAAAAGGTAAGACATCTATTTATCCCCCTTTAAAGAATTAAGAAACTCGCCATAAAAGAAACGGCAAAATATACGGCAACAAAAAATATCAATTTTAAACAAAGCCTGTCCCAATAGCTGTCATACCAGGGTTTCAAATGCTACTCCTCCAAAACTACTACAACATCTATATATTCAATAAAATGTTATAATATAAGACTTGATTATGTCCATAACAGCAACCTAAATGTTTTATAACATTTTTGTGACAAAAAAGTTGTTGACACAAAGGGGTTGTATATTATACTCTAACATTCAAATAGTTGTTTTAATGATATAGGAGGTAACAAATGGCAGCAGAAGAGCAATTTGATACTTGTGCTTGTTTCTCTCCGGACGCAGAGAAAGTGGATCGCGTGAGGGAACAGGTAAAAGTCACAGAAGGTTTGGGGCAAATTTTTAAAGCCCTGGGTGACGACAATAGAATAAAGATTGCCTACGCGCTCTCCCGTGAGGAATTGTGCGTATGCGACGTGGCTCAAATCATCGATTCCAGTGTGGCCGCCGCCTCACACCACCTTCGCCTTTTAAAAAATTTGGGTTTAGCCAAAAGCAGAAAGCAGGGGAAGATGGTGTATTACAGTCTGCAGGATGCTTGCGTAAAGGCTATTATAGATGTTGCTTTGGAGCATCACAGGGGGCATTGCGAAGCAGAATAAGTTAAGTCGTAAAGTTTGGAGGAATAACCATGACAAAAACGTGCGGACAGAATTGCAGTTGCCAACATGAACACGAACATCAAAACCACGATAAACATGTTGTGTCGCAATCTAAACATGTGGGGGAAACGCTCATTTTGGACGGTTTCCAGTGTGTTGATTGTGCTGAAAAAGTGCAGGAGAAGTTGTCTAAAATAAAGGGAGTAGCCCAGATTGAAATAAATTCCAGGCGGGCTGAAATTGAGCTGGAATATGACCAGTCATTAATTGATAGAGACAGTATTTTGGGCATGGTAGAAAGTAAAGGCTACCAGTGCGAAGTGCATGCCACAAGCAGCAAATCCAATAAAACAGTTTTCAGGCTTGAGGGGCTGGATTGTGCCGACTGCGCTGCAAAACTGGAGCGGCAGGTACAAAACATGGAAGGAGTTAAAAGTGCTTCCGTTAACTTTGGCGCCTCCAAGATGACGGTAGAGCATTTGGCTCCCCGGGAAGACATTATCAAAACTGTTAAGCAAATGGGGTATGATGCCTCTTTGGATGAAAGAAGACAAAGGGAGCAAAAGGATACATTTCGCTTAGAAGGTCTAGACTGCGCTGACTGCGCCGCCAAGTTGGAAAAAAGTATACGACAGCTGCCCGGAGTTAAGAACGCCAGAGTTAATTTCGGCGCTTCCAAGATGATGGTGGAACATTCCACGGGTACCGATGGGATCCTTAAGGAAGTAGAGCATGCCGGATATAACGCCGAGCTGGAAACCAGCGGTGCCAAAGCCCGTAGCTCCACATTCCGGCTGAGCGGCCTGGACTGTGCAGATTGTGCCGACAAACTGGAAAAGCGCCTGGCCAATACCCCCGGCGTGGAAAGTGTGGAAGTGAACTTTGGCGCGGCAAAGATGACTATCAAGCACACCGCAAAGGTGGATGAAATTATCAGGGTAACGGAAGAGGCCGGCTACGCAGCCGAACTTGCAGGGGAGGGGGCCGGGCCCAGAAAAAAAGGTAAACCCTTTTACAGGGATACTAAGACCTTTCTTACCGGTGTTTCCGGATTGTTATTAGCAGCGGGTTTTTTTGTTTCTTTACTTCAAATGCCTGATCCGGTTGCAATCGTTCTTTTCCTCGGGGCTATGCTTACAGGCGGCCTTTTCGTTGCCAGGAGCGCCCTTTACTCCTTGAAATCCCTGAGCTTGGATATGAATGTGCTCATGAGCGTGGCAGCTATAGGGGCGGCCGCCATTGGGGAGTGGAGCGAAGGAGCCACGGTGGTTTTTCTCTTTGCACTGGGTAATGCTCTGCAGGCTTACAGCATGGAAAAGACCCGCAATTCCATACGTGAATTGATGGAGTTATCCCCCCGGGAAGCTCTGGTAAGGAGGGGCAGACGTGAAATAACCCTGCCGGTGGAGGAAATATCTGTGGGCGATGTCATTATAGTTAAGCCGGGGGAAAGGATTGCCATGGACGGGAAGGTTGTCGGCGGCACTTCCATGGTTAACCAGGCCCCCATCACCGGTGAATCCATGCCGGTGGAAAAATCACTCGGTTCCGAGGCCTTTGCCGGTACCGTCAACGAGGAGGGAGCACTGGAAATAGAAGTAACTAGGCTGGTTCAGGATACCACTCTGGCCAAGATTGTTGATATGGTGGAGGAAGCACAAGCCCAGCGTGCCCCGTCCCAGCAGTTTGTTGATGTGTTTGCTAAATATTATACCCCGGCGGTAATCGGTATTGCCGTGGCCATAGCTGCCATTCCGCCTTTGGGGATGGGGCTGCCCTTTATCCCCTGGCTGGAAAAGGCCCTGATTCTTTTGGTCATCGCCTGCCCCTGCGCCCTTGTCATTTCTACGCCGGTTTCCATTGTCTCGGCCATTGGCAGTGCCGCTAAAAGGGGAGTGCTGATTAAAGGAGGAGCCTACCTGGAAGAGGCCGGGGCGTTAAAGGTAATTGCCTTTGACAAAACCGGCACACTGACCGAAGGGCGTCCCGAGGTAACCGATGTATTTGCAATAAACGGGTCCACAGAACATGAAGTATTAAGTATTGCCGCCGCAGTGGAAAAACGTTCTCAGCACCCACTGGCCCAGGCCATCAGCCGGCATGCCGGGAAGCAAGGCATAAGTACCATAGACAGTGAAGATTTTCAGTCTGTTACAGGCAAAGGGGCCGGCGCAATAATTGACGGGCGCCGCCATTACGTGGGCAATGTAAAGCTTTTTGAGGATCTTGGGGTCAAAACATTGCCCGGGCGTCCTCTGCTGGGTAAGCTGCAAAAGGAAGGTAAAACCGCCATGCTGGCGGGCACGGCCGAGGAAATAATCGGAATTATCGCGGTGGCCGACCGTCCTCGCTCCAACAGTGCATCAACGTTGAAGGCCTTGAAGAAAGCAGGGGTCGGTAAAACCGTAATGCTTACCGGTGACAATACCGGCACCGCCAGGGCTATGGCTTCGCAGCTCGGCGTGGATGACTTTAAAGCTGAACTGCTGCCGGAAGATAAATTAACCGCAATAAAGGAACTGCAATCCGAGTATGGAAAGGTGGCCATGGTGGGAGACGGGGTTAATGATGCCCCGGCGCTGGCCACAGCCAATGTGGGGATCGCCATGGGCGGGGCGGGAACCGACACCGCCCTGGAGACCGCAGACATTGCGCTGATGGCTGATGACCTGTCCAAACTCCCCTATGCCATAGACCTAAGCCGGCGGGCACTGCGGGTAATTAAGCAAAATATTGCCTTTGCCCTGCTGGTTAAAGCTGTATTTATTGCTGGTACTTTTATGGGTATAACAAACCTGTGGATGGCAGTCTTTGCCGATACCGGTGCCTCATTGATTGTAATTGCCAACGGCATGCGCCTGATGCGGGTGAAAGAAAAGGCGGCATTTGAAAAGAAAGCCGGAAAAACCGGACAAGCCGCTTACGGAGAAGCCTAGAAATTAGGATGTGTGAGAACTTTATTTCAGATTGGAAAGCCCCGGGAAGTAATCCCGGGGCTTTCTTTAAGCAATTTTAAACACCTTCATCACCACTGTGTACCCATTTTCGTTAATTACCACCTGATCACCTGTCTTCAATTCATCAATAAGTATTGGGTTACCTTCGTTATCGAATAAATTCTGACGTGTAATGAAATAATTCGTTATGCGCCCGGCGGCATTGTTTACCCCAACAAGACCTATTTCCGGGTTTATTCTTGCTATAATTCCACTGGACATTTTTACGCGTTTATTCTTTTGCATAACTTCCCTCCATTTACCAGCAGTGACCGTTATTCCCGTACCCGTTGTCCCAGGGACAATTTGGACCATAGTGCGGTCCCTGGTGGCCATGGTTTTGCGAATATACTTGTCCCTGAGAACCGGCAGGAGGAGTCTGGGACTGTGTAGGGGTGGGAGTCTGCTGGTTTTGGTTTACTTGTTTAGTTTGAACTGGAGGCTGGTAGTTGGCCATCATATTCTGCATCCAGCTTTGCTGCATCTTATATGCATCTTGCACGTTAAAATTGGGATTTTGCTGCATGACACTTTGCATCCAGGCCTGCTCCATCTTTAAAAGGTCTTCCCGGCTCATGCCGGTGGCTTTAACCCACTGATCAACCATAGCCTGGTCCATTTGCCAGCACGCCTGTATCATCTGCTTTACCTGTGCGGGTGTTACTGTTGCTGCAGTATTTGCAGGCTGGTTAGGCTGTCCTTGGGGTGCTTGAGCTTGTTGGTCTTGAGATGGTGCCGGCTCGTTTGATTGAGCGTTGTTGATTATGGCTGCGTTAGCCACTCCCACAATGGCAATTCCAAGCACAACGACAAACAATATTAGCGGCAACTTTTTGCTTTTCATTCTACAATCATCCTTTCTTTTAATGTTGATAACTTCCCTTGATTGTAGTTTCCGAAACCAGTGATTATTTTAAGTGGGTATCTCAAAATTTTTTTATTCACTTAGTTGCATTACATGCTTCAAATGTTTAACTTGCTTCCGATGTTTTACTCCGGTCTATAAAGGTAACTACGACCCATCCCTCAACATCAAGTCGAAGGCAAGCCCAAAGGCGGATATCGACCTGTATCCAGGCAACTCCCTTTTCATCCACTCTCAACCCGGTTTTCAGGGTATCGTTTAGTTTTGTACACAATAAATTAATTAATTTCTGGTGTTTAATTTTTTTCTTTGACCGTTCCCTAAAGCGCTCAATGCTATGTTCAGTTAAGTACACTTTATAATTTTTATCTTTCATAACCCTTGGCATCGATTATCCCCCCTTTCCCGGTCACTTTGCTGTTATTGGTATTTTTTCGTAATTGGTATACTTTCTTTCAGGTAGAACTGCTACAAACAACTATATCTTTTTCATGTTCCATGCAAGTAACAACTGTTTAACAAATTTGTGATTACTTGCTGCTAAAATATTAATGCGATCTAATAATTATCCTATCCGGTATGGATGTAAGTTTTAAGTGGGTTAAATTAAATAAAAGGCTGGCAAAATATGATACTTATCGATTTTAAAATTACCCACTTAAAGAGATGAATGGTTTTCGAATATAATTTATGACTGCAGCATAAATGAGAACCGGTTCTTGAAACCAAGCCTAAATAAAATAATACTAAACTAATTATTACAGGAGGCAGCAAAATAATATGAGTCCAAAACACTACGAAACAATATTGCAAATATATGATAAGACATTAGTTATTAGCCAGGATAACAGTAATAAAGATAAAAAAATTGCACATCTTTATAACCATCATGGAATTGAAGTCTACCGGCCCTTACAATTTGACAGATCCCACAAAGGTCTTAAAAACCTTAGGCTTTGGATTCATTTAATTATGACCAAACAGGTTGTTTCACGGCATGCCAGTTAAGTAGGTAGGAATAAAAACCGTATATCTAAGCAAAAAACACCACCAGGTTTTATATTCCAGGTGGTGTTTTTTAATGTCTTTATAACTCGCTTCTATATAAGGGTTCAGCAACCATTCCCAGTGTTAATACCTAAGATTTTGGCTCAACTAGGGAATTATATGAAAATTTTACGAGGATGCCATAACAGTTTCCGGCAGTGAAACCACAGACACAACCTCAGGAGGGACTACCGCCGGTGACAACACTTCTACCGCTGATACAAGTACGGATAATACTGGCACCGGTGACAGTACGGACACAGGTGGTGCAACTGCAGGCAGCTCAAGCAGCGATGATAGTACTTCCAGCAACGCAGATACCACAAAGAATTAGCATTAACGAATTCGTAACTATTAATAGCACGAAAAGGAAAAGGGCCGGTTTTTACCGACCCTTTTCAGGAATAAGAAGGAACACAATGTAGGAGGTTGACTATATATTAACTTAAGAATTTATCCATTACGTCAAATACATATAAACTTTCTGTAATAATTATTAAACCATAAAACCTACCATCCGCAGTTTTCATAGTTACGGCTCTGGCTCATTGATTTACCGCTCCAGGACCGGTCATGGGACTCACTGTTATTATTCCAGGACTTCTGACCGTTAGACGCATTCTGCATCCAGGCTTGATCCATTTGCTGCATCTGCTCGGGAGTCATGTTTTGCAAGTGCTGGTCAGGGTACGGGCAATTTTGTGATAAATGCTGGTCGGCATTGAGACAAGCTTGAATCATTTGGTTATAAATATCATTCTGGCTGTCTGCATTATTGTTGTCCGTGGTATTTTGGTCATTGTCATTGCTGTTGGGTGTCTGGGTGTTATCCTGGTTTACATCATTATTATCATCCGAATCCGTTGCTGTAGAATTATCATCAGACTGTTGATTTGTGTCGCCGGTTGGTGTCTGGTCTTGGTTTGTGCTATCGGTGTCATTATTCGCGGTATCCTGCGCATCATTGTCAGTTGTATCATTATCTGAGGTATCTTGAGTATCGGTATCATTTGTTGCAGTATCAGCAGATGTATCAGTGGTGGCCTGAATTATAATTACATTCCCGTCAGTATCAAAGCACACCTGTATGGAGGATCCCGCCTCCAAGTCGCTGATTTCCGCCGGCTGGTTATCAATGTACACATCAACTGAATCCGCTAAGTTATATTCATTACCTGAAACCGTGATAGAATCGTCATTAACAACTTCAAGTGTTCCCAAAGTATCAATATTCATATTCATATTCATGTTCATTGGCATGGGATTAGGGTCATTTTGTACCCAAGCTGCCATTTTCTGCTGATAGTCCACGGGGACTGCAGCATTAGCTATTCCTAGTGTGCCTATGCCCAGAAGCAAGCTGAGCGTAATAGGTATAACCTTTTCTTTGATTTTCATTTGTTGTACCTCCTGGAAATGAATTTTCATGTAGGAGCGCTCCTGTATGCTTCTTCCGTAATGACCACCTGGTTTTATGTGGGTATTCCATAAATTTTTTTAAGTTACATATTTAACAACCATAGATTTAAAGGCCACCTATTTATGGCATTTATTTACAACAATGTTTTTATAAAACAACCCATCAAAACCCCACCAACTTTACGGATATCTAACAGTAAAGGAGGTGGGTTCAATAAATACCAGACATAATCTTTAGTTTGAAGCTAACTAAAAAAAACAATTACCTAAGGAGGAATTATAACACTGTGAAAATAGCAAAGAAGATTTTATCCTCCCTGTTCGTCATTCTGCTTGCCGTTGGATTATTTAGTACGGCGGTCCCGGCACCGGCGTCAGCGGGTACAACCCTTACCATAAGTGTATCCGGAAGTGTTGACCAGCAGGTATTAGAGAGTTTTATTGAGCAGATTCTACAAAAATATAACCTGAATCCAGATACTATAAATATAAAATACCCGGACGGTACAGTTGATCAGTTTGATCCTAACCCGGCTCCGCCTCAACCTGCTCCGCAGCCGAAGCCACAACCTCAGCCACAACCACAACCGGCACCTGATTCGGGCTCTGATACCAGTTTCATGAATGCTGATGAACAAAGAATGCTGGATCTTGTAAATGAAGAAAGAGTTAAGGTAGGATTGCCTCCTTTTAAGGCCAACCCTGAACTGGTCAGGCTTGCCAGGCTTAAGGCCCAGGACATGATTAACCTTGGCTACTTTGCTCACACTTCCCCAACTTACGGCTCACCGTTTGAAATGATGAAGGCGGCAGGGGTTGCGTATAGCTACGCCGGTGAAAACCTGGCCGGAGCTTATAACGTTGATGTTGCCCACAATTCTTTAATGAATTCCCCGGGTCACAGGGCCAATATTTTAAATTCAAACTTTAAGGAAGTGGGGATTGGTGTTGTTGACGGAGGGCCTTATGGAAAAATGTTTGTACAGATGTTCATAGGATAACCAACTGTACATTTAAAGAGAGCCGGGCTTTAGTAAAAGAGCCCGGCTCTCTTTAATTGAAGATCTTGTTACAAATAATTTAAATGCCTGTGACTTTTCCATGAAAATAAAAATATATACTAGGAATCAGAACTCAAAAGAGAAAATAGAAGGAGTTGAGAAAAGTGTTCGAAGCAACAGCTGAAGCCGCCGACCTCTATTATAACGACGAAAAACTGCAGGAATATGTTAACCTTTTAAACGGTCTCAATGAAGCGCGGACATCGAATGAATGGAAAAGAGTAAAGTCCAGGTCAAATTTTAAAGATTTGTTTGGAGTAAGCATAAAACCGGGTGATTATTATTTTACCCGAAAATTTGGTCCATTAGCTTCTAATGACAAAGTGATTTTATCCCGAACATCCATGGAAAATATGATCTATTGTCTCTTCAACCAAAATTACAGCCTGACTCAAAAGTTGTCGATATTAAAACAGCAGCGAGACAGAGAATTTTTGAAAGCACATTTGAAGTCAAATTTTATAGGAAGCTAACGATTTAAAGCGATCCAGGTATAGCCCCTCCATGTTACAAAAATTTAACAGCGATGTGACTGTCATGTTAAGAAATTAATATGTTGGCGATTCTAATGTATTTTTTTATATAAAGAGAGCCTCTTCCCGTATAATAAGGAAGAGGCTCAAAAAATATTCCTTTCTTATCTTGACTGTTAATCAAAATTAATTTTCATCATTTACCGGAAACTCCACTTTAAATAAAGACCCTTCCCCCGGGGTGCTTTTTGCTGTAACTGTCCCTCCATGAAGTTCAACAATTCTTTTCACAATGGCCAGTCCCATTCCGGTACCTTCATCTGTCCTGGTCCTGGACTTGTCCACTTTATAAAACCTTTCCCAAATGTGCTCAAGCTCTTCGTGTGGAATTCCAGGCCCGTTATCTTTAACACTGATGTACACTTTTTTATCCCCGGTTTCGCCCCAGCTAATCTCTACCCTGCCCCCGGATTGGGTATGGTTGAGGGCATTACCAATAAGGTTAGTCATAACCTGCTTTAGGCGATCAACATTGCCCAAGACGGTAACCTCTTTTTCATATGGCTTAACTATTAGTTCAATGTTCTTTTCCCGGGATAAAGTTTCAAAGTTACCGGAGGTTACTTTAACCAGTTTTGAAATACTCACAAATTCCATATCTTCCATAACATCTTCCGCCTCTAGCGCCTTTAGATCCAACAGCTCATCAACCAGGCGCTTAAGCCGCTTAGATTCTTCCAGGATATTTTTTAGGTAAAATTCCTTATCTTTTTCGGTTTTCACTTTGCCGTCAATGATGGCTTCTGAAAAACTCTGAATTACAGTCAGTGGAGTACGCAATTCGTGGGACACATTGGACACGAATTCCTGCCGGACATTATCCAGTCTTTCTATGTCTTCAATTTTTTCCTTTAACTGCTGGGACATATTATTTAATGAAGATGCCAGCCTTCCAACTTCATCACCGGAAATAACCGGTACTTGTTTACCGAAATCACCGCCGGCGATGGCGTGGGCCACTTCCTCCATTTTCACCAGCGGCTTGGTGAGTTTTTTCAAGACAAAGACACTTAGTATGGTTGCCAGTACCATTCCCAACAGGGCACCTAAAGCTGCTATTTTTCTAATACTTTCTATTTGCTGCTGCAGCTGTGTAAGTGGGCCGTAAATAACAACGGCACCTGTAAAATTATTATTTTCTTTCACCGGTACGGCAGCTAAAAATATGTCCGTAGGGTAATTTTTGACTTTTCCAGTATAAATAACATTTTCCCCGTCTTTTAATTCTGACATGAATTCTTGTTTGGGCGTTAAGTGTTTGTGTCCTGTCTCAGCAGGCCTTTGTGCTGCTCTCGTAACATTACCTTCCCTGTCAAGAGTTAGAATTGTTGCATTTAAGAATTTAGCTAGGATAAGCAGTCTTTCGTTAATAATTTCAGGCGAGGATTCATTCTTTATGATAGTTGAAACCTCTTCGGCTTCATAAATGTAGTACTGGGCCTGCTGGTTGTAAACAAAAGACTTAATTTGCTCTGATTGAATAATAACGGAAACAATTAATACCGCTAAAACAAGCATCACTACAGCAACCCAGGATTTAATAACAATATTATTTCTTATTGACCACCTGCGGGAAGAAATTTGTACCCCACCCCTCTGACTGTTTGAATTACCTCACTGTTCCCCCCTGCCTGAGTAATTTTTTCCCTCAGGCGGTTGATATGAGTATCCACTGTACGGGTATCACCGCAGTAATCGTAGCCCCAAACTTGTTCCAGCAATTCATCCCGGGTATAGACCCTTCCGGGAGCCTTAATGAAAAGGTGCAGCAGATCAAATTCCTTTAGGGTGAATTTGATTTCCTCATTATTCACCTGCACCTGTCTTGTTACCACATTTACAGTAATTCCCGGGTACTTAAAAACGCTGGCATCCGAATTTCTGTTTTCGGATCTGCGCAGCACCGCTTTAACTCTGGCCACCAGTTCCCGGGGACTGAAGGGTTTAACAATATAATCATCCGCCCCCAGGTCAAGGCCCAGTATGCGGTCATTTTCCTCACCTTTGGCTGTAAGCATAATTACCGGTATATCCGTATTTTTTCGGATGTTCTTGCATACGGTCCACCCGTCCACCACGGGCATCATCAGATCCAACAGAATTAAATCAAATTTTGTTCCCTCCAACCGCTGCAGTACCTCTTCCCCATTTTCCACTTCGATAACATTGAAGTCTTCCGATTCTAAATATAACTTCACTACACTACGTATCCTGGGATCATCATCAGCGATCATAATAGTTTTTTCCATTGGTTGCCACCACCTTATTTCACATTATAAAGGAAGATATCATATCAATTTTAACCCCGCTGTGTGACAGGATTGTAAAAGTAATTTTACATTTTTGTCATATTAACCTCTTTTATATCACAAAAAGTTTAGATGTATGTGACAGGGAGGATAACTTGGGAAGTTATACTACAGAAAATCATTTGAAAGGAGGCCAATGTATGAAAAAAACAGTAAAGTACTTTTTGTTGGTCGGCGTGCTTGCCGTTGGAGCAGCCTTTTACAACATCAATAATGCCACGGCACACCAAATGGATATGACTCCTTACCGGTATCAACATTATCAAGCCGTGCCGGCCCAGGCGATGCAAGCTGATTTAATGACTGCAGCACAGGGAAATAGCAATCAAAACCCAGATAGCAGTCAAAACCAAAATAACAACCAGCCCCCCTACCCGGCGTATCCACCTTATATGCAGGGACCGGGAATGATGTGGAACAATCCTTATTACGGGCCCAACAGTAACGGCCAGCAGCCCCCAGCTTATAATTATACTCCCTACGGTATGGGAATGGGTATGATGGGCTGGTGCTGGTAAAAAGACTTAACCCAACCTCCAAAGTTTTTCTCAATTAAATCTCCTCAAATTTTGGGGAGATTTATTTTTACCCACGTAAATTGAGTTCTTTTTTCGGATATCTAATACAAGCGGAGTGATTAATATTGAATGACACTACAATACAAGAATTGGTAACCCTCGCGCAAAATGGTGATCATAACGCCCGGGAGAAACTGATCTTCCAGTATAAGCCCTTCATTTATAAAACCAGCTGCAGTATTTGCCAGAGGGGTTTAAGCTGGGAAAATGACGATGAGTTAAGTATTGCCCTCATTGCATTTAATGAAGCAGTAAGTTCCTACAATCCTGATAAGGGAGCAAATTTTTTAACCTTTGCCCGCAGGGTAATAAGTCAAAGGCTAGTTGATTACTTCCGGCATGAAAAAAGACACCAGCATATTTCATTATTTTCATCCGTAAACGAAGAAGGGGAAGAAAATGAAATAAACCCTATTGAAAGTTCACAGGCCTGGGAAGATCATAAGGCAAAGGTTGAGAAAGAGGAACTGGCACAAATGATGCTGGATTTTGAAGAAAGATTGAATGAATTCGGCACCTCACTGGATGAGCTTGCGGATATCTGCCCTAAACACAGGGACACCCGGGAAAAACTAGCTAATGTGGCAAAAATACTGTGCAGTGACCAGGAGCTTTTAAATTCACTTCGTAAAACGAAAAGAGTTCCCGCCAAAAAGTTAGCCCGGGCGGCAAAGGTCAGTAAGCGGGTGCTGGAAAACGGGCGAAAATATATTCTGGCGATGGCAATTATATTATCCGAAGAAAGATTTAAAGAGTTAAAAACATTTATTTTCTCTGAGTAAACCAAGTGTTGGATAAAAACGAAAGAGGTTGGTTACCGTGAAAAAATTAAAGGGCATGGTGGCAAAAATAGATAAAGAAAACAGAACCATGGTGGTGGTTACTGAAGATAAACGGATTAAGCGCTTACCGCTGCCAGCTAATATTCCGGATTTGGGGTCAACCATAGAAGTCTCTTTGCTACCTGAAAAAAAGAAAGCTGCCGGGAGTTTTATAGGTGCAAAATGGTTGGCCGTGGCCGCTGCTCTGCTCCTGGTATTAGGTATAAGCATGTTTGGAAACTTCGGGCCACCTCCGGTATCTGCTTCTGCTTACGTGACTTTGGATATGACACCAAGTGTGCAACTAGCTGTTGATGAGAGCGGGAAAGTTATAGGTGCCACTGCCTTGAATGACGCCGGGAAAAAGCTCATTAATGAATTAGATATTAAAAACAAAGATGTGTACCTGGCGGTAAAAGATGCTGTTAAAAAGGCAAGCAGCCAAGGATACTTTAAAATGGATGAAGACAACCTGGTCATGGCCACCGTTTCCAAAATGAAGGACTCGTCCTCATACCGTATTAAAGATGAAAAGCTGCGTTCTGTTATACATGATGAATTGAGCGCGGGTCATCACCCAGGATACGTGGTGGTTAACGAGGCAGATGAGTATGAATGGAAAAACGCGCAAAAAACAGGTTATTCGGTGAACAGGGCCATTGTTTCTCAGCGTATCAAGGAAAAAGGTCTGGATGTAGATCCCAACACTTTAAATACAGAAGAAATGATGCAGGTTATAAACAGCTCAAAAACATCAGTTCCCGCGTTATTCCCTGATAACAGCTGTAGAGTAACCTGGCAGGAAAAGTGGAATGGTGCAGGAATTCAAAGCGATAGCGGAGCTTCCGGTAATGAAAATGAAAAGTGGCATGAAGACAATATGCAAGACCGGGAACACCAGAATACATCCGGCAGCCAAACCTCCGGTCAAAACAATACTCAAAACCGTAATATAAATAATGATTACGACAGCTGCGGGTCACCGGACCAGCATGCGGTAAAAACCGGAACACCTGCACAAACCCAGAACCAAACTGATGGAAACCCGGATTCAACTGCTCCGCAGGAGGGAAGCAACCAGTGGGAAAACAACCGGGAAGATCACCGGTGGGAGGAAAACCGGTGGCAAGATAATGAAAGACAGTGGAATGAGATGCAGTACCGCCGGGATGATAGGGAGCATTGATAATGTATCCCGCCCATTATTTCTTGATGTAAAGCATTATATGGAAATCCCCCCTTTTTTAGGGGGGCGTTTTTTGCAGGTATTATGTCACAAAATGTCGAATAGAAAAATTTATTTTCTTCTTGGGGTGCATGCAGAAATGATTAAACTGGATAATGTGTCCATGGCGTATGACAATGGTGTTACCGCCTTGAGTAATGTTTCTTTAAATATTGCCAAGGGTGAATTTGTTTTTCTGGTGGGTACAAGCGGTGCTGGTAAGACCACACTGATTAAGCTCATTTATAGGGAAGAGTGTCCCACTACGGGACAGGTTTTATTTGACAGTAAAAACACTGCGCGCTTAAAAGGTAAAGAAATTCCTATGTTGCGCCGCAGAATTGGCATGGTCTTTCAAGACTTCCGCCTGTTGTCTCAAAAGACTGTTAATGAAAATGTAGCCTTTACACTAAAGATAGCTGGAATAAGACAAAAGGAAATCAGAAAAACCGTTCCGTCTGTTCTAAAAAGAGTGGGGTTGGAACACAAAGCTGATATGATACCGGCCCGGCTCTCCGGGGGCGAGCAGCAAAAAGTTTGTATAGCACGTGCCATTGTGAACAGGCCTCCTTTAATAATAGCGGATGAACCCACAGGGAATCTCGATCCTGCTACATCGTGGGAGATAATGAAATTGTTTATTGATATAAACCGCAGGGGCACTACAGTTTTAGTAGCTACCCATGCCTGGGACATTGTCAATCAAATGAAGCGGCGTATTATTTCACTTTCCGGCAGGGGTGTTATCCGGGAAGGTGTGAGGGAGGCAAGCGCGCTTTGAGCTTAAGAAATGTAAGTTATTTTTTGGTAGAAGCATTTAAGTCGTTATACCGTAATAGCTGGCTGAGCATAGCTGCGATAGGAACAATTATTGTTTCCCTCTTTATTTTGGGTGCCTCTCTTTTAATGGTTCTTAACGTTAACTTGTTAGCTGATAGTGTAGAGTCCGGTGTTGAAATAAGCGTGTTTATTCAAGATGATATTTCAGGGAAAGAACTGCAAGATTTAGGTGAGCAAATTAAATATCTGGGCGGAGTGGGAAGCATGCAGTTTATTACTCGTTATCAAGCACTGGAGGAACTAAAAGAAAGTTTTGGAGACAAAAGTGAGGCTTTAAATGGCTTAAAGAAAAACAATACTTTGCCCAACTCTTTTCGGGTTAAGGCCCTTTCTACCCGCATGGTACCTTCTGTCGCCGAAAAGATTACATTTTTGGATGGCGTGGAGAAAGTAAGTTATGGCAGCGGGGTGGTTGAAAAACTCATGACTGTCAGCAGCTGGACCCGCACTGCCGGTTTAGTAATAGTAGGGCTTTTGGAGGTAGCAGCTATCTTTTTGATTGCCACCACCATCCGCCTGTCAGTATATGCTCGACGCAAGGAAATTGGTATCATGAAGGTCTTGGGTGCAACTAATTGGTTTATACGCATGCCTTTTGTGCTGGAAGGTATGGTGCTCGGCCTTTGGGGCGGAATAATTGCGGCGGGATTGGTTTACCTGGGTTATGATGTTTTGTTGTCTAAAGTGGATTCTTCTTTGCCTTTTCTTCAATTAGTTAGCGATTACAAAGTTAATTATGCCCTGCTTGGATTAACAGGATTAGGATTCCTGATTGGTATCATAGGCAGCACCATTTCAGTAGGTAAACATTTGAAGGTTTGATAATTAGGAGGAAAAGCAATGGACTCAAGTTTTCCGAGAATAATATGCGCTCTGGGACTGGCCTCTGTAATTGTTGCTGGAAGCATTGGAATAGCCTACGGTGATGATCTGGATAGTGACCTACGCCAAACCCGCTCACAACTGCAGCAAAAACGGCAAATAGAAAAAAACCAAGAGCAAAAAGTTGATAGTTATATCAGCCAGGTGGCTGCATTGAATAGAAGCATAAACCAAAAGGAAAGAGATATAAGGGACCTTGCTGCCAGGTTGGACAAGGCACTTGAATATCTTCGTACCACGGAAAAAGAACTGGAAGAGACGGAAGTAGAGTTAGAGAAAAATGACAAAATTCTCCGCCAGAGAGTGCGGGCAATGTACGAAAGTGGGCCGGTAAGCTACCTGGAAGTTCTGCTGGCGGCAGAGAGCTTTAGCGATTTTATAAACCGTTATGAGATGTTAAAGTGGGTGGTAGCCCAAGACTCAAAACTGATAGCGAAGTGCGAAGAGCAAAGGGCCGAACTGGAGAAGGAGAAAAAAGGCCTGGAAAAACAGCGGGATACCATTGCGGCTATGGTAAAAAACCAGGAGAGAGCCAGGAAAGAATTGGCTTCACGGAGTGAAGCCAGGAGAACCTTGCTGGCTGCTGCTAAAATGAACCTTTCCCAGTACCAGGCTGAAGTGAAACAACTGGAAGAGCGGGAAGAACAAATATTACGAAGGATAGCCCAAAATAACAGCGATGGAAGCATACCCCTGGTATCCGGGAAGTTTCTATGGCCTACACCGGGGTATACCCGTATAACGTCCCCCTTTGGGTACCGGGTACATCCTATTTTGAAAACCAGGAAGTTACATACCGGAATGGATATCGCAGCACCATGGGGGTCAAAGGTAGTGGCAGCACAAAGTGGGAAAGTGATTAGTGTAAGAACAATGGGTGGTTACGGTAAAGTAGTAATGCTGGATCATGGTGGAGACATAACAACGCTGTACCCGCACTTATCATCCCAACTGGTCAGTGTTGGACAGTGGGTTAGTGCCGGAGAAACCATAGCTAAGATAGGAAGCACAGGGTATTCCACCGGCCCACACATGCATTTTGAAGTACGCGAAAACGGTAATCCGGTGAACCCACAAGGGTATTTATAGATCAGTATAATTATAAAATATCTTCTCACCTAGACAGAATTGCAAATGGTTTGCAGATTGTTGCGGGAGGAACCGATAAAAGGATTCCAAGTAGAAACGGTAAAAGCTAGTGAATTCCGACTCAGGAGCAGCTTTATTAACGCCTTAAGGGGACCATACCCATAGCTTGCAGTCTAATAGTAAACAACTTTTTTACGTATAAATTAATACCCTTTTCTAAGGAGCAACTAAAAAGTAAACAACTATTTTTTGCAAAAGCGACATTTTTGTTGCGGGGGAATGCGGCCTCTCATTATTAAAAGTAAACGACTTTTTTATTACATAACAGTCATGATTCATAGAAAAAAAGTTCTTTACTAGCTACTATTATGAGATAATCATAATAATAGCTTTTTTTTTGGAGGATTATACAATGGCTAAAGCCATCCTCTTTATAATCCGGGTGTTCCTTTAAAGGCATGTTATCCCCCCAATATGACATTCCCCGCTATTATACACAAATTAATTATCTCTGGCTATAGGTTGCATAAATCAGATGTCCAATATACAATCTATTTATCAGCTTTTATCAGGAGATATAAAATTAGGTCTGGAGTGATTCCGGTGTCGGAAGATAATGAAATTATGACCATTAGCCAGGTGGCTAAATATCTACAA
>JAALLR010000158.1_pt1 | contig 22470 bp, 20 predicted proteins | sample 7245931 | NCBI WGS metagenome assembly JAALLR01 (sample SAMN13049201, study PRJNA578106) | oil field metagenome | isolation source: filtered produced water from oil reservoir B9 | place: USA:offshore Texas | collected 2016 | reverse complement strand
CTTCCGTCGAATATATGCAGCCTTGCTTCCATAGAGTTGAAATATCTCTCCCCTGGCACGTACTGGTACCCGGCATTAGTTTGGACTGACTGATAATATCCATCAGTATCCAGTGTCCAAGCTGCCATTGCATAGAATTTACCTGTGGCCATCTCGATATCGGAAATTACATAACGTGCACCTGCCTTGTCAGGGTCTGGATGGACTGCTTCTAGGACTGCAGTTGCTTCTTCTTCTGATTGGGCAGTGAAGAAGGTGGATGCACCTGGTCTGCTCTCTTCTTCAATACTAGTTGTGCGACCACCAATACCTTGCTGGAAAGGATTGGCGTTTGGTATCCTATGTCCTATCACCTCTATCCAGTGCCCGTAATCCCACCAGGACATCACACCGTATGCGTTTTCAGGGTATTGGTATTCTTCTCCAGCTGCTGGTTTTTCATAGCTCTCATAATAATCCAAGCCAGGATCTGGAGTATTGTATCTCATCCATGTTGTTGCTTCTATCCAGTAGCCATTTGGTCCGCCTGTGCCCTGATTTTGTTGCATAGCAAGACTGTAAGTCGGATATATTAGAATGAGTAGAATGAAAGCAGCAGAAAGTATGTGCATGAGTTTTATGTTCTTCGCGCTGAATGTATTTGATTTGATAGCATCAACCAGATTTTGCCAGCCTGAAAGGTCAAGGGTCTTAACACCTATCCATGCGCTGAGAATTGCAGCATTCACTGAGTAATAGTACGCAAAACGGTTCTGTTGCAGCATGGCCCAGATTATCATGAGTGTCCAGACCAGAAGGAACGTGTGGTCAGGTGTGTTCTTTTGAGTGAAAGCTTTATAGATAAGTATTGCAAGGGCTATGAATGAAATATATCCCAAAGGTCCGAAATTATACCAGAGGGGTGCAAGGGATAATTGGCCGCCTACTGAGAGAAGAGGTGAGGCTTCTGCAATTGTAACACCTCCTCCAGTACGTGTGAAATAACTTGCAAGGCTGCCTATTAAATCATATGTCGATGGTGAGACTATTCTTGCAATGCCGACAACCGCAATTGATAATAATCCTATAGAGAGGGGATAATAGTATCTCTTAGTATTTCTTTTTTTAAGTTCGATAGAAATCAATGTGAATATGGGAAATGCAACAACTCCTGCTAACAGACCTTTTAGCAAGATGGATCTGGATGATATGTTAGGTACCATGATCACCATTAATAACGTAATACCAAAGACTATGAAACCTCCCACAGCAAGATAATCGGTTGAGCGATTATGCATGTGGTCTATGATGTGTTGCACTGTGATGTAAACACCTAGTATAAAACTGAAGAATATAGCTCCATACCATGCTAGCGTATATGCTCCAAGTGAAATCCCTGCAAGTATAAAATACGGGAGAGCTGGTTTTAATGCATCAAAATTTCTGTCCTTGAAATCCTCAAATCTAATGGGATGTTCACGGGCAACCTTCAGTGCCATTATCATGAACATGGCTACAATGGTGGTAAGCAGTGTTTCAGCTATGTGGTGGTCATTAAATCCTATAATGGACCTTGAGAGGAATTGACCCGGAGCAATTGCAATTAACAAAGCTGCGAGTAGTCCGACTCTACGATCAAATAACCATTTAGCAGCAAAGTATGTTGGAATAACTACTAGTGCACCTAGGAATACAGGATAGTACGCGCTGACTGTGTAAACCAATTCAGGATTTGGGTTACCTAATCCCAGTACCCATATAATTGATGACAGAAACATGTCAAAAAGTGGTGCAAATATTTGCCGTGTTCCTTCAGGATATCGGGTGTATGCGTCAAACCATAGCATGCTTGGGAAATTATGCAGAATCGATTCCACATTTCTTAAATGATACCAGGGATCGTTACCACCAAAGCGAACGAATCCATTTGACAAGAATACACCTGCTTTTGGGACAGTTCTAATATAAAATGCTATAAGGAATGATATAATCAATCCAATGGCATAAGGTAATGAATTGATTATTTTGGTTTTCTTGTTTTCATCAGTCATGTGCTTCACTCGAGTTAAATGCATATTGAATGTTTCCAACATTAATTAAACAAACATCAGACATAGTTTATTTATTATCACTTCAGATGTTTAAATCCTAAAGCATATTCGAAATTTTGATATTGAGTCTCATGTATCAGATAATAATTTTCTAATCTTGGAATAAGATGTCGTTAGATTAGATTTTAACATTCCATCTATAAATCGTTCTACAATATATATATTCTCGGGATATATCTAATTTATTTAAACTGTTTCTTTTAGACAATTTTAAATAGATATTATCATTTAGTATTTTTCTTAACGAGTTAAGATAATCTTTTTACAATCTGTAATTTTTTAAAATATAAATTTTTCATAGAATAATATTAATAATTATTCTATTTAAAAAGCTCATTCTTTTTGCAAGAGAAATTTGTAACAAATCTTTTGCCAAAATTAACTAAATACCTGGTATTCTTATCTCCAATAATATAATTTAAACTTGGGTAACATACAGCCCAAAGATAAGATATGATCCAGGGAAGCGTAATAACTCTTAATTGATTTTTCTTACGTGCTCTTGCAGTTTCTTTTACAAGATTTGTACAGTTAGCAGTTATTCCACCGGTCTGCATTCCTGCAATAATTATTCCTTCTGTAAAAACAGCCTTATCTTCTTCTTTAAAGGCTCTAATGAGTAACTCATAGTCTCCTACGATTTTAAACGATTCGTCAAATCTCCCATAAGTTTCAAAGAGACTTTTATGGTGAAACATTCCCTGGTGAGTGAAAGTGCATACACCGTCTACAATCATACCCTGTCTTGTATAATCCCACGAGTGACCATCAACACAAGCGATATCTCCTTTTTTTGTTACCCTTGCAACTTGGCCGTAGACTACCTTTACACCTTTGAATCCAGCCTTGCTAAGATGTGGTGCTATCTCTTGAAATACCGAATTCTTCCATAGGTAATCATCTGATCCTAAAAAGTATGTCCAATCACCGTGTACTTTATCCAGTGCCTTATTCCAGGCATTATAGATACCATTGTCTGGTTCGGATTTCCAGTAAGCGATTTTATCGTTGTTTGCCTTTAAGATGTCAATGGTTCCATCTATGGAACCACCATCTATGATGATAATTTCTTTGTTTTGATAAGTCTGGTCATAAACACTATCAATACAGCGTTGTAAGGTTTCGGCGCCGTTATAGACGGCTATTACAACAGAGATCAAAGGTTGCGAAGTCATCTTAGATTTCCATGGAGTTTTAAGAGTATGAGCACGACTCAAGTGAAGTTTCCTGAATCCTATTCCTTGCTCTTGTACCATTCATATGTTTGAGCTATTCCCTCTTTTAATGGAATACTGGCTTTCCAACCAAGCTCATTCAAACGACTTACATCCAGAAGCTTTTGTGGAGTGCCATCGGGTTTTGATGTATCATAGATAATCTTACCTTCATATCCTACAATATCCTGTATCATCTCAGCAAGTTCCCTTATTGTGATATCCTTACCAACTCCGATATTAACAAACTCTCCTATATTGGATGCATTGTAATTTTCCATAAGGTAAATACAGGCATCTGCCATATCATCCACATGCAGGAACTCACGTTTTGGAGAACCTGTTCCCCAGATCGTTACTTCTGCATTGTAATTTATTTTTGCTCCATGGAACTTGCGTATAAGTGCGGGCATCACATGGGATGTTTCCAAATCGAAGTTGTCATTTTGTCCGTAAAGGTTCGTGGGCATGACTGACATGAAGTTTGTTCCGTATTGTTGATTGTAGTGCTTGCACAGCCTTATACCGGCAATCTTAGCCACAGCGTAGGCTTCATTTGTTTCTTCCAGTTCACCGGTCAGAAGATATTCTTCTTTCATAGGTTGGGGTGCAAATTTCGGGTAAATGCATGATGAGCCCAAAAAAAGGAGTTTTTCAACTCCATATTTATAGGCTGCATGAATTACATTTGATTCTATCATGAGGTTCTGGTAGATGAAATCTGCAGGGTACTTGCTGTTTGAAAGGATACCTCCTACTTTTGCAGCTGCCAGGAATACATATTCTGGTTTTTCTTCCTCAAAAAATCTGTTTACTTGCTGCTGGTCTGTCAGGTCAAGCTCACTGTGGGTCCTATATATAAGATTTGGATAACCTTTAGATTCTAATTTTCTTTTTATGGCTGAACCTACCATTCCGCGGTGGCCCGCGATGTAAATTTTTGAGTTTTTGTCCATACTAACTCACTTTCCTATCAATTGTTTTATCCTTTACTGAATAATTTCACTAATTCAGGCAATTCTTTAAGATCTCTTATGATAGGGACATCGTATTTATTGAATGGATTGTTTTCATTAGAAATCCTTCCTACAAAAGGGACGTCAGCTTCAAATGCACCATTTAGATCTGTAATAGCATCACCCACAAAGATAACTTCTTCCTTTGTATATCCATTACTGGACAATATTTGTTTGATTAAATATCCTTTAGTTTCAGGTGACCCATAGGTTCCTTTGAAATATTTTTTGATATTTCTTTTGTTGATGATTTCTATCAGTTCGTTTTCAGGGGTACCAGAAACTATATACAAATCTATCTTTTGATAGAAATCCTCAAGGAAACTTTCTGCTCCTACAACCCATGGTGCATCTATTACATTCTGCACAACAAGCTCTGAAAACTGCTGACCCAATTTTTCTTTGATATCATCATTGATGTCTTGCTCAAGAAAATTCTTATATATGTGATCGAATTTCTTATATCTTGAGATTCCTCCATTTGCCAGATGATATTCAACTACTTTTTCAACTATTTCATGGCCTTCATGTTCAAAGAGATCCGCAAATGCTTTGGTTTTGATATCAACTGATTCTACAAGAACTCCATCAAAATCAAATAATATTGCTCTCAACATTTTTTCACACCAGCAACTATAGTACATGGAGACCCATCCGCATCTTTAACTCTGAGCGGCAACATGCAGCAGGATTTAATCTCTATATTATTTTCTAATATACGTAGGTCCATATCTTCAATTAATACAATAGGATTATCATTATTATTAATGTCTAATAATATTTTATGTGATTTGCGGCCTTCATCTCGATTCTTCCATGGAGAAATAGAAATGGAATCGATTCCAACTGCTCTAAGTTTAGGGAAGTTTTCTCTCAAAAAAATGGCGAGTTTTGAAGACAAACCTGGATTTGAGTTCCAGTAAATTTCTTCATGTCTGTGATTACAGAATCCTGTGTAAATTAAAATCAGCTCTGTTTCTTTTGGTATATTTCTAAAACCTTCAGTAAGCTCTATACACATGTTTTCATTTATCAATGGTTTTTTGATACTCATTATTTTTGAAAAGTTCCAATATTCAGGAGGGAATTCATCAATTGTTTTTCCAGCCGAGCAAAAATGATTAGGAGCATCTATATGTGTTCCTATGTGATTTGGAAATTGCCATCTTGATGTGTTACAGCTGTCGCCAGTTGTGATTGCTTTTACACATTCAGCTTTAAAACCTTCTCCGTTTCCATAAGACGGTGTGGAAGCATCTAGTGGATAAGATAACCATACAAACTCCAAGTTCTTTTCATTCATCTTTCTTGCTTCCTTCTTCAATCAAATACCCCATTTCTTCATGGACATCTTTGTGTATTGAGGCATAAACTTCTGCCATAATATTTAATAATCCCTGTCCCATGTCCATATAATAATTGCTTGTCAACTTTTTACCTATTTTTGGGTTGAATGAATAAGGGGTGACCTGATAATGAGTTTCTGATTTTGAATTTTTGTATTCGATCTCAATATCCCCTCCTGTCATTTCATTTACCATATTTAATAGATCTTTATATTTCAATGTCTGATTACCGGTTAGTATTACATGTTGATTTTCATAAGAAGAATCAAGTATATCCACACTGGCTTTTGCTGCATCTTCTACATGGATATATTCTCTGATTTCCTCACCGGTTCCATGATATTCTATCTTTTTGCTGGTAAGAGCCTCTTTTACCAAGCGATATATACTATTACGCTCGTCAGCTCGGTTACCATATAATGATCCATAACGTAGAATCGTGTAAGGCAGTCCAAAAAGCTTATTGTAATCTTCAATAAACGATTCTGCAGCCTGTTTGCTACTTCTATAAAAGGAACCTGTTTGACTATAAACATAAACTGAACTTGAAAAAACAAATCGTTCTACATTAGCATTTTTCGCAGCTTCGAGTACAATTGTATTTCCAAGAATATTGTATCGAATAGTATCAACTGGTCTTTTAACACATTCATCTATGTCAGCAATACCTGCAAGGTTATAGACAATGTTGCAGTCAGCAACTGCATTTTCAACTGCTTCTTTATCGAGCATGTCACCTATTATCATCTCCTGACCATCTACGAGATAGGGAGAGGTTCTTATATCGAATATTTTAACTTTATGTCCCCTTTCAGTTAATGCATCTGCAATGTGACTTCCCAAAAAACCAGAGCCACCAAAGACGATCACCTTTTTACTCAAAAAAATACCTCATTCTTCAGATTTTCGTTGCGATTATACCTTATGATTTCTTCTGTAGCCTCAAGTTCCATCATTTGTCTTGACTCTTTTGTACTTGCCCCCATGTGACATGTAAGGACTGCAGTTTCACATTCACATAAAGGTCCTTCATAAGGTTCATTTTCGTAGACATCAATAGCTGCACCTGATATGATTTTTTCATCTAATGCATTTATCAAGGCGGATTCATCTACAATTGGCCCTCTTGCTGTATTTACAAGTATTGCGCTTCTCTTCATCTTTTTGAGTGATTTTTCATCAATAAGATTATATGTGTTTTCGTTTAGTGGCAAGTTCAGAGAAACGACATCAGAAGTCTTAAGTAATGTTTCTTTGTCGACCCATTCAATATCCATCATACGACCAAAAGCAACATCAGGTTCTATGTCATTAGCAATTATTTTTACGTTAAATGGATGTAACAGGTGCGTAAGTGTTTTTCCGATTCTTCCCATTCCGATAATGCCTATCGTCTTTCCATATAGTAATGTTCCCATATGCCTGTACCACTTACCTTCTCTTAAATGACGGTCAGTAGCAGTGATCATTCTAAGACAATCAATCATCAATCCCAGGCAAAGTTCTGCAACAGCTATTGTTGGTGCATCAGGTGTAAAAGCTATTTTTATATCATGCTTCTTAGCAAGGTTAAAGTCAATTCCATCCAAACCGATACCCACACGTGAGATTAATTTAAGGTCAGGCGCATTTTCAAATACTGACGCATCAATTATCTCTGTACCCGCTATAAGGGCATCACAGTCTTTTATCTGTGAAGCTAATTCTTGTGTTGTAATTTTACGATCAAAAGGGTTGAGTTTGTAACTTATTCCTTCTGATTCAAGCAGATTAAGGGGTTCAGTTGAAACTTCGCCAAACGGATGAGTAGAAATGAATACTTTCTTTATGAGTCCTGCTTTACTCATTATATCACATTAATCCTTTTATTTGCTTAATACTGTCTCTGCAACTTTCACCCAAAAATAAAATATCCAAACTGTGTGCTATAAAACGATATCCTTCATCTACTTTTTCTTTGAAATCATGAACATTTGGTGGTATCACATGAAAGCCAGAAAGAGAATCCAGATTGTTTGATATTTCTTTTACTTTTTCTAATGCTTTCACAACATCGGGATGATCAAACTGTCCAGGCACTCCAAGTGAGCCCGAAAGATCATAAGGACCTATAATAAAGCCATCAACTCCCTCTACAGTGAGTATTTCCTTCAGATTTCTAACAGCTTCTATATGTTCCACCTGTACAATCACAATGCTTTCTTCATCATTCCATTCTTTGTAAGATTCAAATGATTCTCCATATCCCTGTGCACGGGCCAAACCTACTCCACGAGTACCTATGGGAGGATATTTTACAGATGATACTGCTTTTTCTGCATCTTCACGACAGTTTACCATTGGAACGATTACTCCGTGGGCACCTGCATCCATCACTCTTTTAATGATGTTAGGATCGTTCTTTCCAACTCTTACAAGTGGCACACATCCTGTCAGTTCGATCACCTGAATTAATTGTTGTGCCTGATGCAAAGTGATTGCACTGTGTTCCATATCTATGGTAAGCCAATCATAACCGGCTTTTGCCATAATTTCAGCAATTGAAGGGTGTCCTAATGTGATCCAAGAACCAACTGTAAGCTCTCTATTTGTTAATTTATACTTTAGTGTCATCCTAGTCACTTCTAATCAGTTTTAATTTGTCTCTTGCTCAATGCTGGAATATATGAAGCTGTTAATGAATAATACTGCTTGCCATTTGATTCTCCGTATGCTATGAGTTTTTCAAGAAAATCGCAATGATTTTTATAATAATCTTTGTAATCTCTGTCTCTGAAAAAGGATGGGTGAGTTTCAAAAGCAGTTTTCATAAGGTCATCATATTGCACCGAAGAACTATGTTTCCAGAAATATTTTTCACCAGGTTCCCTGCCATCTGCACCAATGATGAATATTTTTCTTGTTACTGCAGAAGCGATAGGTATCATCAGAAATGTCAAAATATTTGATGATTTATGAACATAAAAATGATCGATAGAAGGAATATTTAATTTTCTGCTCGAAGGCATTCCTATTAGCTTATGCTCAAGTTCCGGATAATGAGCAAGCAATAAGGGCATTGCCATATCAGGGACTATAACAAAGCACTCATATTTTTTAACAACGGCTAGAACATGGTCTCTGAATTGAGCTGAGTATTCACAAGGGCTGAAATGAAATACCGGATCTGCAAAAACAAGTACATCAGGTCCATTTATGTATTCAAGAAAAATATCATTTTTAACGGTACTATTGCAGATTACTTTGAAACAGTCATCTCCGTAATCAAATTCTTTATATCGGTCAAAAGAAGGACCTGTTGCAAAACAATAGGCTTTTTCCTTAGTTTGATTTAGTTTTAAAAGAGCGGACAAATTTTGCTTTGAAATAGTTTCTAATTGTTCTCTTCCTTTCTCATCAAACGTTTTGTAATATCCGTCTTTCCATATATTTGCTTCTTCAAAAGAAAAACAATAGGGATCTATTATCATTGTTTTATATAATCTCATGAAAATAGATGGATCACGAAAAGATTTTGTATCGGTAATAAGTATTAATTCAGAGTTCAATTTCTCCCTTGCTTCTTTTTCGTTAATTAGACTAATGTCTTTTAGATTGTTTATATAATTGCGTTGTTCATCAGGTAAAGACAATGATTCAAAATCAACGTGTTTCAAGTCTGAGGCTACAGTTACATATATACTAAGTTTTTCTTTATTAGGAAATCCCCAAGCTAAACGATTTAGATAGTCTCCTAATTCTTTTTTATTTTCAACTTTCGGATAGACTAAAATGGAAGTTACTGGTTTTTTTATTAATTTGTTTACAAATATTCTAGTTCCAGCATAAGGCAAATATAATCTATATTTTTGTTTGATAGACTTTAAATCCCTCTTTCCGTAAGCAACTTCACTCATACTTCCCTCTTAATTGCTTATAAAGAGTCTCAGCAAGTATAAAGTCTTCCGGTTCGTCTATATCAATGGATTCAAGCTTATTTGTCTCAAACATTTGTGGCTTTAAACCTATTCGCCTATTCCCTGAATTTTTAAATGAATCTTTAGAAAATATGTACATATTTGAGTTTTCTTCAAATAGTGCTGGTAAATCCTGTGTTCTAAGAAGTTCCTTTGGGTTGTGATTAACTGGCTTGCCATTTTGCCAATAAAGGCGTGTTTGCAATCGAGTCACAGAAAACAGTGAATTATATGTCTTTAAACCATTGAAATATGCTTCTATAGCACTATCAATAGTTACAGTGGTTAATAGGGGATTTGTACTGTGTGTTTGAAGAAAATGCTCTCCTTCAATCTTTGAGAGATCATAGGCAATTATATCGTTCATGGCTACGAAATCTCCTTTAAGTTCCTCCGGACGCTCAATTATTCTGACTTTGTCATATATGCAAAGGGCATCGTCTGAAATCTGTTTGCTGTCTGTGTTGATATAGATTTCTTCAATATATTTGGATTTACTGAGTGAGTCAATCACTCTACGATAAAGGGGCCCACCACAGAAATCTTTCATGTTCTTATTGGGGACTCTTTCAGAGTGTTTTTTCATAGGGAGAAGAGCTATGATTTTCATATACTGACATTCCTGCTTTCTTTTGATATGAATTTTATAGTTAAACTTCATTAAATAAAATCACAATATGTGGATTCTATTTATGATTTTTATATAATCGTGCTTGAGACGCATTGGTCTTCTTTTGTTTTAACTCAATTAATAATTGAAAATCATTGACTTTTTATATTATATTGTGAATATAAGACTGATTAGCATCACTCAATTATAAATATATTGTTTTATATTTATATGTGAGTGCTGATCTCTATACATAGTGATTAACTGTAGTGTTGTTGTTTATAAAAACTAGTAATTTGTTTGGAGCGCATATAATTATGAAGGAAACTAGTGAACCATCGATATTTGATTCCAAAAATATCCTTCTCACAGGTGGAACTGGATCATTTGGTCAAAAATTTACTGAAACGATTCTGCGAGAGTTTAACCCACACAGTTTAAGAATATACTCACGAGGAGAATACAATCAATATAAAATGTCTCAAAAGTTCGACGATGAACGTCTACGTTTTTTGATAGGGGATGTTCGCGACAAAGATCGTTTATTCCGTGCAATGAATGATGTTGATATCGTAGTTCATGCGGCCGCACTAAAACAGGTGCCGGCATGTGAGTATAATCCTATTGAAGCTATCAGAACAAATATTGATGGTTCTGTAAATATAATAGACTCTGCAATTGATAATTCTGTAGAAAGAGTAATGGCAATCAGTACAGACAAAGCAGTTCATCCAGTTAACTTATATGGTGCTACTAAAATGGTTGCTGAGAAATTGTTTGTGCAGGGTAATACATATTCAGGAAAGAAAAAAACAAAATTTAGTTGTGTCAGGTATGGGAATGTAATTGGTAGTCGAGGGAGCGTTATTCCATTGTTCAAAGAACAAAAGAAAAGTGGAATTTTAACGATTACAGATGTAAATATGACGCGTTTTTGGTTAACATTGGATCAAGGGGTTCATTTTGTTATGGATTCAATTGTACGTATGCAAGGTGGAGAAGTTTTTATACCTAAAATACCCAGCATGAAAATTGTTGATTTAGCAGACGCAATTGCACCTGAGGCAAAAAAAATTATTACTGGAATTAGGCCTGGTGAAAAACTTCATGAGATTATGATTACTGAAGATGAGGCAAGGCACACAAAAGAATTTTCCGATTACTTTATAATCGAGCCAGAGTTTCCTTTCTGGAATAGTTCTGGGAAAGATTCAGGAGAAACTCTCCCAGAAGGCTTTAGATATTCAAGTGACATAAATAGTGTCTGGTTTACCAAAGAACAACTTAAGGAACTGTGCTAAAATATATGCGGTATAAAAGATTGCATCGCAATAAATATTCAAGGCAAGATGGTTGGCTTTCAGAGCTTATTTCAATGAACTATGAAGATGAGCCATTTAATTGCATTCACTCATATCTGGTTTCAATTAATCCTGGAAAAGTTAGAGCTAACCATTATCATAAGAAAAAGGAAGAGTGGATTGCGATTACTGCAGGGACAATCGAACTCCATTTGAAAGATATGACTTCTGGAGAGGTTGATATAATTTTAATGGATACAAAGTCCAAAGATCATGAAATCGTGTACATTCCTCCTTTTGTTGCCCATGCAGTAAGAAATGTCTCTAACAAAGAAGCCAGTTTAGTAGTTTTCAGTAAAAGTCCAGAAGATAAAGAAGATACAATTCCTTGCGAGGTTGCTTTATGATACCCTATGGACATCAAATAATTGATGATAGTGACATAGCAGAGGTTGGTAATGTCTTAAAAAGTGACTGGTTAACGACAGGACCAAAAATCAGAGATTTTGAGAGATCACTCTGTGATTACGTTGGATGCAATTATGCAGTGGCTATGAACAGTGGTACCAGTGCTCTTGATGTTGCAGTAGCAGCTTTGGGATTACCTAATGGATCTGAGGTTATTACAACTCCTTTCACTTTTGTTGCTACAAGCAATTCAATTCTTTATAATGGTCTTCAACCTATTTTCGCTGATATAAAAAAGGAAACTAGGAATATCAATCCGGAAGATATCAAACGTAAGATAACATCAAAAACCAAGGCAATAATTTATGTAGATTATGCAGGGCATCCATGTGATATTGAAGAAATACGGGAAATTGCAAATGAATATAATTTATACTTAATAGAAGATGCCTGTCATTCTCTTGGAGCAAGTTATCATGGTGAAAAAGTAGGAAACTTTGCAGATATGACTGTTTTCAGTTTTCATCCTGTCAAACCAATAACCACAGGAGAAGGTGGAGCATTAGTTACAAATAACCCAGAACTGGCACAAAAAGCAAGAATGCTTCATAGTCATGGAATTGATAAGGATGCAGTGTCACGCTACGGTCCTGATGCCAATTGGGCCTATGATATGAAGTTGCTTGGCCGAAATTACCGTATGACTGACATTCAGGCAGCTCTTGGGGTATCGCAGCTGAAAAAATTGGATAATTTCATTAATAGAAGAAATGAGATTGCAAATCTCTATAATGAATTGTTAGATGATTTTGAATGTGCAGAAACACCTCTTACGAAGGAAGGTGTAATACATGGATGGCATATTTATACTGTGTTACTTTCCAAGTCAATAAACAGAAATGAATTTTTTAAATATATGAGAAAAAATGAAATTGGTGTGAATGTACATTATATACCTATTTATCATTTTACCTATTATAAAAACAAATTTAAATTCAATGCACATGATTTCCCTGTAACAGAAAATGTATTCAATAGCATAATAACTCTTCCTATATATCCAGGTATGCGGGATGAAGATGTGGAACGAGTAGTAACAATTTTAAAATCATGGAATGGATAAATTGGATATACTTTAGGTGATCAAATTAAAACTATAGCAATAATACCGGCGAGGGGAGGCTCAAAAGGAATACCTCGTAAAAATATTAAATATTTATGTGGAAAACCGCTTATAGGTTATATCATAGAAACTGCTCTAAATGTAAAAGAAATAGACAGGGTAATTGTATCTACAGAAGATGTTGAAATTGCAGAGGTTGCTAAAGAGTTTGGTGCCGAAGTTCCATTTATCAGACCGGAAGAACTTGCAGAGGACAAAACGCCTACATTACCTGTTTTGCAACATGCTATCAGACATCTTGAAAAAAGGGAGAATTACAATGCGGATACCGTTGTCTTGTTGTATCCTACGTCACCTTTGTTGAGCAAAGGGAGAGTCTCTGAAGGTATTGACATTATTGAAAAAGGGGATTTTGAATCTGTAATAAGTGTTGTTGAGGATAGGGGGCATTACTGGGTAGACACTGAAAAGGGATATGAACGTTTTTACCCAAGAATTCTGGAAAACAGGCAGTTAGTAAAACCGTTGTTTAAAGAGAACGGAGCTATATACATAACAAAAAAAGATGTTTTGATGAAAAAAAATGTTCTTGTAGGTACAAGTGTTGGTTTTTTGTTGATGCATGAAAGTGAATCTGTAGATATAGATGAACCATTGGATTTTCAAAAATGTGAGATGTTACTAAAGAGCAGAATGCAATCTTAAATCAAATAAACTTAATATATCATATCTGGAAGATGAAAATGACTTTCAATAAAATAGCTGTTCTGACTTCTGAGCAAAGTTGGTTTGTAGCTCATGCACTCAAGCTTGTAGACATTCTTACAAATCATGACTATGATTCTAAGTTGTTCTTTACTCACGAAGAAATTGATAATGAGTTTGATGTCGTTTTCATCCTTAGTTACTTTAGGTTAATAGAAGACAGGTTTTTGAAAAAACACAGGCACAATATTGTTGTTCATGGTAGTGATCTTCCAAAAGGTAGAGGTTGGGCTCCAATATTTTGGCAGATACTGGAAAACAAGTCTGAAATACCCATTACATTATTCGAAGCAAATGAAAGTGCAGATGATGGGGACATATATCTGAAAGATGTGATTGTTTATGAAGGACACGAGCTTAACTCTGAAATAAGAGAAAAGCAGGCTGAAAAGACAATTGAGATGTGTTTAAAGTTCTTAAAAAATTATAATAGCATTAAACCAATCAAACAAGAGGGAGAAGTTACATTTTACAGAAGAAGAAATTCAATGGACAGCGAACTGGATGTAAATATAAGCCTAAAGGAACAATTCAACCTTCTTAGGATCGTAAATAATGAAGAGTTCCCAGCATTTTTTCACCACAAAGGTAAAAAATACATACTGAAGATATACAAGGATGAAATGGAGTAAGAAGTATGGAGATATCCATAGGAGACAAACTTATAGGGGAAGAAAGTCCTGTTTTTGTGATTGCAGAACTTTCAGCTAATCATCTTCAAGATTTTGACCTTGCAGTTGACACTATAAAAGCTATGAAAGATGCTGGTGCTGATGCAGTAAAACTTCAAACGTACACACCAGATACGATTACAATAGATTCTAAAAGTCAATATTTTCAAATAAAACAAGGAACTATATGGGATGGTATTACATTGTACCGGCTCTATCAAAAAGCATATACTCCATGGGAGTGGCAGGGGGAGCTAAAAAAAATAGCTGAGGATTTAGGTCTAATATGCTTTTCCTCACCATTTGATAGGACTGCTGTAGATTTTCTTGAAGAAATAGATGTTCCTGCCTATAAAGTGGCTTCATTTGAAATAACAGATATCCCTCTAATTGAATATATTTCATCAAAAGGAAAACCTGTGATAATTTCTACGGGCATTGCAACACTTTCGGATATTGAAGAAGCGGTGAATGCATGTAAGCGGATGGGAAATGAGCAGATAGCTCTTCTAAAATGTTCATCTGCATATCCTGCACCTCTTGAAGAAATAAATCTGAATACAATTCCAAATCTCAAAGAAACTTTTCATGCCGTTGTTGGACTCTCTGATCACTCGCAGGGTATATCAATTCCAATAGCATCTGTAGCTCTTGGGGCAAAAGTCATAGAGAAACATTTTATCCTTAACAGGAATTTAGGTGGGCCTGATGCAGCATTCTCTCTTGAGCCAGAAGAATTTAAATCAATGGTTAAAGCTGTAAGAGAAGTTGAAAGTGCACTTGGGACTATTAATTACAATTTGACAGATAGAATTAAGAAAAGTAGGGAACTTTCACGATCATTGTTTGCAGTCGATTCAATCAAAGCTGGAGACATACTCACAGAAAAAAATATAAGGTCAATAAGGCCAGGATTTGGATTACATCCTAAGTATTTAGATAAAATTCTTGGCAAAAAAGCAAGAATAAATATTGAAATAGGTACTCCTCTTGATTGGCGTCTTATCGAATAATTCTGGTGTGGTCAATATGAAATTTGGTTTAAAATTGTGGTCAACTAATCAAGGTACAATAAAAGAAGCTGCAGACCTTATCAAAAAAGATATTTTCCAGTATGTAGAGTTAACCCCCATACCGAATACAGATATGACTCCTTTTTTGTCTTATGAAATACCGTATGTTATCCATATCACTACAGAAAGGCATGGTTTAAATATTGCCGACAAGAAAAAAGAGGATTTTAACTTAAATATCATCGATAATTGTGTCCAGTGGGCTGACAAATTAAATGCTAGATACATGATTCTTCATCCTGGATATGGCTCGTTTGATGATGCAATGGATTTCTTGGATTTAATTGAAGATGAGAGGATTCTTATTGAAAACATGCCAAAGGTTGGTCTTGGCGATGAAAAGATGGTTGGATATTCCTATGAACAAGTTGAAAGATTGATGAGCACAAAGTTTGGACTTTGTTTAGATTTGAATCATGCGGTAAAAGCCGCAGTAAGCTTGAAAATTGATTACAAGTTGTTTATAAAGCCATTTTTGAGATTAAATCCTTCTTTATTCCATATTTCGGATGGGAGCCTGAATTATGAAAAAGATGAACATCTTGCAATTGGAGCAGGAGAATATGACATGGATTTCTTGGTAAAATGTGTTGCTTCAAATAATTCAAAACACTTAACATTAGAAACACCTAGAAATAACCTAGCTAGCTTTGAGGAAGATATATTAAATCTGAAAAGGATTAATTTAGCATTGAATCCTTTCAAAAACACATACAATTCCAAGTTAAGAGGATAGTGTGTAATTTGGTTATAATTCTAAAAGATCTGTCTTATAAGCGGGTTCCAGATTTTGATGTTCCGCAAAACGTTGGCAACATTACTTCTTTGTTGAAAAAATTAATAGAAAGTGAATAATATGTATTCCAAACTAATAGGTAAATTATCTGTGTTGCCTAGAAGATTATACTTTACAACTAAATTATCTCTAATTCTCAAAAGTTGCAAAAATGTTTTTGATAATCGATCAGATGATGTAGTTGTTATGGAGTCCATCCGAAATGATACATTTTATAATGTATTCTCATTTCTGGTTTGCTATTTTTTATCCCAGAGAGTTAATCGTGTATATATTTTGAAAGATGATGGATTATTAAAACACCATGATATCTATAAATCTAATTCCAAGTTGAAAACATTGGTCAAAAACAAACATTTCTATTTCCTATTTAACAAAGCACGTATTTTTCTGTCTAATATAATTAGTTTCCCACTATTATTGATTAAACCCAATAACCTTTTATTTATAAAGTACTCTGAATTATATGATGAAACTGATGATATAAGACATTGTCTCAATGATGGATTTAATCCTCGTTCTCCATTAAGCAAGCATGTAGATGCAAGTCACAAACGCTTTTTTGGTGGAAGAGACTTTGACTTATTGAATGAAAAACATGTAAATTATGCAAGACTATCCTATCATAATGAGGTTATAAACAGAAATATAGCGAATAGGCTAATCGATAACGTCAACCCTGATTTATATATTTCTCTTGATGGAATCTATACTACGTTTGGTCCAATTGTAGAAGTAATGAAAAATAATGATATTTCTGTATTATTATATCAAGTCAATGGTTTTAAAGATCGCTCTATTTTTATTGGTGAAGAACATTACTCCATTTGTAATTGCACTGATTATTGGTATGACTTCAAAGAAGCTAGATTTTCATCGGAAGTAGAAAATGTTGCTAAAGTATTTCTTGACAATAGGTTTCCTTCATTAAATTATGAACTTAAAGATGGTGAAAGAGATTTATTTAACGAGCTTTACAGATATTCAGAACAATATGAGAAAACAATAGTATTATTCCCAAATTTGACTTGGGATGGGGCGATTAGAGAACGTGACATAATTTTCGATGGTCTATTGGATTGGATGATAAAGACAGTAGAATGGGTAAAAGATAAACCTTATTTTTTGATCATAAGAGAGCATCCAATGCCATTAACTAAGTATAATAGCACAGAAAGCTCTCTTTCTTTGCTTGCTGAGGCATATCCCGAAATTAAAAATATAAACAATATTCGTCTTGTTAGTGGGACAGAATCTTTGAAATCATATCATATAGTAAAGAATATCGTAGACTGTTCGGTGGTCTACAATGGAACTCTTGGGATTGAAATATCTTACATGGGTTATCCTGTTGTGTTCGCAGGTAACTCTCCTTATTCTGACAAAAAAGTTGGTTATGAACCGAAATCTAAACAAGAATACTTTGAAATCCTCGGTAATATTTCTAATGAAAGCAATGATTTTAAGGAAAAGAAAGACATATTTGTTGAAAATGCTATAGTAGCAGCTGCTTATCAGTTTGAATACAACACTTTTTATTGTCCAATTGCTCCTAATGTACATGATTTTTATAATTCTAATGATAAATATTGGCAATCTTGGGATTTATCTTTAGATAAATTTGATTTAAACAAGTCCTATGAATGGAGTAGAACTATCAATCGATTTTTGTTACCTTTGTATAAAGAATAAGCTTTATTATATATTTTATTGTTATTTCTACAAAGATGGCCATGGAATTCCTATTTTTAATGCAACATCTCGAAACTCTTCATAAATCTCTTTATCTGATTTAAGTATCATTATTATATAGATTATAGCTCCAATTGCAACGGGTATTATGGTAAGAATTAAACTGGATGGTGCTATTAGAAGTCTATATAGACCAACAAATATTATCATCCATATACTTGTCTTAGCAATATTGATTAATTTCTCTTCTTCCAACTTTATCTGTATACTATTCGACAAGAATTTACCTGCAAGCAATGCGTTCATACTTATAGTTACTAGAGTTGCAATTGCTGCACCCTCAATGCCAATTAGAGGTATTAAAATTATATTTAGGACTAGGTTTGCAACTGTTGCAGAGCCAGTTGCCAAAAAAGAAGCTTTCTGTCTATTCAAAGCACTTAAGTACATTGTCAAAAAATATTGGAATATATTAGCCACTTGGGTAAATAGAAGTATCACTAGTACATAGTAACCAATTGCAAATTCTGAACCATACAAAAAATAAAGTAATTTATCCCCTAGAAGAATCCCTCCAGCAAATATAGGAATTGCAATGACCAAGGAGAAAGTAAAAGCTTTGGAAAGCGATGCTTCTATCAATTTCTTATCTCCAGTTTTACCCCACCTACTGACTTTAGGCCATAATGTTGTTCTTATAGCATTAGTTGCTATTGTTGTTAGAGCTGTAAATTGAAAAACTACTTGGTATACACCAACTTCTGAATCGCTAAGGAAATAACCTATCATTACACTATCGGCGTGTGAATATAGTACTACACCTGTAGATGTTAGAAATAACCAAAAGGAAAAAGATAAAAGACTTTCTACATGTTTCCATTTAAATGAAACCAAGTTGAGGTTAAAAAAGCGAAACTTTAGTACTGCTCCTGCAAGTAGTCCTATAATAAATCCTCCTGCCAGCCCCGCAATTCCAAATCCTAAATAAATCGTTAGTACTTGGACAGTTATTCTTGCCACATTTGTGACAAAATTTCCAGCAGCATGTATCCCCATTTTTCCCTCCCCGGCTATACCACTGGATATAGATCCATTCAATAAAGAGATTATTAATGCAAATAGGAGCCATTCAAAAACTCCCGATTTATCAAAGTCTATAAAGTAAGGACGTAAAATTATCAGGCATGCTATGATTAGGAGGGTAAGCACTAGTCTTAAGAAAAAAAAAGCAGTGAAGTATTCATTCTGCTCTTCTCCCTCACTGATTCTCTTTATAGCAGCACCACCGAATCCACCATCAGTTACTATATTTATTATTCCAAAATATGCAACAAAGAGAAAATAAGCACCCAAGATACTGGGTCCAACTGTACGTGCAAAATATATGGTACTAAAAAAACCGATAAATGTGAATATAATTTGGCTTACAAAAGTAACTATACTCTGTCTCCTCACCTCTTCTATAGACATGATTTGTGTTAATAGTTTTTTTAGAAGCATGTAATGGTTGAATAGAACATTAATTGTTTAAACTCTCAACAACTGCAGTCAAAGATATCTAAGTTAATTATTTTAAGTATGGATTCAGCTACTTTTAGAGAGTTTTCATACTCATCATAATTCTCCACTATTGTCGAATAATAGGAATCGATTACACCTTCTTCTGTTTTAGATATAAGGCTATTAAATTTATTATTTAGTTCTTCATGATTAACTTTATAGTTCAAAATATCTAATAGATTGAAATCATCATTGTATTTAAAAACACCAGGTAACGATTGATACCAAGGGGATCCGAATATTAAAACATTCTTCCCTCCTGTTATTGCTTCCCATCCAACTGTGCCTGTAACAGTAGATACAAATTCACAGTTTTCTATTAACTTGTATGTGTCAACATTTTTCGAAACTAACTTGGCATTATCCAATTCATTAAATCTTCTAAAAAACCATTTCCCTCTCATGCTTTGGTTTTGTTTCGGATTTTCCTTAACGTATATATTCCATTCCTTAGGGATTACTTTGGATAAATGTTCAATTGCCAATAGTTGGTCAACATATATACCACCCAACCCCGAAGTAGAAAGCTCTGGCTGTAAATGCAATGGAAAATATACGAATTTTGTATCTAAATCAATATCATTTTGTGCATAATTTTTAAGATTATTGTTGTATGCAATATTCTTTAATTCATTCTGAGTTTTTACGACTGTGTAGCTAAATCCTCTCTTTAATAGTTGTTTTTTAGTATATCTATTCAAGGTTTCCGAATATTTGTTCAGAACTAAGTTATATCTATTGTTTTTATTGCCCATATAAAATATTTCTTTTTGATATTTTTTTTCTATCTGCACTCCTGGATTTTTACCTTCTGGAATTTGTTCAAAATCTCCAAAGTCATCGAGATTATAAACGTAAAAGAACTTATTTGGGAACAACGATTGATAGAATATTATTGTTTTTATTTTTAATTCCTTTGCGATTTCGTACAATATGATATCTGGTCCTTCATGAGGTATATTTGAAAACAGAATAATGTCTATTTTTTTTTGAACTATTATATATGCAAAAAAATCATACATCATATTATATATATTAACATAATCATGAAAATTTTTATTAGTATATAACCAGTGTCGTTGCATCATGTCCATATATTTATAAAAAACTTTATCAAATACATCTTTATAAGCATGTCTACAATTTCCTGAATATTTTTGTTTTGGAAAATCACCAGAAAATAGATTTCGCATATTGTAATCTGCTAAATCATTGACTCCAAACCACGTGGCTATTTTTATGTTTTTTTTTTCACTAAGTAGCTGAATGCATTTATTCATACTTTTGTTATTAAATCCCCATACTGCTACATTATGCATATATCTCTCCTCGTAAATAAATCCTAAAATAGTTTCCTGTGATTTATCATATACTACATATACATCTCTTAATTTGGCATTTATACAAAATCTACCATTATCAATATCTTTTGGCTACATACGGCATATGTTGCCGGTTCTTTAACCGTTTATAATTCGTCTGTCCTATGGTTCCGTGGATTTCTACAGAACAGAATTTGAATTACCTTATAAATATTTAATTTCTGAATTCAAGTTAGTATTTTTGGCTCAATAATATATAATTATATACTAATATATTTTAAATCATTTTCCAGCATCATCTTCACTAATTTTTCAAACTCAACACTAGCTTCCCACCCTAATTTCTCTTTAGCCTTTGTAGGATTTCCAATCAATATGTCCACTTCAGTTGGCCTGTAGTATCCCGGATCAATCTCAATCAAAATCTTCCCTGTCCTATTATCCAATCCCACTTCGTCTACACCTTCTCCTTGCCATTCAATCTCAACCCCGACTTCCCTGAAAGCAAGCTCCACAAATTCCCTGACAGAATGTGTCTCCCCGGTAGCAATCACATAATCATCAGGTTCATCCTGCTGCAACATCAGCCACATGGCTTCGACGTAATCTCCTGCAAATCCCCAGTCTCTTTTGGCATCAAGGTTACCTAGATACAATTTTTCCTGAAGGCCTTTTTTGATTTTAGCCACAGCCATAGTAATCTTTCTTGTGACAAAGGTCTCCCCACGAATTGGAGATTCATGATTAAAAAGAATGCCGTTGCAGGCAAACATATTGTATGCTTCACGGTAATTTACTGTAATCCAGTAGGCATATAATTTTGCTGCAGCATATGGACTTCTCGGATAAAATGGAGTTGTTTCACTTTGAGGTATTTCTTGGACCTTTCCATAGAGTTCACTGGTTGAAGCCTGGTAGAACTTCGTTCTTTTCTCCATTCCAAGGATACGTATGGCTTCCAGAAGTCTGAGGGTTCCTATAGCATCAGAATTTGCAGTATATTCAGGTGTTTCGAATGAAACCTGAACATGGCTCTGGGCAGCTAGATTGTATATCTCATCAGGCTGGACTTCCTGAATAATCCTGATTAGGTTAGTAGAGTCTGTCAGGTCTCCATAGTGCATGAAAAAATTGACATTCCTCTCATGTGGATCTTTGTAAAGGTGATTTACTCTTTCTGTATTAAATGAAGATGACCTTCTTTTGATACCATGCACAATGTATCCTTTATTCAAAAGAAATTCTGCGAGGTAAGCACCATCTTGTCCAGTAATTCCTGTAATGAGGGCTGTTTTAGGCATTTTTATTCTCTGAAATAATTTATAATCAATATGTTATTCAAAATAACTTTTGCCAGAATTAATATTCGATACTATTTATACAATACGTAAGAATGTACTTATTTAACTCTCCCATACTCATCATCAAACCTGACAATATCATCCTCTTCTACATACTCTCCCAGTTGCACTTCAATTATCTCAAGAGGAAGTTTACCGGGATTTGAAAGTCTGTGTTTTGTACCGG
>JAALLR010000157.1_pt1 | contig 22537 bp, 25 predicted proteins | sample 7245931 | NCBI WGS metagenome assembly JAALLR01 (sample SAMN13049201, study PRJNA578106) | oil field metagenome | isolation source: filtered produced water from oil reservoir B9 | place: USA:offshore Texas | collected 2016 | reverse complement strand
ATCGGCAGCGAGGCTACACCTTCATTCCCTTTGGCGCATGACTTGCAGCTTATTATTTTTGTTCCCCAGTGGGTCAATTTTATTTGCACATAGTGGGTCAATTCTATTGACAATCAACATGACGGCACTTTGTTGCGGACCAGGGTAAACAAGGCCCTTAATAAAGAGATCCCCAAGCACCTCTGGAAACACATATTGTCCCGACAGCTTCAGATGAGCGAAGAGGGGTCTTTACCGCGAGCTACGCTGATCTAACCAGTTTGGTAAGTACCCTATCTACAACCTCGAGAGTTTTTTGAGAATGTTGGGTGACTACCGCTGGGGGATAGAGGAATATACTGCGATTTGCTTATTTTGGAGGTTGGCCATGCTGGTTCCAGAGCACATTGAAAATTTGGAAAAGGCTATTCAGGGGATAGCCTCCACGGACAGCGCCTATTTGGACAGGCTCCGAGAAGAAGTGCGGGCTCTCAAGGAGCGCGTGAGGCCCATACGCCCGTACAGCACTACGGCCGTTTCCCTGGTTTCCACGGATGCTGGCGACAATGTTATCGAGTTTGATCCTTACCTGGTAATACCTGTCCGGGTTGTAGATTCCTATGGAAAAGTCCTCTTCTTGGACGTTTTTTCTCCCTTCAGCGATACTGCTGCCCTGAGCCGCCGCCACCTAGATGAAGGTGTTCCCAGGAGCCCCTTGGGACGGCTGATGAAGGACCTGGGCGTGGACTCTCTCTGGGAGCTCAGCCCCATGATCCCGGATCCGGGCACTTCGCCGGACGAAGTGAACTTGGGCTGGGTCAAGGTATACCGCGACCTGGGAGAGTGGGCTTCCCTCTACGACTATCTCACCACCCACACTTTTGTTTCCCACACTATGGTAGTGAGGGACGGATTCCTCCGCAGCAAGATTTTCGCCGGCAGCCTCTTCGTCAGGATGTGGGAGAAGATAGAGGAAGCCGTACTCCGGATCCGGAAAGAAACCGGGCGCAAGGTTTTCGTAGTCGGGGTGGCCAAGCGCAGCAAGGTCATAGACCGGTACAGCCTGGCAATGTTCCTAGAGGGTGTGCTCTTCCAGCCCGGCTCCTGCTATGTTCGCGTACCACGGGAGATGGAGAGAAAGGTTTACCGCTGGGGCGAGTATGCCCGCGGGATGGACGAGCAGGCTGAAGGGCAAGAGGAGGCGAAGTTTGTGGCCGGCATGCTCTTTCTGGCGAAATTCGGTCCCGGGCGTTTTGACCCCATCTGGCCTGTAGACGTTTGGATCGCCAATGCCAGGGACGAAGAAGAAGTATTTGGCCATCTTTTGGCCGACGCGCAGGTTGGCTTTCCCCGGCCCTATTATCCGCTTTGTTTGCAGAAAGCCCACGAGCAGGCCAGGCTCTCAGGCCTGGACATGGATATCCTGCAGAACGCGGTGATAAAGGCTATCAAAGACACGCTCCCGACGGGAAAGAAGGAGCAGATCGACGCGTTCTGCTTGATGGCTGCCGGTAAAGAAAGGAGGTTTCGAGGTTGACGCTTTTCTCCTCCAGCAGGGTGGTGGGGATATTCAGGGGGTTCAGTGAGGGCGGCCTTGAGTTCCACGCGGATCTTGTGCTTCCCTATAGGGCAGAGTACCAGCACCTCCCCATGCACGGCCAGTTCCTTCTGGTGCAGGTAGCCGACGAAAACGAGGCTGTGCTGGGCAGGATAGCTTCTCTAAGGTCCGACGGCAACCTGGTGACTCCCGAAGGTGAAGACTACAGCATACGCATGGTTATTGAGGGCCACACTTTCCCGGAGGACCTGAAGCAGCAGTACCTCAAGTACCGGGTAAACATAAGAGTGCTGGGCGTGCTGCGGAAGGCGGAAGAGGACGGGATAGTGTTCGTACCTTCTCACCGGAGGCTTCCCCACGTGGGAAGCCCCGTAGCTTTCCCTGACGACGAGCTTCTGCGGCAGATAGCCGGGCACTACGAAGAAGGTGCTGACCTGGGCTTTCTGGCTATGGGGGAGTTTATCTGGGCCGGAAACTACTCTAGAGACGAGCGGCTGAAGTGGGAACCTTGGATGCGCCTCCAGGATCCCCCGATAATTGTCCGTTTTCCGGTGAAGAGCCTTGTGTCCCGCAGGACGTTTGTGTTTGCCCGTGCTGGCTTCGGCAAGTCAAATCTAATGAAGCTCCTTTTTTCCGAGCTCTACAAGGGGGAGGCTCCCTTTGTGGAGAAGCGCGGGGGTAAGAAGGCTCCGGTGGGCACTATTATTTTTGACCGCGACGGTGAATATTTCTGGCCCGACGACAAGGGGCGCCCCGGACTGGCCGATGTGTCTGAGCTGAAGGACCGGCTGGTGGTGTTCACCTCCAGGGAAGCACCTTCCTTGTTTTACGGGTCTTTTGTGGCCGGCAGGGTCAAGCTGGACATCCGGAGGCTGCCCGCTTCTACCGTCGTCTCCATTGCGCTTTCTTCCGAGAGGCAGGACCAGCAGAACGTCCGCAAGATCAAGGGATTGCCGCAAGACAAATGGATCAGGCTTGTCGATCTCATATACGACAAGCGCAACAGTGCAAAGATTGAAGATATTAAATCGCTGCTGGGGCTGGATGAGGCGGGTTCCGATGCGGAGGCCGTGGCCGCCCGCAGTAATATGACCCACATAGTCACCACGCTCCACGATCCCCGCAGCCGCCTGTTAGACGCCCTGATGGCGGCTCTCAAAGACGGCAAAATATGCGTAGTGGATGTTTCCCAGCTCTCCGGGGAGTCAGCCCTAATTCTTTCCGGGCTCATACTCCAGCATATTTTCGACTACAACCAGGAACAGTTCACGGCAAAGACGCCCCAGACCGTGCCCGTAATAGCGGTCCTGGAGGAGGCCCAGAGCGTGCTGGGGCAGGGGAACACCTCGGGGAACGCCCCTTATGTGACCTGGGTCAAGGAGGGGCGCAAATACGACCTGGGGGCAGTGATGGTCACCCAGCAGCCCGGGAGCATTCCCGACGAGCTTTTAAGCCAAGGCGACAACTGGTTTATCTTCCACCTTCTGTCCGCCGGAGACTTAAAGGCGGTCCAGAGAGCCAACGCCCACTACAGCGAGGACCTTCTCAGCTCCCTTCTTAACGAGCCCATTGCTGGCCACTGCATCTTCTGGTCGAGCGTCGGCGGCAAGCCCTACCCCCTTCCGGTGCGGGTACTTTCATTTGAGCACCTCTATACTCGTCTGGACCCGTATTATGATAGGGAAGCCGAGGACACCTACGCCAGCCGCCTGCGCCAACGGATAGAAGAGCTGCCGGTGGCGGGGGCTTTAGAGGAAGACCTTGCGACAGACAATGAATCTGGTTCCGAGTCGGAAGGTCGGAAAGACTATTTCGCCGGAGTACGAGCCAGGTGCCTGGAGCTTTTAAAACGTGACCCCGAGTTTATCGAGGGCCTGGAGAAGTACGGCATGATCCCCTGGGGCATGATCAAGGGACTTATAAAAAAACATCTTCAGAACCTGGATCCCATGATACATGACGCTGAAGGCATTGCTTACAACATGGTCCGCGAGGTTATTGTCGAGTTGTTTGGCGAAGAAGGCAGCGGATGGACCACTGAAAGAAAAAGAAAAGGCGAGAAAAACACGCTGTTTGTTGTTCTAACCCAAGAAGGACGCCGCCGCCTGAAAGGAGAGGAAAACTGAATGCTCATCCAGGCCTGCCCGTACTACACCATGTTTCCCATAGACTTTCCCCTGGAGCACCTGAGGAACGCCCGGCCCGGGGAGTGGGTCTTGGATCCCTTCTGCGGCCGCGGGACCACCCTGTACGCTGCCCGGCTGCTGGGGCTGCCCGCCTCCGGGGTAGACGCTAGCCCTGTGGCAGCAGCTATTGCAGACGCTATGCTCGCTGATGCCTCGGCCGAAGAAATAGTGGATGTCTGCCGAGCAATCCTTTCCTCCCAGCCTGTTCCCCGGGATGTGCCAGCCGGGGAGTTCTGGGAGCTAGCTTACCACCAGGATACCCTGGGGGAAATCTGTCGTTTGCGGGAAACCCTCATGGTTGACGGGAGAAGCGACCCCCACCGTCTGCTGCGCTTGATCTTGCTCGGTCGCCTTCACGGGCCCCTGAGGAAGACCATAAACTCTTACCTGTCCAACCAGATGCCTCGCACTTTCGCTCCCAAACCAGGATACGCGGTGCGATTCTGGAAGAAAAAGGGATTCTATAATCCCCCAAAAGTAGACGTTCTGGATCTCGTGACCCGCAAGGCTCGCGACTACCTGGAAGGACTGCCCTCGGCAACAGAAGGTCGAGTTACTTTTGGCGACAGCAGGGAATTCAACTTCCTTGAGCTAGGCGGGCCTTACTCTTGGGTAGTGACTTCACCTCCTTACTTTGGGATGAGATCTTACGTGCCCGATCAGTGGCTCCGCCATTGGTTCCTTGGGGGTCTCCCGGAAGTCCAGTACAGCTACGACGAACAGATAGGTAATGCCAACCTCGAAGGGTTTGTTCTGGGGCTGAGGCGGGTATGGACGAACGTGGCGCGGGCCTGTAGACCAGGCGCGCGGCTGGTGGTTCGCTTCGGTGTCCTTCCCTCCGCCGTGGCAGAGTGCGGGGCGGAAGCCTTGCTCCGTGAAACGCTGCAGGGTACGCCCTGGAGGGTGCAGGAGGTTCGGCCAGCCGGGACAGCGGGGTGGGGGAAACGACAGGCGTTTCAGTTCTTTGGAGATAGGGCCAGCAGCCCTGCGGGAGAGGTGGACCTAGTGGCGAAGCTTGGGGAATAGAAGGGAGAGATGCTATTTTTAAAGTGCACCTTTTATTTTTTTTGCTTTTATGCTAAAATACATATAACTAGTTTGCTCAGACCCGTGACTGCCCCGGCAGCGTGCGGGCAAAAAAGCGGGTTAAGCCGCGCAGGCCCGAAGCCGCCCCGGCGGCATGCGGGACAAAAAGCACCGGAAGCGGTGCAGGTATCTACGAAAAAAGGGCCTTACTGTGCCTTATTTGCACGGTAGGGCCTTTTTGTTTTTTCAAAACGCCCCCGGTTTTGCGTCCGGGGGTTTAATTTTTCCTAAAAAAGGAGGATTTTGCATGATTTACTCCTATTCCCGCCTCAAAAAATACGAAGACTGCCCCTGGGCCTTCTATCAAAAGTACGTGCTGGAAGCCCCCGAGCCGCCCACGGAACCTATGATTCTCGGTAAAAGCGTTCATCATGCTATCCAGATGGCGCTGAACGGGTCCACCCTGGATGAGGCGGTGACTAGGGCTTGCGCGGAGGCGGAGCTGCCGATATCCCCCGGCGAAGTCCACCGCCTGGCCCTCCCTGCCCTGGAATACCTGATGGTGGGGAACTTTCCGCCGCCGTACAGAGTGGAAGAACACTTCGAGGTTCCCCTGGACGGCCCCGGAGGTCCGGTCCTGCAGGGGTACATCGACTTCTTCGACGGCGGGGGCACGCTGATCGACTGGAAGACCAACCGTGCCCTTTACCACCCGGGCGAAAACCACCAGCTGGGCCTTTACGCCTACGCACTAAAACAGATGGGGTATGGCGACGTCACCGGCCAACTATACTTCCTCCGCTTCCGGAAGGCCTCCGAGCCCGTTCGCTACACCGGCGAGCTCATAGACGCCGCCCGTGGCTGGGCGCTGGCCCTGGCCTTCGAGATCGAGGAGCGCCTGGTGGCCTGTGAGCTGGACGGCGAAGACCCCGCAAACGTCTTTGCGCCGAAGCCCCAGTCCGGCGGCTGCCGCTACTGCGGCTACGCCGCCACCTGCCCTGCCGGAGCCTCTCCTGCGGGGCCGACAACGATCTCGGTGGAAGAGGCCATCGCCACCGCTGAGGACGCCGTGGCCGTGGCCGCCGAGATAGAGCGGCTGGAGAACGTCCTGGACGGCCTGAAAGGCCGGCTGAAGGAGTGGGTCCTGGCCAACGGCCCGGTAGCGGTAGGCGGCAGGGTGTGGGACAACTACCCCTACGAAGACTGGGTGTTCACCCCTGAAAACCTGCGTGCCATAACTGCCGAAGTTCAGGCCCAGGGCAAAGACATTTTCGCCTATCTTACCCTGGGCGCCGAGGGCAGAAAGAAGCTGGGCTGGACCGAGGAGCAGCTTTTGAAGTATGGCACCAAAAACGTCCGCTATACCTTCCGGGCCAAAAAGGCCGGGAACGGCAAAAAACAATAGGGGGGACTTTGATTATGACGCTTCCGCACATTTCCACGCCTGCGTTTGCTATGGCTTCTGCCATCGAGCGGATCCGGGCAATGTACGCTGAAAACCTGAGCATCGATCCCAAACCGGAAGTGCCCTGTCCGAACTGCGACACGCCTGTCATATACGCCGTAGAAATCGTCCGGCTCAAGGTATCCTTCGTATGCCCGGGCTGCGGCATGTGTGTTTTCCATGCCTAACCCAGCATAGCCTCTAAAACCCGGGCCTTTCCGGCCCGCGCCCCATCACCACGAAAAGGAGGTGAGTAGGGAGGCGGGCCGGAGAGGGCCCGCCCCTCCATGCATGAAGCAATACAAAAACGCCAAGATCGAGGAGCTCTACAACCGCCTGGTCGAGGGCGTCACTTCGGCCTTGACCGCCGGCGAACTGGCCGAGTTTCTAAAGTGCATGGCCCGGTTCCACAAATACAGCCCCCACAACGTGGCGCTGATTTTCGCCCAGTATCCTACAGCCACGCTGGTTGCCGGGATAAAGACCTGGAATTCCCTGGGCCGTAGGGTGAAGAAGGGGGAGAAGGGCATCGCCATACTCGCCCCCACCGTCAAAAAAGTGCCCGTCACCGTCGAGGAGCGCGATCCCGAAACCGACGAAGCCAGGGCAATAGAAAAGGAAGAGGAAAGGGTGGTAGGCTTCCATGTGGCTTACGTTTTTGATGTTTCTCAAACTGACGGGAAGCCCCTGCCGGAGAGGCCTTCACCCAAGCCTGTGGTCGGCGGGAAATCGGCGGAGTTTATTCTGGAAATCCTGCTTAAGGCCAGCCCCTTCCCGGTAGAGTGGAGCCGTCTGAACCCGGGAGTGAACGGCGAGTTCATCCCTTCCACCGGCCGGATCTGCTTGTCCGCTGCGCTGGAAGGCGGCATGAAAGCGAAAACCTTGCTTCACGAAGTGGCCCACGGCCTGGCCTGGCGGTCGGGCCTGGACGGGAAGGAGCATTACCTGCGCCTGGGCGGGAAGGACGCCTACGCCCGCGGCGAGGCCATAGCCGAAGGCGCGGCTTTTGTAGCGGCCAGTTACTTCGGCCTGGACACTGCCGGCTACAGCTTCGACTACATCGCGAGCTGGGTGAAGGATGCGGAGAAGTTCCTACAGTGGGCTGAAGACGTGCAGGCGGTGGCCAGGAATCTGATAGAGCTTATCGAAAAAGTACAGGCTCCAGCTTCATCCCTGCCTGAGATAGCTTAAAAGATAGTTAGCTAGATAGCTTACAAGTTAACCAACTATCTAGCTATATACCAACCGAAGAGAAGAGGTAAAAATGGAGGCTTACCGCTGGTGCAATGAGGAGTGAGATAGTAGGCGATCATTGTGTTCTGCCCGTAAGGGCCGGTTAGGGTTCAGGAGGCCGGGGAACACCCGGCCTTTCTTGTTGTTGATGCTGGTGGCTAATAATTTTCCTGACGACCTTTTTTTGCAAATATTGGTAAGCGGTTGTCTTATAGTGTATAATTGAGATAACCCTGGCTTCAGCCAGGGGAGGTTCTTAAATCTCCTCTATTTCGAGAGGGAAGGGATTACCACTTTATGACGATGGACGTGGAAAAGATAAGAGAAATAGCGGCCCCGATTCTTAGGCGGCACAAAGTAGCTAGGGCTTTTGTCTTTGGTTCTTACGCCAGGGGAAACCAGACCGAAGATAGCGATATAGACATTCTTATCGAATATGCCCCCGGCGCGAGGAAATCGCTTTTAACCCGCGTTAATATTATCGACGAACTCAAAGAGGCGCTGCAGAAGGATGTAGACGTGGTTACAGAAGGAGCTTTGTCACCATATTTCCGCGAAAAAGTATTGCGTGAGAGAAGGGCGATTTTATGAAAGCGGAGGGGGATAGAGCACGGTTAAAACATATTCTGGAAAGTGCTAGTTTAATTTCAGAATGGCTTACCGGGATTAAAAAAGAACGTTTTTTTGAAGATATAATGCTTCAGGAAGCGGTTATAAGAAGAATTGAAGTTATTGGTGAAGCTGCTAAAAACATTTCACAACAGCTTAAAAAGGTTTATTCTAGCATACCCTGGAAGGCAGTTGCTGGGATGAGAGACATCTTAATTCACGAATACTTTGGAGTAGATTTGGAAGAAGTATGGAATACGGCTACCAAAGACATTCCGAAATTGAAGCAACAAATTGAGGCTATTTTAAAAGAACTGGAGTAACAGTGCCCGATAGTGGAGATAACTCAGCTGGTTTTTATTGCTTTTTTCTAGCGTATGTGCTATAATTTTCTTGCATTAGTCAAATGCAGGCGCTTCGCCCCTCCGGGGGCATGAGCGAAAAAAGGCTCCTGAAAAGGAGCTGCAGGCCCGAAACTCCTCCGGGAGTATGCGGGTTCACAACCGTTAATACGGTTTGCGTGTACCAAAAGGCCCTGTTGTCTTTCGACGGCAGGGCTATATTATTTTCCAAAAAGGAGGTGCCCCGGCCGGGGCGGGAAAAGTCCCCCCGGCGCGGGGGGCTTCCCGTGCCCGGCCACCGACCATGGCCGTGGACCTTTCCAAAAAAGCGGATATCTCCGCAGTTCCAAATTGGGAAGAGGCAGAAAAAGAAAAGTGCTGGGAAGAGAGGGTGTTCGACGCTTTGGACCGCCTCATCTCGCCCCGCATCCTTTTCGGTTTCTTCGCCTTCGCCGTGATCTACATCCTCTACCATCTCGCCATGTTCTGCCTGCGCATCAACGGATGGGGCTTTTAGCGCTTTTAGTGCTGTCCAAAAACAGGCCGGGTTTATACAGCCCGGCCTTAAATATTTTCCAGAAGGGGGAAAATCTCATGCGCTGCCAGATCGAAGCTAAAGAACTCGGCGGTTTGCTCGACGCCGCCCGCCCGTTTCTCTCCAAAAACAACGTTATGCCCGTGCTGGAGCACTTCCGGCTTGAGGTGAGAGAAGAGCGCCTCTACTGCTCGGCTACGGACCTCCAGATGGGAGTAACGGTCTCCGCTGCCGCGACGGTGCCGCCCGGGGCCGAAGGCGCGGTGCTGGTGCCCGGGAAGCTGTTTCTCCAGCTGGTGGGCAGCTTCCCGTCCGGCACCCTGGTGGAGCTGGAGACCTCCGGCAACACCTGCACGGTCATCTGCGGCAAAAGCCGGGCCGAGCTCACGGTTATGAAGGAAGAGCAGTACCCCGCCCCGCCGGAGCAGGAGAAGGACTCTTTGAGCTTTTCGGTCCCCGCCGACGCATTCAAAAACGCGCTTAAAGAGGTGCTGGTAGCGGCCGGCGAGCAAAACTGGAACGCTGTGCTTTTCGACTTCGACGGCGAAGCGCTCCACCTGGTGTCCACCGACTCCCACCGTCTGGCCCTGTACGAGAGGCTGGCGGAAATAAAGTGCGAGCCCAGGAAAGCGATGCTTCTCGCGGAAAGCCTGGAAGCCCTGGCAAAAATCCTGCCTGACGGCCAGGCCGTAGAAGTACTGATCGGCCCCTCTCTGGCCTACTTCACCTGCGGCAGCGTCCAGGTGTTCACCAGGCTGCTTAATCAGCCTTTCCCGCCCTACCGGCAGGTGCTTCCCGCCGAAACGCGGGCCGGGCTAGTAATAGACCGCCGGGCGTTCATTGACGCCCTGGAGAGGGTCGCGCTTTTGGTAGACACTTCGCAGAAAGTGCGCTACTGCGTGCTGTCTCTTAACGGCTCCGTCACCCTGGAGGCCTCTTCCGATACGGGGAATGCCCATGAGTTGCTTTCCGCTGAATCCGAAGGGGAAATAAAAATCGCCTTTAACCCCTCGTACTTTGCGAAAATACTGCGGGTGATCCCGGAGGAACGTGTGAGCCTCCGGTTCAGCGAGCCTTTACGACCTATAACGGTGCACTCCGAGAAGTGCCTCTACCTGGTCCTTCCCGTGAGGACGCCCGAAACGCAACAGCAGGGCGGCGGCGCTTAAAAACCCGCCGCCTCACTTTTTCCATAAGGAGGCGAAATGCCCGTGGAACTTGCCGCGAAAATAGCGGCCGCCCTGGCGGCCCACGAGCCGCGCGAACGCGACCTCTTCCTGCTGGAGAGGCTCCCTCGGGCCGCGAAGATGCTTGAAGTTTACGCTTCCTGGGACGGCCGGCCAGAGACGCTTAACACCGAAGCTTTCGAGTGGGACGACTACCAGGTGGCCATAGACGAGCTCTCCGAACACTACGAGGCTGAAACCGGTGGCTCCCTCCAGGTCGACAATGCCTACTCCAACATCTTAACGGCCCGGTCGCTCATGCAACTCCTTTTCGAGTTGCCGCCCGTCCGAAAGAAGGTAGTCTACGTATGAGCGAGCTTCAGACCGCCTTCTACTGGGAAGAGCTGGACGAGATAAAATTAGCTTTCAGCTATATGGCGGCGGTTAAACTCCTCAAGGAAAACGGCGTCCCCGTGGAGGGCCTTCCTCCCCTGTGGACCTTCGACCCGCACGTCATGGAAGGCGCCCTCGTCGTCTTGGACAGGTACTTCTCGGTTTCTTACGAAGATCCGGCATCTCCCGGCCGTGAGGACGAAGGCGGTGATGCCTCCGACGAGTACGACGAGGAATTTATCGACGTCTGGGTCCGGACCGGCGAGGTGGACAGGGAGAAGCTGTCTGACATTGTGGCCGCCACCATGGGCGAGGGCCTGTTCGACATCAAGTTCTGCGGCCCCTGGCTGAAGCTGATTTTTTACCCCTGGGTTTTGCCCGATCCGACGCCCCTGCAGGCGGCCGCCTTCGTCGTTGCCTTCCATAAGGAGTGGGGCTTATGCAAGGTGGCGTGACCCTCACCATAAACCCCGACGGCACCGTGATCATCGCCTGCGAAAGCGGCGGCACGGTGGCCCGCCGGGAGACCACCCTGGCCGCCGTGGCCGAAATATTCCACCAGGCCGTGCAGGACAGCGCCAGGGAAGAGAAGTGGTTCGCCTCTCCCTTGCTGCCGCCCGGCACGCTGGCCTACCGGGAAAACCAGCAGGGGGACCTGGTGTGGGTGGTCATGGAGTGGGGGCCGGAAGTGCTGCCGTTCACCTTCTACGATACGGTCTTCCAGGCGGTGCCGTACCCCAGGCTGGCCTTCAAATTCGGCCTGCGGCGCTACCCTGAAGGACTCATGGTACACTCCGTCTACCTTGCCGCTTTGCCGGAGGGCGAGCCTTTAAAGCCGGATACGCGCCTTTACCGCTACCCCTACAGCCACGTGTCGGGAGACACCAGGATGTGCCTGGGCGACATGCACCTGCCTGCGGTGAAAGACCTTACGGAATTGGTCGTGTTCCCGCGGCTGATTTTGACCGTGCCGAATGAGGACCACCACTACGACAGCCGGACAAATCTTTCCGGTCAGCCCCTTCGCGGACTCCTCCAGGACGTGAACGGCCTGGAGGCCTTCCCTGCCGAATGGCTGGCGCCCATGGAAATGACCCTGGGAGAATGGCTGGACCGCCGTTACTTGTAGTCTCAAAAAAGGGCGACAAGCCTAGCTTAATACGAAAAAGGAGGTTTTCTTTCATGAGCGACGCTTTGCAACTGAATCTCTTTGGAGAGGCCGTTCCGGCCGAGACAAAAAAGCCGTCTAGGAAGCAGGCTTCCACTCTACCGCAAACGCCGAAGTCTACCACTATCACGCCGGTCGACGAGGAACCCCCGAAAGACCGGCCCTGGGTCGTCTGCTACGCCGGCCACCGGATAACTTTCGAGCCGAAATCCCTGGAGGAGATCCGGCAGGAGCTGGAGCGCGACTTCCCCGAGCTGTCGAAGGAAAGGGTTGTCTGGCACTGGGTCAAGCCGGAACCACCTGGAGACGGCCAGAAAGGGCAGGAAGCTGTAGAAGGCCAGGCCGACGGCCAGCAGGCTGGACCAGAACCCCTGATCATAGTTCCGGTGGTGACCGCCGGCAAGAAGGGCCTGGAGGACAGCCCTGTGCGGGGCTTTCACTGGTCGGCGGGCGACATGCTTGCCGACCCCCGGCCCGTGCAGGTGCTTGCGGCCCGGGATGGCCTCTACGAGGTTAGAAAGACCCCGGCGGGGATCTTCAGCCGCCGCCTGGATAAGGCCCCTTTTCTGGACGAGTGGGGCGAGGGTTTCCGGCTGAACTTCCCCTGCATCCCGGTTTTCGTCCTGGCTTCCGTGGTGGGCTTCTTCCAGGAGCAGCTTCCCGGCGAGGCTGTAGCCTACATCTGCTGGCGCGGGAAGGGCTACATCGTGATATACCCTCCCCAGAAAGCAACGCCGTTCGGCGTCGATTTTGAGCGCCTGGCTCCGGAAACCTTTCCCGAAAGCCTTATTCCGGTGATGGAGATCCATTCTCACGGCGACGGCCCGGCCTTCTTCTCCAGCACCGACGATGCGGACGAACTGGCTACCGGCCTCTACGCCGTGGTGGGCAGGGTAGGCACGGTGCCGGAAATCCGCGTGAGGTACTCCTGCGGCGGGGTTTACCGAGAAGTGGACCCGGGCCAGGTGTTCGATTTTCAAAACGGGAAGGTGAACGCGGGATGAAATTCCTGGTTGACTTTTCCCGGCAGGACCCGGCCGCGCTACCGCACTTCGGCACGCGGCCTCTCCTGGCCCGATTCGTCATAGTCGGCCTGGGAGGCACGGGTGGGTACGTCTTTTACTACCTCTCCCGGCTGGTGGCTTCGTTTCAGGGAATTGATCCCAACCGCGCCGGCTACCAGATCGTCCTGGCCGACGGCGACGTGGTAGAGGAGAAGAACCTGGTCCGGCAGAACTTCATAGCCGCCGACCTTGGCCGCCCCAAGGTGGAAGTTCTTTCCGAGCGCTACGGGGCGGTGTACGACATGGTGATCCCCTACCACCCGCGCTACGTCGAGGACCAGGCCACTCTGACCCACCTTTTGAGCGACGAGCTTGCCGGCTTTTCCCCGACCATCTCGGTCCTGGTGGGCTGCGTGGACAACAACCGTTCCCGGCAGCTATTCCACCAAGTTTTTGAAAACCTGGCCACTTTGCCGCTGGTTTACATTGATTCTGGCAACGACGAGTGGTCCGGGCAGGTCATCCTGGGGACCAGGTCTGAGAAGCAGGTGATACTGCCGCCGGTGGGCTACTACTACCCCGACATCCTCGAAGACGAGGACACCCTCTTCCCAAGTGAGGAGTCCTGCCAGCAGCGGGCGGTGTCCTCTCCCCAGAACATAGCCACCAACATTGTGGCCGGTACGCTGGTGTTCTCCCTCTTAAACCAGCTTTTTGCGGGGGAAGGGCTAGAGGTTTACGGCGTTACCTTCAACGCCAGGACTGGCCAGACCCGGGCTCTGTACCTTGACCAAACTCCATTTCTGGAGGAGCAAAAATTCTCCCTGGTGGAGCATTACCCGTTCCGCTGGGAGAATTAAAAATAAACACAAAAGGGAGGCTTTCAAAAATGGGTATTTGCCCCTTCATGAGCAACGCTGAAAACCTGGTGGAATGCAAAAGTTACGAATGCGCTTTATGGCGCTGCGGCAATGAAGCCTGCTCTATCTGGGTTTTGGCTGGAGCCCTGCAGGGGATCAACAAATAAGGTTTAGACATACCTAGAGTAGAGGAGGTCTTACTATGGCTAAACGGATCGTAGGAACAATTCTTCCAAAACTGCCGGCTTGTAGCCCTTCTAGTGTATTTGGTGAAGAGTTGGCGCATATTTTTTCTCAACCTCTCAGGGAATTTGTAGTGTCCTGTCTCTACACGGTGCCCGCCTACTTCTGGCGCGTGCCGGCTTCTTCTACAGGAAGAAACCATCCCTGGTGGGCCAGGGGCAATGGCGGGCTGGTGAGGCATACTAAAGCGGCTGTGTGGGTGGCCCTGGAGTTGCTGGAGGCTTATCCTGACCTGCAATCCGAAAAAGAATATATTGTCGCAGCGTTGCTCCTCCACGACACCCTCAAGTTCGGCGCCGAGGGCCAGGGTACGGTAAAAGAGCATCCCCTGCTTCCCCGAGAATACTACGCCGAACACAAAGAGCTCCTGGAATATAGGAAATACGAAAAATTGATGGGCCTCATAGAGACCCACATGGGCGTGTGGGGTCCTGAAGGCGCTGCTGTTTCTCATTCCTCTGGCCGCCTGTCGGCCGCTGAGCTGGTGCACCTGGCCGACTATATAGCGAGCCGCCCCTGGAACGGGATGTACACTCCGAACGGCAGGTTCCACCGGATGAAAGAGAAACCCATAAAGGAAGCCCGTCGAGGGCCCGAGGTATTGCCCAAGGATTGGCAGCTTGGCGTCGGTTTTGGAGAAATTCAGCTGAGGATTGACGGAAAGCTGGTTTGGAGAACGCTTTCTGAGCGCCACGGCACGAAGACTGTGGCCTGGCTGGAGAAAAAGTTTGAGAAGGAACTGCGAAACGCTGAATATGCTACGCTGTGGTTTAATGCCCCTCTTTCTGACCAGCTGTATGAATATGATAGAGAAGACGGCCTGTGGTATTTGGTAGCCGAAGGGCCGGGCTTTGCATAAGCCTTTATCTTGACCCGGTACTGAAAAGTGCCGGGTCTTTATTTTTGCCGGGATGTTTGTCAAAACAGGAACATACCACCGGCAGTAGCAGCCGGACAAAAGAGGCGGTAGAAGATTATCAGAACAGTTTTTTTACTGATCTCGGGCTGCGGAAACCTTGAAGTTTCGTTGCCCGGACCGACTAACTGATCCAATAATACATCTTATTTGATGGGATTATACGATAAGGCGTAGGGAGAAGTATAAAGAGGAAACTGGGCCATAAATTGTTATTTTTATTGCGATTTACCCAAAATTATTTTAGAATATAACTGTCATACAACTTCAAGATAAGGAGTGAGAAGAATTTTGATAGAAGAAAAAAATTTTGATTCCACGCGTTTTGCATATTATTTAAGAGATTTAAGGACACGTAGGGGATTATCTATAACTGACTTAGCTATTAAAGCCGGAGTGTCGCAATCAGAAATTACTCGGCTGGAAATAGGAAAACGTTCCAATATACGCATATCAACGGTTATGAAATTAGCGAAAGCGTTAGATGTTGATGCTATAGATCTAATAAGGGCCATAGATTATAGCATTGAAAGTGAGGAAAAACCTATAGAATTACTAGAGTTACTGCGTACTTCTTTGGTAAGTATTAACAATATCGTATTGAAACCATCGCAAGTTAAAAAACTTATTAAACTAATTGAGCTTCTTTTTGAGTTTGGGGAAGATAAGAAGAATGATGAGGCAGCTGTTCTCCCGGAACCGAATAACGTGAACTACCCTTCCTCAGCATTATGAAATCTACCGCCTCTAATTTTAGAACATTAGTTTTTATTATACCATAAAATTCTTGGGGACAAAAAAAGCCCGGCTTATCGCCGGGAAACAGCAGAAAAAGTGGATAACTTGTAGATCGACCATCGCATATTTTCTCTTATCTCTTAAAAATTCCTTCTTTGACCCTCAAACAAAATCCAAGTATTTTAACGGGCCAGCAGTTATTTTTATAAGCAGAACGAATATCTAAAAAAACATGGCAAGTGTTTATTCAGGAATTCTTCCTATAATAAGTCTTATGTCAACTATACCCAGAAATGTCTTCTTTTGGGAATACAAAGCCGTATAATTCCTCATCAATCCCATATCCTTTCCATTATCCAACCACCAGCCTCACCTTTAATAATATCGCAAGTTAATCCTTCTTGGGTAACGCACCTATACATGAAAGAATTTACCCGTTTATACCAATAAGGCCAGGTGGCTACATTTTTTGGTTCAGTGCTGGTGATTATACGGTACCAGCGCTTTCGCCAGCAAAACTCCATCGGGAACCCTGTTGAGGAAAGGTGAACTTCGATGGGTTCCCGATAAAGCTTACTCATATATATTCACCCCACCAATTTTCCCGTTAAGGTTTACATAATATATACCGCTATTATCTTTCTCCCTTAATTATCCTTATTTCCAATTGGGCCTTTTCTTCCCTCAACCTGGCCACTTCCTCCCTTAGCCTCCCTATTTCCTCCATCGCCTTTCTTTCTGCCTCTAGCATCGCCCTCTCCTTCTCCAGTTGCGCCTGCTTAATTTTCGAGGCTAATTCTTCCTGCAACAAGTTGAGATTTCTTTCGTTATCCTTTTTAAGCATTTCAAGTTGACGTTCGAGTTCTTTCTTTTCGGCTTCCAGTTTTTTATTAAGATCTTCTATCTCCCCTGCCCTTCTAGCCATATCCTCCAGCTCTGATACCCGTGCTTCAGCCGTGGCCGCCGCTTTTTCCGCCAGGGCCGCCAACCTGGATGCCTGTTCCTGGGCTTCCCGGGCCCTGTCCAGGGCCTCTTTCATCTCCCGAATTTCTTTGTCTGCCCTTTCTCTGGCCAGGGCTGCTTCCGCCCGGGCCGCTTCAGCCTGGGCTTCTACTTCTTTTATTCTTTGGTCCGCTTTTTCTTGTGTCTCCAAGGCGATAGCTTTGGCTTTCTGTGCTTCTTCCCTGGCGGCAGCCAGGGCTTCCGCGCTTTGCTGTTCTCTATCTTTGGCCTCCTGCACAAAGGCAATGTAAATCTGCTCAATGCGGGCCAAAAAGTAGCGGAGCTGCTCTAATTCCTTAATCTCCCCCAGAGTCTCCCGCTGCTGGACGGCTTCATAAATATCAAGGAGTTTTTCCAGGAGGTCCTTCTGGGAAAGACCGGTATGTTCAGCCAGTTTTTCAAGGCGGGCCTTCGTGTCTGCCGTTCCTCTGATACCGATAGTAATTTGCTCGGCTGCCATGTTAACTTTCACCCCGCGAAAATACTTGTTTTAACTTGTGTTAACATGCTAACATAGCGTCTAAAAGAAATCAATGTTATCTTTTGCTTGCAAACGAATACTTGTTAACATGTTAACATTTTCTTGACTAATTTTCTGGCACATCCTATAATGTAGGTATATAATTGTTATTATAGGATGAGATTTGGCCGGGAAGAAATTTCTGCTCCTTCCTTTCCTATGGCGCTCAAACCCTTTGGCATCAAAGCCTCATCTACCTTCCTGGCCTTAATTCTTTCAGGTGGTGTTGATGCGTGCAACGGCAAAAAAACACATCCGATAATCTCACCGAGTTTATTATCTCCCTCCGCAGTGCCGGGGACAGCGACAACACCATCAGGAGTTACCAGACTGACCTGGAGCTTTTCGCGGCTTGGTATAAAGAAACAACCGGCGATGACCTCTGGCCCGACCTGGTGACCAGCCTGGACCTGAGTGAGTACCGCCAGTATATGTTAACGGTCAAGGAGTACAGCCCGTCTACGGTTAACCGTAAATTAGCTGCTATCAGGGCGTGGTTAACCTGGGCGCAGGAGGCGGGGTTGATAGACCGCCTGCCGGTCATGCCCAAAGCCGTGCCCCGGCAAAAGCTGGCCCCCCGGTCGCTGTCGAGGAACGAGGTAAACGCCCTTCTCCGGGCCGTGGAAAGGGGCGGCAGCAGACGCGACCAGGCCATAGTGGCCGTCCTGCTTTACTGCGGCCTGCGGATCAGCGAGCTGGTAAACTTACGGGTCCAGGACGTAGAGATAAACGAGCGTTCCGGGAAACTCACCGTGAGGGGAAAAGGGGCGAAGATGCGGGAAGTGCCGGTGCGGGTGGAGGCCAGGCGCGCCCTGGCGGCCTACCTTGAGGAACGGAAAAAAAACAGTAAATATGATAAGCTTTTTTTGGGCCAAAGAGGGCCTTTGACCGTCCGCGGCGTCTCCAAGATGCTGGAGAAATACGCCTACCAGGCCAGGATAGAGGGCCTGCATCCCCACTCTCTGCGCCACACCTGCGCCAAGAACCTGGTAGACAGCGGCGTATCTCTCGACAAGGTGGCGGCCATATTGGGGCATGAAAGTCTGGACACGACGGCGATTTACACCAAGGCCAGCTTTGAGGATCTGGCCAGGGCTGTGGAGAAGACCCCTATATAAGGCTATAAGGCGTGGGAACGAGGTGTCCATCTATGAAGTTTCAGAAGAAAGACCAATTTGAACGCACTATCGTTGCTCCGGTTGTGCTGTTGTTCACCCTGGATTCGCCCTATCCTGAAGAGCACGCCAGACTGCTGCGGCGTGACCCTGGGGCTATTGATTGGGTGGCCAGGGAGCTAAACATGATCGGAGACTTTATTAACCACGGCCAGGAATTTTCTTTTTACTGGGCTGACCGGGTATTCCTGCTGCGGCAAATGTTGAAGCCTTCTTTTCCTTTTGCCATGATGGCCGCGTTCATGGAGAATGCCCATAAAGGAAATATCTTGCGTTACCCCTTCCCTTTGCTAGAAGAAGCTGGCAGTTTTAAAGGTAAGCTATGCTATGCTTTCGGAGGTATGGTTGTGACGCCTGAAGGGCAGGAGAACCCGGCTTTCACGCTCTTCTTCGGCCCTGAAGCGACGGCCAGGGCTGTGTCCGAGTGTTTCGAGATTGAAGAAAGGAAGATAAACGGCGACGACACCATTATCCGGCGGGACCGCCTTTTCGAGCGGCTTCAGGTGTTAGCGCCGGAACTGGCGAAAGAACCAGACGGGGGGCGTGTTGATTTATACCCCAGCTATTTTTCCCTTAAGGGTGCGACGGGAACTTCCAGGCCCGCCCAAGCCTTAAAAACCAGCCCGCCTTTTTCCCAGCACAAGCCACGGAGTTAAAGTCGGCTTCGCGTTTTCAAAACGGATCAAGGGGGTATTTTCGATTAAACAGGTATTTGCCAACCAGATCAGCCCTTGTGATCAGGTAGAAGACATCTTCGTTGTCAACCGGGTAGCCGTAAACAGCTATTCTAAAGGCCAATATCTGTCTCTTTATCTGGCCGACAAAACTGGTGAGATCGTCGGCAAGGTGTGGGATAACGCCCAGGAAGTGGCCGCCGCAATTGATGGTGCCGACTTTGTAAAGGTCAGCGGCGTGGCCAGCGTTTATAATGGCCGGGTGGAAATAAATATAAAAACTGTTATCCCTGTTGACGCCGGCGAGGTTAACAAATAAGATTTTCTGCCGGTCACGCCGGTAAACCGTAACGATATGATGCAAAAAATTATTGCCGTGATAAAAGGGATTAAGGATGAAAACTTAAAAGCCTTGCTGAAGTCCTTTTTCAGGGACAAGAAATGGGTGAGATCTTTCGGCACCGCGCCAGCGGCCAAAAAGCACCACCAGCCGTACATCGGCGGCCTGCTGGAACACACATACAACATGGTGCGCATGGTCCCGGCCCTGGCCGAGGTGTACCCGGTAGATATTGACCTCATGTATACTGGCGTCATTTTGCATGATATTGGAAAAATCCACGAGTATAATTACGAAGTCAAAATAGATTTTTCAGATGCAGGCAGATTTCTGGGACACATAATCATCGGCATTGAGGAAGTTGACAAAAAAATAGCCGAAATACCCGGTTTTCCCGAAGAGCTTCGGCTCAAACTCTTGCACATGATAGCAAGTCACCACGGCAAGGCTGAGTGGGGTTCGCCCCAGCCTCCTGTTTTTTTGGAAGCGTGCCTCCTGCACCATCTCGATTTGATAGACAGCGAGGCTTTCCATTTTGTCGCCCAGGATAGCGATAGTTCCGAGGCAAAATGGCTATGGTGCAAACCTTTGGAAAGATTCTTATTCAAAAGCGTGGCCAGGGAATCGGAAGACACTTAAAAAAATTTCTTTTAATAATAGATTCGCCGCTTTTATTCTGCCCCCCTCTGAAGGGGGCATGGTCTTTTCTTGCGGCGGATCGATAATATCTATCCTACTAGCGTTGAAGATACTTTAGCAACCCTATTCTTTCTAATCTATTTCCAGTTCTTTTTTTAATTTATCAACCACAGCTTCCTCTAAAAACTCCTGCATTTGCTTTTTGTTATATGTACAGTACAGTTCCACTAGTTCCCATAACTTTCTAGGCAGCCTGCTGCCGACAGCTACCTTATCGGCTGGCTGCGGTTTCTTAAGGTACGATTGTAGCTGAGCGGCAAGTGCCGCTAGGAACGGATCGCTCTGTCGGGAGACCTGCTTTTTATCTGGCAAGACAGTTAACTTTTTAACTGGTTTGCTGGCTAAATTGCTAACTGGCTGGCTAGTCGGCTTTCTATCTTTCTTTTTTTCTTGCTGGTTTATTATCTCGCTATCTATTCCGCTATCTATCTCATTATCTAATTGATTAGCTAACTCGCCGGTTATCTCTTCATCTATCTGTCCAGCAATATTTTTATTTAATGAGTTAGCTTGCAAGTTTTCTAATTCGCTATCTAGCTTCCTTATTATCTTTTTGTCTTGCTTACTATCTAGCTCGTTAGCTAGAGAGATGGTTTGTCTGTTAACTAGCTCGTTGGATAATTTGTTAGCTTCATTGCTAGCTAGTCCGCCAGCCAACTGGCTTTCTGACTCTCCATCTGTCTCGCTAGACGGCTTGTTATCTAGCTGGTTGATTTGCTGGCTAGCTAACTTTTTAACTGGATTAACTTCTTCGTAAACTACTTCTTCACTGCTGTCGCTAGATTTTGTTTCCCCTAACAAAACATCCAGGGCCTCTTCCATTCGTCTTAACTTATTCTTATCGCGCGGTCCCATTTTTCAATAACCTCCATTGCAAGGTTTAAATAGGCTTCATACCCTTTTGAGTTTTTGTCGTAACTAACGACGGGCTCGCCAACGATCTGCGATTCTCCTATACGAACGTTAGAGGGGATAAAAGTATCCATGAGAAGGTTTTCATAAAGTTTTTTCAACGATCCGTCAATCACCCTGAAAAGATTGGTGTGCTGCTGCACTTCGTTGTAGAAGATGCCCAGCACCCGCAGTCCTGGGTTGATGCTCCTGATCCGCAGGCTCTCGACGGCGTTGAAAAGCTGTTGCAGGCCCTTAAGACTAAACTTGCCAGGCTTTACCGGCACAAGGACCCTGTGTGCCGCCGCCAGGGAGTTGATCGTCAGCCGGCTCAAAGAGGGCGGGCAGTCGATGACGATCATGTTATAATTTTCGAGGCCTTCTAATGCCTGGGCTAGGGTACGTGGATCGAGCTCAGTTGCTTCCAGACCAGCCAGTCCGATGTCGGCCGGCAGCACATCCAGGTTGCCGAAATCCGTTTTTACGATGGCTTCCTCCGGGTGGCACTCGCCTTTAAGCACTTCGGCCACCGTGTAACGGGCCTGTCCTTCTTGCACGCCAACGCCTTCGCTCGCGTTGCCTTGGGGATCCATATCCACCAGCAAGGTCTTGATTTTGGTGGCGAAGATGGCGGCAAGGTTAATCGAAGCCGTGGTTTTCCCCACGCCACCTTTCTGGTTAGCCAAGGCGATAACTCTTCTATGCATTCCATCATCCACACCTTTCAGTACGTTGTAGGAACTAGGCGGTAAAGATCGCGGTATTTATCACGCCCTTTCACTGGGTCTGTAAGGTTCTTTTTGGCTGCTATAATTTCCTGCTTTTTACTTTTTTGGGTAATAAAAACTTTCTTGCTCACAGTCCAGCCGCAAATTACGGCTTTGACCAGTATTCCCTGGAGGTTTCTGATAGCTGTCCTTTTGGCATATTGCAATACTGCATCTATGGCCAAATAAATCCTATCAACCGTGGCGTTGGCAACTGCCATACAAAGATCAACGCCGAAGAAGTCCTTCAGGTTAATGATTATCTCGTTTTGGTTTACCTTTTCGTCAGGCGCAAGGAAACGGACCCAGGGCGTAGTTCTTTTTTTGTAAGATAATCTTATTATTCCTTTTTTGTCCAGAGGAGGGCTTACATCAACATTGACTTTGCCGTCAGGCGTTCCGCTTTTTACACCCCTATTACGTTGTTGGCATTTTGATCTTTTACAAAAAGATTCATCATCTACGTTATTATCACGTAGGAATGTAGTGTCTTCATCACCATGTAGTGTAATATTTACACTACCCCCACCTAAAAGGTTGATTTTTCTTCCTTGATTTTCATCGTCGCTGCCATCGCTGTCGTTGTCCGGGGATTTAGTTTCTATATCATCTGGTGTAATCTCTACACCAGGTGGTGTAATTTTCACCACCTCTGCAAGCCAAGGTTCGATTACCGGCTGGCCATCACGGTAGCTTCGCAGCTGTTCCAGGGCTCTGGTGATATACTCCGCTTTATCAGTGTCGATCTCGTCGCGGTTGAAGGGGTCGTTGGGGCTGAAGAGTATGTAGCAGTTTTTATCGCTTTCGCCTCTAAGAGAATTCCACAACAGTTTTATTATCAAGCCGCTGCTCTCTAGGGCTTTGATGGTTTCGATGACCGTTTTTTTGCTGTACCCGGTAGCCAGGGCTATTTCGTTGTACGATACTATTGGGGTATTCCCCTTCCTGGCCAGGGCCAGGTAGATTAGGGCCATTTTTCCTTTTAAGAAGCTATTGAAGGTAATGTCCAGGATGCTGACATCAGAAAAATTAATCACGGAAAAAAACCTCCTTGATTTTTGATAAAAGAT
>JAALLR010000523.1_pt1 | contig 22660 bp, 36 predicted proteins | sample 7245931 | NCBI WGS metagenome assembly JAALLR01 (sample SAMN13049201, study PRJNA578106) | oil field metagenome | isolation source: filtered produced water from oil reservoir B9 | place: USA:offshore Texas | collected 2016 | reverse complement strand
AGCCGGCCAGAACATAACCATCAAAGTAGAGGTCAAAGCAGATCCTAAATTCACGATTGAAGGCAGCGGAGATACCACCGACGAGAACAAAGTGCTGGCCGTATTGAAGGCTTATATCCGCGAAATGACTGACGACATAGGAGACGAGCTGGCAGAAAGACTGGCCCGCATTTTTGCGAATATGCCGGTGAAAGGAGGAGCTGAAGCGTAATGGATATATACATCACTGAAATAGAAACAGGAGCGAAGCTGGCGCTTTCTATGCTCCCCGAAAAGACAAAGCAAAAAGGAGACGCTGCATTTCAGATTTATGACATTATAAACGTCGGGGAGGTAAGGATCCCACGAGGGACCAACCTTTTAACTTTCTCGTGGAACGGCACCCTCCCCGGCAAAAGCCGTAGAAACGCCAGTCATATAAAAACACAATACTGGCAAAGCCCAGAGGAAATCCAGAACATCTGGGAAAGGTGGCGTAAAGAAGGGACAAAGTTAAGGTTAATGGTCACAGAGACGCCAATCAACCACGATGTATATCTGGACGGATACACGGCAGAAGCCACCGGAGGAAATGGCGACTACGAATACACAATCAGCTTCGTAGAAGCAAAGCCTATTGAGGTTTATACAGTAAGCGAGCTAAACATCAAACCAAAGGCACAGACAAATGCGACAAGCTCGTCAACCAGGCCTCCGGCACCAAAGGCCGCGGCCAAGACTTATACCGTCAAGAGTGGAGATAGCCTCTGGAAGATTGCACAAGCAACCCTTGGCAAAGGCGGAAGGTATATGGAAATATATAATCTTAACACAGACAAGATAAAAAACCCAAATACCATATACCCCGGACAAGTTCTAATGCTGCCGAGTTAGGAGGTGAAGAGCCACGATCGATATAAGCAAAATCAAATACAAGGCAGTACTGGTTACATCTTCAGGAAAACAAATCGATGTAACCCAGGCTGCCGAAAGCATCGGATGGGAGGAAGGCGACGCAGAACTGGCCATGAGGACGGCCGTAGCACTCCACAACATCACATACGAAGGCAAAAAACTCTCCAGTATTGCACAACCAGGATGCATAGTAGTAATTATTGCAGACTGGGGAACAGGCAGCGACGAGGTGGCCAGAGGGACCATAGTGGAATGGGAACCTGGAGAAATCGGCAACACTGCCACGCTATTTGACATTATGGCTTATGATGAGCTCTTTAACCTGCAGCAAAGCCAGGACAACCGGTATTATACAGCCGGCACAGGAACTAAATCGGCCATTATGGGAATTTTCAACGACTGGGGAGTGCCAGTGGAGAAATACGAGGGACCAGATGTAGCTCATGCAAAAACGCCTTTCAAGAACGAGTACTTGAGTAATATCCTCATTCAGCTTTTAGACGATGCAGCCAAGAAAGGCGCCCCGAAATGCATTATCCGAGCCACCAAAGGCAAGGTAAGCGTGCTGCCGAAAGGGAGCAACAAGACAATATACCACTTTGATGAAGACACAAACGCGGTGCTGGTTAGAGATAAAATCAGCACCGTTGATCTTGTTACCAGGGTAAAGGTGGTAGGCAAGGAAGACAGCGAAGGAAGGCAACCGGTGGAAGCTGTACTTGATGGCCAAACCCAGTATGGTATACGCCAGAAGATCTATAACAGATCCGAAGACGACACGCTGGCCACAGCGAAGTCAGCAGCCCAGGAAATGCTGGACGAACAGGGCAAGCCGGCCAGGACGATAGTCCTTGAAGCTCCGGACGTACCGATGATCCGTAAGGGAGATAAGATCCACGTCAAGGCAGGCACTCTCAACGGATACTACATCATCAAAGCCATAAGGCACGACGTCGGCAGTAGAACCATGACCATGGAACTGGAGGATGAGGCAGACAAAACAACAGTAGCCACTACCACACAGGCCTCAAATACTGCAGCTGCAGCTCCAAGCTCCGGAGAGTACAACAAGGGCGACAGCGTAATCTTAAACGGACCGGTATATCGGGACAGCTACGGAAACGGCCAAGGAAAGACATTCACTAACCGAAAATGCACCATCACAATCAAAGTAGACACTTCCAGACCGTGTCCATATCACGTTGACTCCATCGGCTGGGTAAAACCAAGCTCAATAACTAAAGTATAGGAGGTGGGAGAATGAAACCATCATCGGGCAATGCAGGCATAAACAAGCTGGCAAGGGTAATGCAGCAACGCATGAAGGAAGTAAATACCTCTCCCCTCCTGCTTGATTTTGGAGTAATTCAGGACGATTACAGCTTGCTAACCAACACATATCCGATACCAATCCCTAAAACAGATTACCTGGTGTGCAGGGATGTAACTCATGACCCAGGCAAATCACTAACCAAGACCAAAACCGGGCAAGGGCAGCACCCTCACGGCCCAAGCGGAAGTCATGACCAGTACCAGGGCGATGGAACTCACAGTCACCCCAACACAGAAGGAGCACACGTTCATGATGTAGTGCTTCCGGAAAGCATGCACTGGCTGAAGCCGGGAGACAGAGTCCTGGTAGCCTGGGTACAAAACGACGCCGTAGTCATTGACATTGTACTACCGGCGACAAAGATAGGAGGATGATCATATGCCAGATAAAAAACTGTTTCCTGTCTTTGACGTTCCAGAGATTAATATAACGACTCCTGCAGAGGAACAGAAATACAAGCCGAGCGTTTATTTTGATTTCACCATTGGAGACTTCAGGCGAGACGGGACCAACAAGCTGGTACTGGCCGACGGTAAGGAAGCATACAAGCAATGGTGCATAAAAACCGTGCTAACAGAACGCCTGGAAAGACTGGCATATAGTAGCGACATAGGCATCGAGCTTTATGACGCATTAAAACAGGCGGACAGGCAAGCGGTCGAATCGGCCCTGGAGAGAACTATCACGGAGGCGCTCATGGTTAACCCAAGGACGGAATATGTCCGAGGGTTTGAATTTACGTGGACCAGCGATAGCCTATACTGCCAATTCATCGTAAAGGGCAAAGAATGGGAAGAACAAAGAATTGGCGTGAATTATCAAACATAAGGAGGTGGAATAAATGTCGATACCAGAGTTTATACCGCCCAGTTTCTTGAGTGATCAGGACGCTGAAACAATTCATAAGCGCATGATGGAGAATCTGCCACCGGACATAGACGATATGGAAAACGGCTTTCCTTGGGATTTTACCAAGCCTACGGCGCTTGAAAAAGCGGAAATGCTGGAATTCCACCTCGTAGAAACGCTGAAAATCATGTTCCCGATGTGGGCGTACGACGAATGGCTGGACTATCATGCAAAAGGACGCGGCATAACAAGGAAACCCGCAAACGCAGCTTCAGGAGAGCTGCTTATAACCGGGATACCAGGAACAACAATACCTGCAGGCTTCAAGTTCGCCGCACCGGCCACAGCAGACACGCCGGCAATCGAATACCAGACGACAGAAAAGTATACTATCGGCGAAGACGGAACCGTAAGAGCTCAAATAACGGCCGTAGAAGCAGGACCCAAAGGGAATGTGCCGGCAAATACGGTAACTTTAATGATGACGCCAATCAAAGGCATTACATCAATTACCAACGAAGCGAATATCACAGGCGGGACCGAAGTAGAGAACGACGATGAGCTGCGCAACAGGATAATGGAAATTGACGCAGCCAGCGAGGTCAGCTTTGTAGGCAGTGACGGTGATTATAAACGATGGGCGGAGGAAGTACCTGGCGTGGGGACGGCGCTGGTTATACCTGAATGGGCAGGACCAGGAACGGTGAAGGTGGTTGTAATAGACGCCAATGGCCAGCCGGCCAATGCGGCCATAATCGCAGCGGTATACGACAACATCATGTCTCCAGGAGACAGGCTGCAGAGGAAGGCTCCAATAGGCGCCACTGTCACCATAGAGGCTCCAACGGCCAAGGAATTAAATTATACCTTCACGCTTGAGTTAAAGGCAGGTGAAAACCAAGAAACTGTTCTGGAACGTTTCAAAGCGCAACTTCGAACATATTATGTCGAAGCCAAGAAGGATGGAGTAGTGAGATACAACAGGGTAAGCTCAATATTAATCAACACAGACGGAGTGAAAGACTTTACAGACCTAACCATAAACGGAGGTACAGTCAATATTGACCTTGAGGAAGACGAGTACCCGGTAACCGGCATTGTTGATCCTATGGGCGGAGGTGGGAGCTCATGAATTTAGAGAATTTTCCTACCAGCCCAGCAGCCAAGAGAATGCTGAAGACCGTATCCCCGATTTATGACAATGCCTATGTGGCCAAGTGGATATTCCAGGTCATGGGCCTGGAGATTGACGAGGCCTGGCAGTTTCTCGAAGAGCTCCGGCTTCAGGCATTTCCGGAGACAGCCACCTGGGGGATAGAATACTGGGAGCAACGATACCATATCGCTCCCGATGAAAGCCTTTCCCTTGAGGAACGCAGACAGCGAGTAATCATAAAACGAGGGAAACGATCACCAATGAACCCGGCAAGAATTGAACGGATCGTAAGGGACGTAACAGGCAGAGAGGACATAGTAACCGAAGACAACGGAACGTACACCTTCCACATTTCCATTCTTCCGGGAGAATCAACAGTGGACTACCAGGAGCTGATAAACACAGTAAGAAGCGTCAAGCCTTCGCACCTTTCATTCACAGTGCTCTTCCAGACCGATATATCAATGAAAATCCAGGTGGACAACCAGGCTCACACGTTCGAATATCCACTGACAGGAACCATCCCGGATATTAACACAGTGGGAGGTATAGAGCACGGTTCAATACTGCCAAGCATTTCAGCAAATGGCTCGGTTTTTGATTATCAGTTTTGCGGCGAAGGAGAACGCGACCTATAGAAAGGAGGAAAGCCATGGGACTGTTAACAGCTGCAGCGATTGAAGGGTACAAAGAGTACACCAGGAAAACAATCGCATATGCCAGGTACAAAGCAGGCGGCAACTATTACAACGCTAAAATCTCTTCTGTTTCCGTCCTTCAGGATGGCAGATTGGCGGTCGATTTCTTAATCGATCATACGGTACCAGGGGATATCAATGTGACGGAGGTTCAACTTTACGACACAAAGAATAATCTCTGGCTTTCAAAACCAGAAAGCCTGATCCGAAAGGATGTGCAGGAAGGGATTTTATACAGGTTCACATTCATAATTCAGGAAGGGTAGGTGAGAAAGCATGCATAATCAAACCGAATGGAAAGACCATGTCACCCAGTTTCCGAACCGAAGGGTAATAACGGAGAACGGCGACGGCACGGTCAATGTAGAAAAAGCGCAAGGAGAAGTGATCCAGCAAGGAACTCCTCAAAGCGCGACCAATTTCAACAACCAGGAGAACGGGATCCAGGACGCACATACGGCCTTTCAGGTATTCCTGCATTATTTTATGCAGTTTGACCGCTGGATCAGGCAGAAGGTAGCGGACTTTGCGGCTGAATTTCTCAATGAAATCCAGGAAGTCACCCTCACAAATACACTGACATTCCCGTTCAACGACAGCACCCAGACCGTGAGTTTAGGAACAGCGAGGAAGACCCTAAACTACGACGTGAGCTGGGAATTAATCAGCGCAAACGGCAATGTGGGGGACATTACCGTGTTTGATAAGCAGCTGAACGGCTTCAAAATAGCCTTTGATGGCAGCGCCACAAGCGTAACCCTAAAATTAAGGATTAAAGGAGGAATGCTCGTATGAGTATGCAGGTAATCGAGAAGAATGAAGGCCCGAAAATTGCCTACGAAGAAAACGGGACAAAGGTAACACTAGGAGACGACGAGCTGATGATCAATGTCGCCAAATACCAAAGGGACTGGCCGGTGCATATTGATATTTGCAGCAATAGAGACAAGCAGCTGGTTATAGACACAGGAGAAGGCCTATACTACGTGGCACAGCTTGATATCCCGGAAATCAAATACACAGAACCGGAGAACGAAGAGGAAACTCCAGAGCCACTACCAATAGACATGAAGGATGTCGTTTTGACGCTTTGGAGCCTTGAAAACCCGGTACCAGCAGAAATATAAAGGAGGACTGACAGATGGCGAATTTTGATTTAGTAAAATTAGCACTCAAGGCGACATGCCCAGGGAATGACATTATACTGGACGACAAAGGACTACCCAGCGTAATGGGTCGCATTCCAAAATTCAAGATTTCAGACGTTATCGATGGCGGGAGCGACAGCACACATCCCGCTTTTATTGTGAATGGCGTCGAAGTTCCAGAAATTTATATTTCCAAATTTCAGAACGTGGTCCACAACGGAAGAGCATACAGCTTGCCGGGAGAGGACCCGAGGACAAGCATCTCCTTTGATACAGCAAGGCAAGCCTGTGAAGCAAAGGGCCCAGGCTGGCATCTCATGACGCATGCGGAATGGGCGGCCATTGCTCTGTGGTGCCGAAAGAACAACCTCATGCCTAAAGGGAATAACAACTATGGTAAAGATGCGAGCGAGAGCACATATATAGCAATTCCAAACCCAAACCACCAAGATAAAGGTAGAACGTCAAGGGTACTCACTGGCACAGGACCTGTTACCTGGAGTCACAACGGCGAACTGAATGGCATATGGGACTTAAACGGAAATGTATGGGAATGGTGCGGAGGTTACCGTACATTAGGTGGTGAAATTCATATACTTCCGAACAACAACGCTGCAGATCCTAACAACAGTCAGGCATCAGGAAGCACACTCTGGAGAGCTATTCTCGAAGACGGATCTTTAACAGATCCAGGTGACGATGGAACTTTGAAATGGGACTATGTGGTGGGCAGCACAATAACACTTTGTAAAACCATAACAAACCAGGCAGATGCATCGAGAAGCACGGAGTTTAAAAACCTTGGCAAAGCTGCAGAAGTCAGCGCTGTTCCTGAAATTCTCAAGGCGCTTGCACTTTACCCAGCGGACAATGGCGATCATGGCGGAGATTACTTCTACATGAACAACGGAGCAGGACTTGAAAGGCTCGCGTTTCGCGGCGGCGGCTGGTACTACGGTGTCAACGCCGGTGTCTTCTCCCTGAACGGCAGCTACTCCCGTTCGGGCTCCAGCACGAACATCGGGTTCCGCTCCGCTTTTATTCCGGGAATCTGATATCTGAAACCCTGAATATCTGGTTTAGGGAGCCGCAAGGCTCCCTTCTGATTTATTATCACAGAGGGATTGAATGGAAGAGCTGAAGATACTGCAGAAAACTTATGACATGATTGAGTACGGGTATACTTGCTTGCGCCAGTTTCCGAAATCCGAGAAATTCACGCTGGCAGCTGAAATAAAGGATACCATGAAAGATATAAATACCAGTGTGCAGAGCTATCTGGGGGTTTTAAAACACTGCAACAGCTACAACCTGCGCCAGAAGCTTTTTAGCACTCTGAAGTTTGCAAGAGGAGGCGATGAGAATGACAGTTGCTGAGGCTACTGCATATGAACAAGTTACCCGCCAGAAAGTAGCTGAGGTGGCGACAGATTTATCGGAATACAAAAACCGCGTAAACGGCAGTTTGGATAAGATTGATGGGCGGCTCACAGCTATAGAAAAGCAGCTGAACGCGAGGCCAACCTGGGGAACATCGGCTTTGATCACTATCTTGACTAGCCTGACCGTGGCCCTTGCCACCTATGTTCTCACGATGCCGAGGTGAGGGCGATGAGCTTTTATAACAGACCCGACAAGCATCTAGCTCAGTAAAGCACCTGAAAAGAAGGGTGTATTTTTTATGCCCTTCTTCACTTTTTTTAGGAGGTGAAATCATGCTTGACATAAAAGCGTTTGACGGACAGATAACTAGGAATTTTAATATCGTAGAATTTAAGTGCAAAGCTAATGGAGAAGTATTAATTAATGCTAATGTAATAGATCATATTCAACGGTTACAAAAACTTAGAGAATGGTATAAAAGGCCAATGAGAATTACAAGTGGATATAGAACTCCAGAGTATAATAAAAAAGTCGGAGGGAATCCACACTCAAAGCACATGAAAGGAATTGCTGCAGATATACTTCTACCAGATGAGTTCTATACATATAGTAAAGAAAGACAAGAAGAATTTCTTAATAATATTAAAAACAAATGGATCCAACTTTGTAGAGAAGATGGGCTTGGTGGTGGAGTAGGTTTTTACAATACATTTTTTCACTTAGACAGTAGACCAAAAGGTAGTTATGGCAATGGTACAAGAACATATGCCTTTTGGGATATGAGGAAATAGAAAGGAGAGTAGCTATGAATTATAAGCACATAATAAATTCAAGTATTGCAATAGGAGGAACATGGCTGACATATCTTATTGGAGGGTGGGATAGTGTATTGAAAATACTTGCAGTTTTAATCATAATAGACTATATAACAGGAATTATAAAAGCATTAATAAATAAAGAACTGACAAGTGACATTGGGTGGGTAGGATTAATGAAGAAAGCAGCTATATTTTTAGTTGTAATATTGGCCCATCAACTAGACCTTACTATCCCACAAGAGAATCCAATTTTCAGAACAATGGCATGTTATTTTTATATAGCAAATGAAGGTATTAGCATAACAGAAAATATAGCTGTACTTGGAGTACCACTTCCAGAATGGCTTGTAAAAACACTTAAAAAACTAAAGGATACTAATAATACTGAACAAATAGAAGGCTAGGGCTTAGGCTCTAGTCTTTTTTTATTTTTTGAACAGAAAAGGCTTGTCAGATTGGCGTATAATCAACAAAAATAGCATTAATAATAGTATAGGTATATAAACAAATAAAAATTCAATAGAAGTCAAATGTGAGCGTATGAAAGGGTAGAGTCTGATTTCACGCTAGATTCTACCTTTTTTTGTTTTTGGATAATAATATGAATAAAAACATAAAATAAAAATATAAAAAAAAATAAAATAAAATATAAAATAAAATATAAAATATACTTGAAATTTATATCTTTTTATAGTATAATATAAACAAATAAAACAAGGAGGTATAAATATGGCTTGGTATTATGGCACTTATTCATGTGGACATGAAGGACGCACACAAGTTTATGGACCTGTGAAAAATAGACAATGGATAGCTGATAGAAGGTTTGAAGGACTTTGTCCTGAATGTTATCAAAAACATTTAGAAGAAGAAATGGAAAGAAAGAATAAAGAGGCCGCTGAGAAAGCTAAGGAAATGGAACTTCCTGAACTTCAAGGAACTGAAAAACAAGTTGTATGGGCTAATACCATTAGACAGCAACTTATAGAGAAATTCAATAATGAAATTGATGGACTAGATGATAAATCACTTAAAATGGAATTATTCAAAATTTTAGACTATATGCTTCAAAATAAAACTAATGCTTCATGGTACATTAATAATAGGTATACACTATTTACCTTTCTTTTAGAGGACTTAGAAAAAGAAATTCCTACCGAAGAAGAAATCAAAGAAAAAGATTTAGAAACACAAATTAAAATAGAATCTACAGTTTATCCAGAAAACAAAGTTACAAATGCAGTTGTAGAAATAAAGGTGCTAGACGATACAATAAAGGTATACTTTGAAAAAAATAATGATTTTATAAAAATAGTTAAAGACCTTGGTTACAAATGGAACGGAGTATGGAAAAGAGAGATAAATTATACAAACGGTACAGTAGAAGATAGAGCAGCAGAGCTTGGAAATAAGTTGCTTAATGAAGGATTTCCAATTTGCATATTAGATGAAGAAATCAGAAGAAAAGCTATTGAAGGAGATTATGAAGAAGAATGTACTAGATGGATATATATTAGGAAAGAAGGAAAATACAAAGGGTGGCTAGTAATTAAATGGCAAGGATATAACAATAGGCTTTATAATGTGGCTAGAAAATTGCCAGGAAGTAAGTGGGATAGTGGAGTTGTTGTAAGAATAGAACACATAGATGAAGTACAAGAGTTTGCTGAATTATATGGTTTTAGATTCTCAAAAGGTGCTATAAAGGCAATAGAAAGGTATAAAGAATCTTTGAAGTTAGCTGAAGTTGTTACTCCTGTTGAAGCAAAAGAAAATGAAAAAAAAGACGGACTTAAAGAAATATTATCATCAGATACATGTATATTACCTGATTTATTTGATGAGGGGGAATAAATATGAAATCATGTGAATGTTGCAATAACAAGAAGGATTTTTTATTCAAATATCGATATAAAGGTAAAACATATTATTTATGCGAAGATTGTGATGATGAAATTGGTTTTTTAGGATTGCAGGAGCTGGTTGATAATGCAACAACTTAAAACTAAACTTTATGAGCACCAAAAGAAAGCAGTAGAGAAGCTCCAACGGATAAAAGTTGGAGCACTCTACATGGAGATGGGCACAGGTAAGACTAGGACTGCATTAGAGTTAGCAGCTAAACGATATAATGCAGGCAAAATTGACCATGTGTTATGGCTATGTCCTTGCAGCGTCAAAGGAAACCTTAGAAGAGATTTGCTTAAACATTGTAATGATATATCCATGATAACCATATGCGGCATTGAAACGCTATCAAGTAGCATAAGAACTAATAGTGAGTTGCTTAAATTAGTACAAGAAAAAAATGTCTATTTGATAGTTGATGAAAGTAATCTTGTAAAAAATCACAGAGCCAAGAGGACAGAAAATATTATCCGTTTAGCTCAACATTGTAAATATAAATTAATACTGAATGGAACTCCGATTAGCAGATGTGAAAAAGATTTATTCTCACAATGGTATATTCTTGATTGGAGAATATTAGGGTACAAGTCTTTTTGGAGCTTTGCAGCTAATCATCTTGAATATGATGAAAAAATTCCAGGAAAAATTAGAAGGTGTTTAGAAACTGATTATCTAACAAGAAAAATAGCACCTTATACTTATCAGGTGTTGAAATCTGAATGTTTAGACCTTCCTCCCAAAACATATGATACTGTTTATTTTGATATTACAGAAGAACAGAGATTTGAATATGAAGAAACAAAAGATTTATTTTTATCTGATGTAGATGAGTTTGAACCTTCTACAATATATAGACTACTTACTGCTGTACAACACGTTGTTTGTGGAAGGAAAATTACAAGCAAGTTGAAAGAGAAAATGAGGACTGAACCTATTTTCAAAAATCCTATGGATAATCCAAGGATGAAAACATTGTTTGATGTATTAGAAGGTTTAGACGGCAAGATTATTATTTGGTGCAAATATACCTATGAAATTGAAGATATATCAGCAGAATTGAAACGGAAGTATGGACAAAATTCTGCTGTAGAATTTCATGGTAAAATATCTAAGAAACAGAGAAGTCTTAATGTAGAAAAATTTGAAAATGATGCAAGGTTTTTTGTTGCAAATAAAACGTGTGCAGGATACGGTTTGAATCTCCAGTTTTGTAATTACGCAATATATTATTCTAATGATTGGGACTACGCAACACGTTCTCAATCAGAGGACCGTATTCATAGAATAGGACAATCTAACAATGTTCACATTATAGACATTTGTGCAAATTATACTGTTGATGAAAGGATTCTTAAATGTCTTTGGAGAAAAGAAAGGCTAATCGATATTTTTAAGTCGGAAATAGAAAGAAAGAAAGACAACATAAGAGAATGGATAGATGGAAAGGAGTTATTAGATGATAAGGGTAGGTCTGAATAAAAAAGAAAAGGAGGAAGTTTTAAACAAATATCTAAGAGAGAACGATATAAGAAAAATCTTTGTTCTTTACTTCCAAAAGCATGAAGATATTTTTGATTTAGAAGGTAATGTTGAGATTGAATATATAGAATACAAGGATATTATTGAATATCCAGTATTCTACAGGCTATTAGAGGAAATTGATGATGATGTACTAATAGTTGTCAATGAATGTATGAGAACTCAAAATAGAAGTGAACTGACATACAATTGTGCCCATCACTACCTAAATCAAACTGATCACAAAATTATATTTGAATATTTCCCTTTTATTGAAGAAAAAAAGGACTTTCTAATCCTTTTAGACTTTCAGAATAAAGAGAAATACAGGGGAAAAGGCTTTAAATGGGAATACCTTTATGAAGAAGATATTTTAGTCAAAAGAAATGATTTAATTTTTAAGTCAATAGATGTAAAACTGACAGAAAGGCAGGTGAAAAGCTATTTAAAGAAAAAAGATTATTATTTTGACAACTTAGGCAATAGTGATCCTGATACACTTCCAAGAAACCTTCATAATTTCTTGGGCAAATTTAAAAAGGCTGTTTTGCATGAGAATGAAATATATTTAGCAAGGAATCAAAGATTGAAATTACCTAATATAGTTACGTATAGAAATGTAACTCAAGGAAACCTAACGATTATTGATTTCCCTTGCAGGAGATTGGAATTTATTGATTATGTTAAATCTACTGGAACTAATGAAGTTAGATTCGTTAATACTTGTATAGGTGCCGACAAATGGTATTTTGAGGACTATAACAAGTGGAATGAAAGGCTAGGTGAATTTTATGCTAAAACAAGTTTATACTAAAAAAAATGTATTAGAAGCTGCTAAAGAAAGAATAAGCTACATATTTGATACCTACGAAAATATAGTTGTATCAATTAGTGGCGGAAAAGATAGTACTGTTTTGGCCCATTTAGCACTTAAAGAAGCTAATAAAAGAAATAGGAAAATAGGCATATTCTTTCTTGATGAAGAAGTTGTATATGATAGTACAATCAAGCAAGTAGACTATATAATGAATATGTATCCTGAAAATACTATTAAGTTATGGTTACAGATAGAGTTTAATCTTACAAACGCAACTTCATACAAAGACCCTTATTTGAAGTGCTGGGAAAAGGGCAAACACAAGATTTGGATGAGAAGCAGAAGGAAAGATGCTATTTGGCACAAGCCTTGGGATGAGAAAAAAGAAAAAATCAGAAATAAGAAAATAGGACTTGATTTTTACGCAGTTTTAGATAACTTCCAAAATAGCAGACCTAATACAGCTTTTTTAGTAGGATTAAGGGCAACTGAAAGTATGAACAGATGGAGGGCAGTATCAAAAAATCCAGTAAATGGAGTATTTTGGGGGACTGACATAGGAAATGGTTCAGCATCATTCTACCCTATATATGATTGGAACTTTCATGATGTTTGGCGATATATCTATGATGAAAAACTTAGGTATTCCAAAATATATGATTACATGTGGAAGAAGGGCATGGGACTACAAGAGATAAGAGTATCTAGCTTGATACACGAGAAATCTTTCAAGGCATTAGTAGAATTACCTGAATTTGAGCCAAAAACATATGATAGATTGCTTAAAAGAATTAATGGAATGAGCATAGGTAATCTATATGGCAAAGATAGCAAGATGTTAAAGGTAAGAAAATTACCTAAGAATTTTAAAAACTGGAGAGAATATAGAGATTTCCTTCTCAAAACTTATCCTGATGAAACTAGGAAACATATCTTTGAAAAAAGATTCTCTAAGCATCTTGATAATGATTATGTTGCTAGACAACAATGTAGACAACTAATACTTAATGATTATGAAAATAATTTACCGGTTGATAATAAACCGGATCCTAGATTAGAAACTATAGAAAAATGGAGGAGGATTTTATAATGAAACTTAAAAGCAAAAAAGGGTATATTGATTTACCTTGTATGGATGTAGTATTGGTACCAATTGAAAAGGTAAGAGCAAATAATTATAATCCTAATAATGTGCCTAGAAACAATATGGAGCTTTTGCAGCAATCCATAATAGATAATGGCTTTTGTTTTCCAATAGTGGTTATCTATGATGAGGATATGGACGAATATATTGTTATTGACGGTTTTCATAGGTACACAATATTAAAAGAATGGCTTGAAGTGGACCAAATACCTGTTGTTATTCTAAAACACGATTTAAAGAAAAGAATGGCAGCTACAGTGCAATTTAATAGAGCTAGAGGGGTTCATCAAGTAGAACTAATGGGGGATTTGGTTCAATCGCTAGTAGAACAAGGTATGGAAGATGAAGATATAGCAAAACATTTAGGAATGGAATTAGAAGAAGTATATAGACTTAAACAGATAACTGGCATAGCTGAATTATTCAAGAATCAAGCTTATTCAAAATCATGGGAAATGGTGGAGGTGAAAAATCATGGCTAAATGGAATTATGGGGATGCTTTTAAAAGGCATCCTATAAACCAAGATGAAACAGTAATATTTGATAATGGCAGCATGGTAAAGGTCCATAATATATTTGATCCATTACCAAACATAATGCTTAATGCAGATGTAATATTTGTAGACCCGCCTTGGAATTTAGGCAACTTAAACACATTCTATACAAAAGCAGAAAGAACAGATAAGCAAACAAGTTTTGAAAAATTTTACAAACGTTTGTTTGAATGTATCGACGAAATAAGTCCTAAAACTTGTTATATAGAGATAGGAAAGGAATATCTAGCAGAATTTATTTTAGAAATGAAAAGCAGATATAAATATGTAACATTCTATAATAGTACTTATTATCATAAAAAAGATAGGTTTTGTTATGTAATTAGAGGAAGTAATAAAAGAAAAAAATTACCTCTTGATAATATGGATGAAGAAGATATTATTAAATGGGTATGTGAGAATGAAGATTATAATTGTATAGGAGATTTGTGCATGGGTACTGGATTAGTTGGGTTATATGCATATAGAAACGGAAAAAGATTTGTTGGAACTGAATTAAATCACAAAAGATTATCGCTGTTGCTTGAAAGTATTGTAAAGTGCGGCGGTTCTTACACAAAATTAAAAAAGGATGATTGCTATGTATAAATGTCTAAAAAAAGGCTGGATACCTTTGCAGGATCTAGCCGATAAATACAATTTAAATCATTATAAGAGAAATATAATTATTGTTAAACTTGAAGATAGATACAAAGAACAAATTGGGAGAACATGGGTAGTAGTAGAAAACCAAGTACTAAGACATATATCTAAAGATAATTAAGCCATGATTATTGAATTATATAGAGTAGGTATAACAGGTGCCTACTCTTTTTTCATATAAATTTATAAAAAATTTTAAAAAAAAATCAAAAAAAGGGTTTACAAACGTTGAAATCAAGGTGTTAAGAAAGGGTATTTGGGGTTATTGTCCCTATACAAACACAGAACTTTATATAGCTGAAGGCTCAGAATACGGCGGAGGCTGCGGATACTGTTCGCCAAGCAAGCACATATTTAATGTGCCAAAAAAATGGTTGGAGGAGTGAAATAAATGACAAAAATTATTAATCTTACACCTATTCATATAATCACCCCTCTTTAATTTTAATTATACCAAATTTCCGAGTATTCCAAGCACAAGTCCGATATTCTCAAAAATATTTATATTTTTTCCGAAAAAATGTATTGACATTCCGAAAATTGCATACTATAATAATAAGTAACAGTACGAAATATGTGGACAAAGCAAATTGGAAGGAGGAACTTAAATGTATCCAAATATAAGAGCAGAATTAGCAAGAAAAAATATTTCAATACCTGAATTTGCCAAAATAATTAACTTGAATCGTACAACTACTTATGAAAGGTTAAACGGACAAACTGAATGGAAAAAATCTGAAATTGACAAAATAATTGATTTTTTCCAAAAACCTTATGAATATCTTTTTTTTACCGACGATGTCCGAAAAAATCGTACTGAACATACTGCTTGATATTAGTATTCCACGTTAAACAAACAAAAATACATATAAAAAAGTGGAACTTTGTATAAGGCAAGCCAGAGAAGATTTAAAAAAACTTTTTGAAACAGTAGAAATTATACAGCAAAACAAAAACATTATCGAAAGAGAAAGAGAGAAAAAACGAAACGAAAGGAGGGAAATGAATGATTTTAAATCAAACTGAAATTCGGTTGCAGGAGATAGCATTAGAGCATACTAGATTAGCTCTAGAACATGCTAGGATTTATAACGATGAAGGGTCAGAGGAAAGATTAGCACAGATTAGACAGAGAATTGAAGAATTAAGGGCTGAAAGGGGTGAGCTTCTATTTAGATTAGAGGACCATGAAATACTATAAGAGGTCAGGAAAGTTTAGGAGGTGAAATCATGAAAATGATACTTTTCAAAGGCAAAGTGTCAGAGCTTAGAGCTAGACTAGCAAAAACAAAAAAGAGAGCCTAAATAAGGCTCAAAACAACCCACCCTCATTATACAAGAAAATGAGGGGATTTACAAGGAGTGAGAATATGAACAAGAGAGAAATTAGAGAGAGGATAAAATTTTTAAAACGAATTTCACTAGATTTAGATTTACTTACTGATGATAAAGACGAGGAAGAGCTTTTAGCAGAACTAGAAGGATTAATTGATGAAGTTAGATATTTCTATGAAGAAAAACTGGACGAGCTTGAACAAAGCAAAAATGAATTTATATATGAATATAATAGATTTTCCCAGGTGGTGGGGTAAATGATAGCATATTGTTCTTACTATGATTCGGATGAATACGTATTAAATCTTTTAAGGTCCGAAATGAGATATATAAAAATTTGTCCAGAGGGAATTAAGCAAGACGTTCAAAAGAAAATATATTGGCTTAGAAAAGAGTGTGAAAGACGAAATATTAAGGAGGTTAACATGGGAAATATAGTTAAACGTGATGAAATTTTAAAACAAAGTCATGCAGCATTACAGAAACTTTTAAAATCAAAAGCTGATGCATTACCAAAGGATTTTAATGAGACTAGATTTTTACAGAACTGTATGACAGTTCTTCAAGATACAAAAGACATTGAAAAATGTCAGCCAATATCAATAGCAAGAACAATGCTTAAAGGAGCATTTTTAGGATTAGATTTCTTCAATAAAGAATGCTATGCGATACCATACGGAAATCAACTGAATTTCCAGACAGATTACAAAGGAGAAATCAAACTAGCTAAAAAGTATAGTATTAATCCAATTAAGGACATATATGCAAAACTAGTTAGAGAAGGTGATGAGTTTCAAGAAGAAATCATAGATGGTAAACAAACGATTAATTTTAAACCTAAATCATTTAATAATGGAGAAATACTTGGAGCATTTGCAGTAGTTTTATTCAAAGATGGAAGTATGATGTATGAAACTATGTCAAAGGAAGAAATTGAATCTATCAGAGAAAATTTTTCTAAAGCTAAAAATAGTGCAGCTTGGACAAAGACACCAGGAGAAATGTATAAAAAGACTGTTTTAAGAAGGCTTTGCAAACTAATCGAACTTGATTTTGACACTATAAAACAACAAAAAGCCTTTGAAGAAGCAAGTGACTTTGAATTTAAGAATGAACCAACAACTAAAGAAGAATCTCCATTCAATGAAGCAGTAGAAGTTGAATATGAAGAAGTTTCAGAAGAACTTGAACAAGAGCAATTAGATTTAACTGGTACACCTTTTGAGGAAGGTGAAAAATAATGCTTACTAAAGATAAATACTTTAATTTAGAAGCGGACAAGCAATATATGTCAGTAAGCCAATTTAAGAGTTTCTTGCAATGCGAAGCTAAAACTATGGCTTATTTGAACGGAGAATGGAAAGAAGAAGATAAGGACGCATATTTAATTGGAAGTTATGTTCATGCTTGGAATGAAGGTAACTTAGAAAAATTTAGGCAAGAACATCCTGAAATGTTCAAGAAAGATGGAAGTTTATATGCAAAGTATCAAGTAGCAGACAAAATGATTAAAACTTTAGCAAATGACAAATTAATTTCTAAAGTTCGAGAAGGACAAAAAGAAGTAGTTATGACATCAGAGTTGTTTGGACTTCCTTGGAAGATAATGATAGATATATACAATCCAGATAAAAGAGTAATAGCTGATATAAAAACAACTAGAAAAATAATTAGCAACGGTGGACAGAGTTTTATTGAATACTACGATTATTTTTTACAATTAGCAATATATTGTGAAGTTGAAAGACTTTATAACAATAGACCAGAAGGAGATTACTTTCATCCTCACATTATAGCTGTAAGTAAAGAAACTATTCCAGATAAAGCAGCAATTTACTTAGGAACTGAATTTATAAAAGACAAACTCTTAGAAGTTGAAATTAGTATAGACAGGATTAAGCAATTAAAATTAGGCGAAGTTGAACCAATTAGATGTGAAGAATGTGATTACTGTAAATCAACAAAGCAGCTTGAAAGAGTAATCCATTATACGGAGTTATAAAGGGTGATTATATGAAACTTAACCCACAAAGTATCATTGAAAACCTAAAAAACCTAGGCAGAGAGCTTGCCCAGGCAAACAAAGAGTTATATGAAACTAGCATAAAAAAAGCAGAAGCAGAACATAAATACAGAACCAAACTTGCTAAAAAAATTCTAATTCTAAGACAAGAAAGCTATCCAGTTACACTTATAAACGACTTAGCCAGAGGCGATGAAGAAATTGCACTTCTAAAGCTAGAAAGAGATAAACAAGAAGCTTTATATGACGCATGCAAATATAACATAAATTCGATACATGAACGCATATCAGTAGGTCAATCAATTTTAAACTGGCTTAAAGCTGAATATCAAAATTCAAATATTTTGCATGGGTAGGTGATTAATATGTATCGGCCTGATTTAATTCGGTTAGAGAGGGGACAAGCTCCCCTCAGACATAAAAAATTTAAAAAGACAATTTTAGCAATATTTCTCTTAGGTTTAGTATTGACATTAATTTATATGATTATACGTGTTTTATAAAAAAAGTAGGTGATAAGAATGGCAAAAGATGCTTATTATTTTTCCCATGACACAAATGCAAGAAGGGACCCAAAAATATTAGCAATGAGAAGTGAATATGGAGCACAAGGATATGGTTGGTATTGGATTATAGTTGAAATGTTAGCAGAGCAAGAGGATTACAAACTAAAGCATAAGCAATGGGTAACTAATGCCATTGCTATGGAAATGCAATGCCAACCTAATGAAGCAGAAACTTTTGTTAAAGATTGCATAGAAAAATACGAATTATTTGAATCTGATGGTGAGTACTTTTGGAGCAACTCTTTGATTAAGCGTATGAAACTTAAAGAAGAAAAGCGAATGAAGAAGGTTGAAGCAGGAAGAAAAGGAGCTATGAAACGTTGGAATAAAGAGGTTTTAGAAAATGATATAGCATACGATAAGCAAAGCGATAGCACTGCTATAGCAGACCAAAAGCAAACTAATAGTAAAAATAGCAAAGTAAAGGAAAGTAAAGTAAATAATAATATATATACGTGTGAGTTTGAAGAATTTTGGAGTCACTATCCAAGAAAAAAAGAGAAAAAGAAAGCCTTTACTAAATGGAAAGCTAGACTTAAAGAAGGATATAAACCTGAGGATTTAATTAAAGCTGCTATTAACTATGCTAATGAGTGCAAGAAAAAAGAAACCGAAGAAACATACATTAAACATGGAGCAACATTTTTAGGACCAGACAAACCTTTTGAGGATTATATAAAACAAGAAATTAAAGAAGAAAAAATAATAACGCATCCAAGCTTTAGGCCAGCAGAAGAAGTATTGAAAGGCAGGGATTTATCAGAGCTTATAGATGAAAGCCTGCTTAGGGGGACTAGCTAATGATATGCAATATTAAGTTAGAACAAAGCGTACTTGCATGTTTACTTACAAGCGAAGATTGTGTAGCTGAGGCAGATAGATTATTAGATGAAGATTTTACAGATGAAGCTCACAAAGAAATTTTAAGAGCTATAAAAAATTTAATTAACAAGAAAGAAAAAGTAGACTATTTAACAGTACACAACGAATTGGAACAAAGAATAAAACTTAGTTACTTAATAGATTTAAGTAATTCACTTCCAGGGGTTAGAAATTTTAATAAATATGTAAAAGACTTAAAAAAACTAACATATCGTAGAAAAATTTTAAAACTAGCTGATGATTTAAAAACCAAAACGTTAAGCAATGATGATGACTTGCAAGAGTTTGCTGAAAGAGAAATCATGGCTATTGGAGAAGAAGGAGCAGACGATGATTTTTCTACTCCAGGCGAAATTGTAATGACAGTTTTAGATGAAATTGAAAAAAGAGTACAGGAAGAACAACGACTTGGATTAATAACAGGATTTGAAAAAATAGATAAAATGACTGACGGTTTAAAAGACGGAGATCTAATATATTTAGCTGCAAGACCAGCAATGGGGAAAACTGCATTAGCAATAAATATAGCACAAAATGTAGCATATCAAGGAAAAACAGTAGCAATGTTTAGTTTAGAAATGACTAAAAAACAGTACATTAGAAGAATGATTCTAAGTGAGGCTATAGTTCCTGAACTTTATATAAGAAATAAGAGTTTAAATCCAGAACATTGGACTAAACTTACAAAATCGGCAAGCAAATTATATAGGACAAATATTCATATTTCAGACAAGAATGGGCAAACAGTAGCTGAAATGCTAAGTAAATGCAGGAGATTAAAAAGAAAAAAAGGCAGAATAGATTTAGTCATAATTGATTATTTACAATACATTGCAAGTAATTTTAATGGCAGTCGTAGAGAACAACTTGAAGAAATATCAAAATCATTGAAAGGAATGGCTAAAGAACTTAATTGCCCAGTAATTTGTATAAGCTCTTTATCTAGAGCTTGTGATCTTAGACCTAATAAAAGACCTATGCTTTCAGATTTAAGGGAAACTGGACAAATTGAATATGACGCTGATGTGGTTATGTTCATTTATAGAGATGAATATTACAATCCTGAAGAAGCAGTACCAGGAGAAGCAGAAATAATATTTGCTAAGCAAAGAAATGGTCCTACAGGAACAGTTAAATTAGCCTTTATTAGTGAATGTACTAAATTTGTTGATTATAAGTCTTTAAAAAGAGGGTGATTAAGTGAATAGATGGCACATCTACACAATGCTTAAAGGCTTAATGAGAATTAGTGAAAACGATATTGAATCAATCAAGAAAATGGATATTGAGGAATTAAGAGAAGGCGTAATCGAGTTTTTATTAGCGAAGAAAAGACAAGCTAAGTAAGTAAAAAGGGGAAAGTAGTGGGTAAATTATATCAAATGATTATAAAAGAACGGTTCAAAGCAAGGGAATATCATCAAGCAGTTACGGATGTAAACATTTCAGAGGTTTTATTGCAGCATGGAAAAATCACTAAAGAGCAATTTGATAAGTCTGTTTTAAAAAGGGACAAGCTGCACGAAGAATTAGCATACCTACATCATGAGATAGAGCTAGAGAAACAAAAATTTTATAAGAGCAAGGGGGAATATTAATGTTTGGATTTATAGTTGGTTTTATATCTGGTGGAACGATTGGAGCATTTACTATGGCCCTTCTTATAGCAAGCAGATTTGATGAATATGATTGCTATTACGAGGGTGATGAGTAATGTATGGAGATTTTGAAATTAGGAATATTCACAAAGAAGAAGAATTGGCAAAACAACGCAAACCAGGTGAAGTTATTACATACAAAATGGACCCAGCAGAGCTCAAGAAAAGATTAAAAGAACTAGAAGATAAAAGAGGTGAAGTTATTACATACAAAATGGACCCAGCAGAGCTGGAGAAAAAATATCCTACAAACAAACAAGACAAGAAAAATGTAGGTATGGCATTACATCACTTTAACTGGAGAAAAGGCGTACAAAGAAAAGAAGGGGGAAATGAAGAAATGAAAATTAACATGAAAATAGTTGAAGAAGAACTCAAAAAAGGACTGAATAAGGATGAAATAATTAAGAAGTATAATACAGATCCTAGAGCGGTAGGAATGTTAATTTCAAGAGTGCAAAACAAGAAAAAAAATGAGACCAAAGAAATTCATTTTACTGTAGAGACAATGGATGTGCAAGGTAAGGTGTTCAAGTATCGTATACAAAACGACCAAATAACAATCATAAAAGGTAACCAATCAATTAAGGTAGAAAAGTCAGAAGTAGATAATATAATTAATGAACTGCAGCAATTTAAAGGAATGATACTCAATGGATAAGAATACAAATCTGATTTTAGATAGAGCAGTTGAAATGTATTGCAAAGGCGAGGATTGGAAGGCATATGTTAATGAAGAAGCAAAGAAAAGGCAATATTTGAAAAATCAAATATCAGAAATGTTTAGAAAGTGGGTGAGTTTGGGAAATGAAAACTCTGATGATTAATAATAATACATATAATCAGCATAGCTTTGAAGAAATATATAGAAAGTTTCAACCACTACTCAAAAAATACGCACACAAATACAATAAATATGGTTATGAAGATATGTATCAATTGGCATCTGAAGCACTATTAGAAGCTTATAGGAAATATAACGTTAGTATAGGTGTATCATTTCCACATTATGCAAAGCAACAAATATATTTCAAACTTTCTAGGTATCACAGAGACCAAACGCTAGTGTTCAAAGCCCAAAGTAACAAAGTAAGATATCTAATGAGCATAGATAGTGAAATTCCCGGTACGGATGGTTTAAAAATAGAGGACAAGATTAGATCTGAAAAAGATTTTGTCGAGGATATAGTCGACAAAGATTTAGCGAAACAAATATGGTCCATGATTGACAACTTGAACGATAGACACAAAAAAATATGGCAACTTTGGTTGAAAGGGTTAGAACAAAAAGAAATAGCTAAAATACTAGGAGTTACAAGAAACACGATAACAA
>JAALLR010000156.1_pt1 | contig 22711 bp, 20 predicted proteins | sample 7245931 | NCBI WGS metagenome assembly JAALLR01 (sample SAMN13049201, study PRJNA578106) | oil field metagenome | isolation source: filtered produced water from oil reservoir B9 | place: USA:offshore Texas | collected 2016 | reverse complement strand
ATCCTGTCTCGATTCGGCTGCCGTTTGCTGCTCCTTCGTCAAGGGCGAGTAACAACCTCCGTCAGGTCGCTGCGCCGACAAGGATAAACCCTTTTTTCGTTCCTCTGTTGGTGCCGCCGATGGTGGCATGGTGGTCTATTTTAGAAAACCGGCGAGCCAAAGGAGGGCATAGCCGCAGAGAACCCCCAGCCAACAGAAGAAGGGGCTCTGGTCCTGGGCGGCGGGGAGGAGCTCATCCTTGATCAGGTAGGTCATTCCCCCGGCGGCCAGGGCCAGGATCAGAGAGAGGTGCCTGGGGGAAAGCTGGATCAAAAAGAGGCCGAGCAGGGTCCCTAAAGGGGTAAAAAGACTGACGATGATGTTGATCAAGAGGATCTGGCGGCGTTGAAGGCCGCCCATCCGCAAGGGAGCGGCGGTGGCTATCCCTTCGGGAATGTTGTGCAGGGCGATGGAGAGCGCCAGCAGGGGGCCCAGCGCTCCTCCGGCCGCATAGGCCCCGGCAATGGCGATCCCTTCAGGGAGATCGTGAAGGGCGATCCCTGCTGCCATCAGGTAACCAAGCCGCCGGTAGGCGGTTCTTCTGTTTAAGGGGGCGGTCAGCGGCCGGGAGGCGAGGGCGCGGTCGAGCAGCCAGAGGAGCCCGATCCCACTCAGGGTCCCCATCCCCACCTCCAGGGGGGAGCCGGTTCTGAGGGCGGCCGGGAGGAGATCCAGCAGCACCACCGCCAGCATTACCCCGGCGGCGCCGCCCAGCAGCGCCGCCAGGGCGCGCCGCCCGGGGGTTCCCGTTGTTAACACGATGAGGCAGCCGAAGGCTGTGGCCATTCCGGCCAGCAGGCTGGGGAGGATGGCAAACATGAAGCCACCTGCCTTTCGGCTGTAATATATTGCAGTTGCATGCAGCTTATGCCTGCCCGATTTTGGATGATGGAGGGGTACCGCCGTGTCCAGTGATGTTCAGGGGACGCTCGTAGTCATCGGGGGTGCGGAGGACAAGGAGGGTGACTGCCTGATCCTGAGAAGGTTTGTAGAGCTGGCGGGAGGAGAAAGGGCGCGGCTGGTGGTGGTGACCGCAGCCGCCGCCGAGCCCCAGAGAACCGGGGAGATGTACCGGTCTCTCTTCCGGAGCCTGGGGGTTGCGGAGGTGGCCGTGCTCGATGTGGGCAGCCGCCGGGATGCGGGGGATCCTGCCGTTACCGGGGAGCTCAAACGGGCCACCGGAATTTTTTTCACCGGGGGTGATCAGCTGCGCATCACCAGCATTCTCGGAGGGACGGGGGTAGATGAAGCCCTGCGCCGGGCCTACCGCCGTGGTGCCGTGATCGCCGGGACGAGCGCCGGTGCCTCTGCGATGAGCGAAACGATGATCGTTGAAGGGGAAGAGACCGAGCCTCCCCGCAAGAACAGCGTTCAGATGGCACCCGGTATGGGGCTCCTAAGGGAGGTCGTCGTAGACCAGCACTTTGCCCAGCGGGGGAGGCTGGGCCGGCTGCTGGCCGCCGTCGCCCAGCACCCCTACATGCTGGGGGTGGGGATCGACGAGGATACCGCCATTGTGGTCGGCCCCGATAGCACCTTCGAGGTGATCGGGTCGCATGCGGTGACGGTTGTCGACGGGAGGAAGATCGAAGAGAGCAACGTATCCGAAACCGGCTCCAAAGAGCCGCTGGCCCTGACCAATGTAATCCTGCACATCCTGCCCTCCGGATACCGCTTTGAAACGAAGAAGAGGATTCCGCTGAAAGCTCCGGTGCATAATCGGGATGACCATTAGAAAAAATAGGAAAGGATGTTATGCCGAAGGGAATTGTTCCTTACGAGGAGGTTACAGCAACGGTGAAGATTCTGGCAACCCGGGCCATCGAGGGCCGGAACGTCTGGATCCACGCCCCGGTCTTGCAGGCCCGGCTTTCTTTAAGCCCCCATGAGCAGGCGGCAACGGACGAGTTGGCGGGTTTTACGGAACGGCTTCTCGACCTGCTGCCTGGGCTAAGGGACCACACCTGCGGGTGCGGCTACCCGGGAGGGTTTGTGGAACGCCTGCAGGAAGGGACTTATCTCGGCCATGTGGTGGAGCATGTTGCCCTGGAGCTCCAGGCCCTGGCGGGCTTTCCCGTGACCTACGGGAAGACGCTGCGCGGCCCTGAGCCCGGCACCTGGGATCTGGTATTGGAGTACGGCACCAGGGAGCTGGGGGTGGCCGCCCTGGAGGCTGCGGTTTCTCTGGTGACGGCGGTCCTTGCGGGGCGCCCCTTTCCCCTTCCAGAGACGATGCGGGAGCTGGAGAGCCTGGGGGAGCGAACCCGCCCTGGGCCCAGCACCGAGAGCATCCTGCGCGCCTGCCGGGAGCGGGAAATCCCCGTCATCAGCCTGAACGGCGGCCTGCTCTTCCAGCTGGGCTACGGCCGCTGCCAGCGGAGAATTCAGGGGACGATCACCTCCTTCACCTCCGCTCTGGCAGTAGACCTGGCCTGTGACAAGGAGTCGGCCAGGCGCCTGCTGGAGGAGGCAGGCCTGCCCGTTCCGGCGGCGCTGACGGCAGCCTCATTGACAGAGGCCGTCGCCGCAGCCCGCCGGCTCGGTTACCCCGTTGTCGTCAAGCCGCGGCGGGGGAACCAGGGGAAGGGGGTCTGCATCGAATTGAACTGCGACCGGGAAACGGAGGCCGCTTTTCGCATCGCCAGAAATTACGATGAAGAGGTGCTGGTGGAGAAGTACATTCCGGGGAGGCACTACCGGCTGCTGGTGATCGGGGGGAAGCTGGTGGCCGCCGCCGAGCGTTTTCCCGCTGCGGTGACCGGAGACGGGGAGCACACCATCAGGGAGCTGGTGGAACTTGCCAACAGGGATCCCCGGCGCGGGGAGGGGCACGGCAGGCCCCTGACCAGGCTGGAGATCGACCCGGTTGCTGTGCTGGAGCTGGCCAGGCAGGGGTACACCCCTGAGAGCCGGCCAGAGCCGGGAAGGACGGTTTTTCTGCGCCGGAACGCCAATTTGAGCACCGGGGGGAGCGCCGCCGATGTGACCGACTGCGTGCACTCCGACAACGCCCTCCTGGCGGTCAGGGCGGCAGAGGTGCTGGGGCTCGATGTCGCCGGCGTGGACCTGGTGGCGCCGGACATCTCCAGGCGCATGCTCGATGGTGAAGGCGGGATCATCGAAGTGAACGCCGCCCCGGGTTTCCGGATGCATCTCTCTCCGAACCGGGGAAAACCGCGGGACGTGGGGAGAACGCTCGTCGATTACCTCTTTCCACCGGGATCTGAGGTGAGCATTCCGGTCATCGCCGTCACCGGCACCAATGGGAAGACAACAACAACCAGGATCCTCGGCCACCTCTTCCGGCAGCAGGGTCTGACGGTGGGAATGACCACCACGGGCGGGGTCTATGTCAACGACCGCTGCCTTTTGGAGGGGGACACAACCGGACCCGACAGTGCCCGCCTGATCCTGCAGAACCCCCAGGTCGCCGTTGCCGTTCTGGAGACCGCCCGGGGGGGGATCCTGCGCGGCGGGCTGGGGTACGATCGGGCTGACGTGGCCGTGGTCACCAATATAGGCCCCGACCACCTGGGGCAGGATGGGATTGAGACCCTGGAAGACCTCTTCTGGGTAAAATCCCTGGTTGTGGAGGCGGTGAAAGGAGATGGCCATGTCATTCTCAACGCCGACGATCCTTTCAGCCCCCGCTTTGCCCGGCGCGCCCGGGGGGAGGTGGTTTACTTCAGCCTCCACGAGGACAACATTCTGGTGCGGCGGCATCTGAGCACAGGCGGCTGTGCCGTCTTTGTAAGGGACGGCTCGGTCTACCTGGGGAGGGGTGAGAAGGCGATTCGCCTGTTGAGGCTGCAGTCCATCCGCGCCGGAATGGGGGGGCGCGCCCTGCATAACCTGGAAAACGCCCTGGCCGCCGCTGCCGCCGCCTGGGTTGCCGGGGTCCCCCCGGCCGTGATCAGAAAGGGGTTGCGCACCTTCGGCTCCGACCACAGCCACAACCCGGGGAGATTGATGATCCACCGGGTGGGAAGGGTGACGGTGATAGTGGACTACGGCCACAATGCTCCCGCCTTCCGGCGGATCTCCGAGTTTGTCCGGACGCTTAAGCCGCGCCGGCTGATCGGGATCGTGGGGGTTCCGGGCGACCGCCGCGATGACCAGATCATCGATGCCGGGGAGGTGGCGGGGAAGGGTTTTGATGAGCTTTACATCAGAGAGGACCGCGACCTCCGGGGCCGTGAGCCCGGAGAAACTGCCGGGCTGCTTTACAAGGGGGCGCGCCGGGCGGGGCTCCTCCCGGAGGTGCTGCACGTCATACCGGATGCTACCGACGCCCTGCGGGAGGCCCTGCGCAGGGCGGAACCCGGTGACGTGGTGGTGGTTTTCTACGAGGAACTGGAGCCGGTGTTAAAGACCCTGCGTTCCGCCAAAGGGCAAGAAGGGCGGCCGGAAGCTCCGCCCCAGAAGGCGGCGTCCCAGAGTTAGGGTTGAAGTTGGGGGCCTCGGGCACTCTTTGCTGTTGGGGCCGTTTTTTCAAGAAGTTAAAAAAGCTCTTTCCGTCGTCAGAAGATCCGCCCGCTATGTTAAATCAGCGCCTCTGCACCACCAGGCCATTCCGGCCCCAGGTAGTGCAGAAGAGGCCCCTCTTTATTGAAAATGAGATCGCGAGTGCGGAGGGAAGCAGGAATTTCGCCTCCTGCATGTAATTTTATATTCCTATGGAGAAGAGAACGGGTGCGGGGGCTCTCCGGGTCCCCGCCTATGCTAAGATCAATTTGACGCTGGATGTCGGTGCCCTGCGGCCCGATGGGTACTATCAGGTGACCTCGGTGATGCAGACGATCGACCTGGCCGATACCCTGCTCATCTCCGTTGCCCCTGCGGGCATCGAGGTTTCCTGTGATGCCCCGGATGTTCCTGCGGGGGAGGAGAACCTGGCCCATCGGGCTCTGGCCGCGCTGGCTCCGCTCCTCCCCGGGGGGATCCGGGTGGACATCCGGAAGAGAATCCCCCGGGCTGCGGGCCTGGGCGGCGGCAGCAGTGATGCCGCGGCGGCCCTGAAGGGGGCCAATGTCCTCTACGGCCTCGGTCTCGGCGAGCGGGAGCTGCTGGCCGCTGCTGCCGGGGTGGGTTCTGATGTGCCCTTTTTCGTTGTGGGTGGGACCGCTCTGGCGGAGGGGCGGGGGGAGCTGGTGAAAAGGCTTCCTACCCTCCCCGTTTTTTGGCTGGTGGTGGTGAAACCCGGCTTCGGAGTGAAGACCGGAGACGTCTACCGGCTCTACAGGGAGAGCGCAAAGGGAGGCCGCACCCCCCTGCTGCTGCGGGCCTTGGAGGCGGGAGACCGGGACGGCATCATTGCCGCACTGGGCAACGACCTGGAGAGCGTAACCTGCGCTCTGCACCCGGAGGTGGCTGCTCTCAAAGAGCGCCTTCTGGAGCGGGGGGCTTTAAAAGCGGTGATGGCAGGAAGCGGCCCTGCCGTCTACGGCATTTTCCCCGGAGAGGCAGAAGCCCGCCTGGCTGCGGGGGAGCTGAAAAGGGAGATGCCGGGAGCCGATGTTTTTTTAACCAGAACTTGTCGGTGCGTAGATGCGGTGGGAAACCAGGAGGGGTGAAGAAAGAAGAGTGGAAAGGAGATTGCTGCCTGTCAAACTGGATTCGTACAAACCCCTGCGGGAGGTGGTTTTCGACACCCTGCGGGAGGCCATTATCAACGGCGTGCTGCGTCCGGGGGAGCGCTTGATGGAGCTTCAGCTGGCCGAGGAGCTGGGGGTGAGCCGCACCCCGATCCGGGAGGCGATTCGCAAGCTCGAACTAGAGGGGTTTGTGGTCATGGTTCCCAGGAAGGGAGCCTATGTGGCCGGGATTTCGTTGAAAAACATAGCCGATGTTTTTGAGGTGCGGGCCGCTCTGGAAGCCCTGGCGGCCGGACTGGCGGCGGAGAGGATCACCGATGAGGAGCTCGAGGGGCTGGAGCGGATCATTGTTCGCAAGAAGAAGAGCATCGAAGAGGGGGACGTGGCCGGCTTCGTCCAATGCGATATGGAGTTTCACGACGCCTTTTACAAGGCCAGCAGGAATGAGCGGCTCGTCCAGATCCTGAACAATCTCCAGGATGAGATTCACCGCTTCCGTTCCGTTTCTCTGGCCTATCCCGGCAGGATGCAGGGGGCTTTAGAGGAGCACCGGAAGATCGTCGAGGCCGTAGCCGAGCGGGATGTCGCCAGGGCGCAGAAGCTGGCCTGGGAGCATATCGAAAACGCCGAGAACAGCCTCCTGGAAGCCGTACGCGGGAAAGCAGTGGCTGCCGGTGAGGAAGGGGAAGGGTTGGGAAAATGATCGACAGCGTTGCCGCCGTGGTTCTGGCCGGAGGCGGGATGTTGGCCGGAGAGGAGGAGCAAGGATGGGGTAGGGAGAGCAAGGCCCTGCTCCCTCTCAACGGCCGGCCGATGGTCGATTATGTCGTCGCCGCCCTTAAGGGGTGCCCGGAGATCGCCAGGATCGTCCTGGTCGGCCCACCAGACCTCACTTCCATTTACGGGGGGGAAGGGGAAATGCTCTTCGCTGACCCCGGGTGTTCACCCCTGGAAAGCTTTACGGCGGGAGTGGAGGCCCTGGGTTGCTCCGGGGAGGGGGAGTGGACATGGGTGCTGGCCTGCACCGGTGACATCCCCTTTCTGACGCCTGAGGCCGTCTCCGATTTCCTCGCCAGGTGCCGGGAGCGGGAGGCGGACTTTTACTACCCCATCATCAGGCAGGAGGCGGCGGAGCGGCGCTTTCCCGGCGTCAAGCGCACTTATGCCCGCCTCCGGGATGGCACTTTTACGGGTGGCAACCTGTTTCTGGTGCACAAGGGGATTATCGACAGGTGCCTGGGTTGGGCGGAGGAGTTTGTACGCCTGCGCAAAAAACCGGCCGCCCTGGCGCGCCTGGTGGGGATCGGCCTGCTCTGGAGGTACCTCACCGGGCAGTTAACGGTGAGCGAGGCGGAGCAGCGAATTTCTAAGCTGGTAGGAGCCAGGGGAGCGGCCGTGATCACCCCCTATCCGGAAATCGGGGTAGATGTGGATAAGCCCTCGGACTGGAAGCTGGCAGAAAGGGAGTTTGCCCGGAGCGGTTAATAAGTAATCTCGGGGGAAGGATTCTCTGAATAATTGGAGAATATCAAAAATATCAGATTCAGAGGAAATAGCGCAATAAGGGGGTACCATGCGTGCAGGTGACAGAGGTGCGGATCCGCAAGGTCGGTCAGGACGGCAGCAAGATGAAGGCCGTTTGCTCGGTGATCTTCGATAACGTTTTTGTGGTTCACGATATCAAGGTTGTGGAGGGGGAAAAGGGGCTCTTTGTGGCCATGCCGAGCCGGAGAACGCCTGCCGGTGAATTCCGGGATATAGCCCATCCCATCACCTCCGATGCCAGGCAGACCATTCAAGAGGCCATCTTGAAGGCTTATCAGGAGATGGAATGACCGCCTCTTGAGATAAGGAACAGGCTTTGAAGTTCGCTTCTTTTATTTTTGGGGTTGGAGCGGGGAATCCGTATCCCCTTTTTTCTTGTTTGCGAAGTGAAGCAGAAAACACCCTCGTTGATGGGAAGAAAGCGCTGGGTGGTGATACTTTATGCAGGGAGTTGGGGCGATCGTTCTGGCAGCGGGAGAGGGAAAAAGGATGCTCTCGGACGTTCCCAAGGTGTTGCATCAGGCTGCCGGCAGTCCACTTTTGCGCCACGTCCTCGATGCGGCCGAGGGGGCGGGGATAGAGGAGATAGTCGTGGTGGTCGGCCGGGGAGCGGAGATGGTGCGCTCTGTATTGGGTGACGGCTACACCTATGCCCTGCAGGAGCAGCCCCGGGGAACGGGGGATGCCGTTTTGCAGGGGCTGCCCCACATTTCCGCCTCCTGTCAGGATGTTGTGGTTCTCTGCGGGGATACCCCGCTGCTGAGGCCGGAGACCCTTGTCCGGCTGATTGCGGCGCGGCGGGAGGCCGGTGCCGCAGCCGCCCTCCTGACGAGTGTTTTCGAGAACCCGTACGGCTACGGCCGCATCTTGAGGGATGACTCCGGCCTGGTAGAGGCCATTATTGAAGAGAGCGATGCCACACCGGAGCAGAAGGGGATCAAAGAGGTCAACACCGGCACCTATGTGTTCACCAGGGATGCTTTAGAGGAAAGCGTCTCCCGCCTGCAGCCCGACAACAATCAGGGGGAATACTACCTCACCGATTGCATCCGGATCCTCCGGTCGCAGGGGAGGAGGGTCGTCGCCCTGACCGCACCGGCCGAAGAAACGGCAGGGATCAACACCAGGGAGCAGCTGTCTTTGGCCGAAGCCATCTTGAGAAAGAGAGAGTGCCTCCGCCTGATGGAGGCGGGTGTAACCATCCGCGACCCGGAGACGACCTATGTCGATAAAGGGGTAGAGGTGGGAAGGGACACGGTTATTTACCCCTTCACCTTTCTGGAGAGCGGGACTAAGATCGGCAGGGGCTGTGCGATAGGCCCCGGGGTGCGGATTTGCGGCGCCACTCTGGGGGACAGGGTGGCGGTGCAGTTTTCCGTAATTGTGGAGAGCGACATCGGTGACGGCTGCCAGATCGGGCCCTTTGCTTACATCCGGCCGGGTAGCGTGCTCGCCGGAAATGTCAAGGTAGGGGATTTTGTCGAATTGAAGAAGGCGCAGGTGGGGCCGGGGAGCAAAATACCTCACCTCAGTTACATCGGTGATGCCGTGCTGGGCGCCGGAGTCAATATCGGTGCGGGGACGATTACCTGTAATTACGATGGCGTGCAGAAGCACCAGACCCTGATCGAAGACGGGGCGTTTATCGGCAGCAACACTAACCTGGTTGCTCCTGTGGCCGTCGGCAAGAACGCGGTGGTCGGCGCCGGTTCGACCATTACCAGAGATGTTCCTGCCGACGCCCTGGCTGTGGAGCGTGCCAGGCAGTCGGTTATTCCCGGCTGGAGCAAAAAAAAGAAGAAGGGGAACGAGGAGAATGAAAGCGAGTAGTGTGAAAGAAGGGATCGGCATGATGCTGTACACCAAAAAGCTCAAGGTCTTCACAGGTGATGCCAACCCCGACCTGGCCAGAGAGATAGCCGATTATCTGGGGATCGGTTTGGGTGACGCCCGGGTTTCCTATTTCAGCGACGGGGAGATTTGCGTTTCCATCAATGAGAGCGTCAGGGGTGCGGATGTCTTTGTGATCCAGCCTACCTGTCCGCCGGCCAACCAGAATGTGATGGAGCTTCTGATCATGATCGATGCCCTGCGCCGCGCTTCAGCGCAGCGGATCTGCGCCGTTCTCCCTTACTACGGTTATGCCAGGCAGGACCGCAAGTTAAAGGCCCGCGACCCGATTACCGCCAAGCTCCTGGCCAATCTGATCACCGCGGCCGGTGCCACCAGGGTGCTGACCATGGACCTGCACGCTGGACAGATCCAGGGCTTTTTCGATATACCGGTAGACCATCTGCTGGGGGTACCCATCCTGGCCGAGTACTTCCGCTCTTTAGAGCTTGCCGATCCCATCGTGGTCTCTCCCGATGTGGGAGGGGTGAGCAGAGCGCGTGATATGGCCAGCCGCCTCGAGACCACCATTGCCATTATCGACAAGCGCAGGCCGCGGCCCAACGTCGCCGAGGTTCTGCACCTGGTCGGTGATGTCAAAGGGAGGACGGCAATCCTGATCGATGACATCATCGATACCGGGGGGACGATCGTCCAGGCGGCGGAAGCCCTGCTGGAGCACGGCGCCAAAGAGGTCTACGTTTGCTGTACGCATCCCGTGCTGTCCGGGCCGGCCCGGGAGCGCCTGGAGAACTCCCCGATCAAAGAGGTTGTGGTGACCAACACCATACCCGTACCTCCCGAGAAGCACTTCCCCAGGTTGAGGGTGCTCACCGTAGCTCCGCTTTTCGGAGAGGCGATCATCAGGATTCACGAAGACCTGTCTGTCAGCAAGCTTTTTGAGTAGCTGCCTCCTCCCGGCCGGATGGCACCATGGGGAGTAGTGGTCGGCGTTGAGGGTTCTTCGTAGAACTGGCGGAGGATTCGCAAGGCGAACTTCTGCTCTTCCAACCGCCGGCTGCTACTCCAATGACCGGACGGGTGAGTTCCGGCGGAGTCCGGGAGCAGGTGCAGGGGATGAACAGAGGCTCACCAGGCCTCGTCTTCCGGCTCGGCTTCTTATGTGGGCTGGTCTTTCGGGGGTGCATCCCGGGGCGCTTCCTCCTCCTGCGGCTTCTCCCGGGACCCGGTTTCTCCAAACTCTTCTCCCTGGAGCCGGGAGTGCAGCTGCCGCGCCTTTTGCAGAAAGCGGTTTGTCGTGCCCTTGAGGCTTTTGACGCCTTCTGCCAGCGCGCCCTCGCCCTGCTTTAAGGATTCCTCCGCCCCCTGCCGCACCACCAGGACGTCTTTGCCGATGGTGCGCACCTCTTCTGCCGGAAGCAGGGCCTTTCCCTTCCAGATGCTTTCCGGGCTCTTCCCGCTTATTTCGTAGCTCGTGATCTTTCCCGTGGACGGGTCGACGAAAAAATCGACGACATAGCCGAGGGCGGTACCCCCTTCGGTGATCACCCGGGAGCCTTTCAGCTGGACGTTTTCTTTGACCAGGTTGAGGATTTGGGGGAGGCTGGTGAGTTTTTCGGCGCTGCTGGCCTTTTGGACGGTAAGGGCGTTGTTTCCGACGCTGACAACGCGGGGATAAGGGATCACTTTTTGTTCGGTAAAAATTCCGCCGCGCTGGACGAGGAGCGCTGCAATTTCGCCGGCCTGCGGGTTAACTACGAGGCCCCGGATGCGGCCGATCTCTTTGCCCTCCTCCAGGCTGACCACCGGGAGGGAGAGGAACTGGCGGCTCTTGCGCAATTTGCTTCGCCTCCTTGTGCTTTTTTAACGGTTCAGGCTCTTTATCTGTTAAAATATATTGGGCCGTTTTCGAGGGTATTCCTGACTGCGGCATTCCGGAACATTCTTTTATCCGCTTTCCCGGAAGGGAAGATGCACCCTTTCCCCTCCGATGAAGGCTCTTCAGCCGCTGCCGGTGGACCTGAAAGGCGGGAGGGATTTTGGTATAATGTGTTGTGAACGTTACCCGTTTGCCGTTCAGGGCTTGCCTGTACCTGATTGCCCTCGGGCAGCGGCCGCTGCAGGTAGCCTGGAGGCGCCCGGCGGCAGGATGGCGGGAACGGCAACGGCTTTTTGGGCAGATCGTCCTTGATCTTGACCTGTAACAAAAGCTAAACTTAGAAAGGGTTTGAAGAGGGGATAACTGCGTAAAACTATAGGATAAGGAGTGTCGGCAATGGAAACCATCAGCTTGCAGGCTCAATTGCGAGAGCGCGGCACCAAAGGTAGCGTCCGCGCACTGCGCAATCAGGGGATGCTGCCTGCCGTTCTCTACGGAAAAGAGGTGGGGAATGTCCTTTTAAGCGTTCCCACTAAGTCGCTGGAGCAGATCATAGCCAACCACAGCATCGGCAGCACCTTGATCAACCTGGATGTTGCCGATGGGGAAAAAAGGCGGCTCTTACCTGGTGATGTGCCGGGAGATCCAGCGTGACCCCGTGCGGCGTGAGCTCCTGCACGCGGATTTCTACCAGGTTGACCTGACCGAGGAGATCGAAACGGAGATCCCTGTGGTTCTCGTCGGGGAAGCCCCTGGTGTCAAACAGGGCGGTATTCTGCAAAACATGCTGAGAACGGTCATCGTTTCCTCTCTGCCTACGCAGATCCCGGAGAGACTGGAAGCCGATATCAGCAAGCTGGAAATCGGCGACCAGCTGACCGTAGGCGACCTGGAGCCGCCGGCAGGTGTGAGGATCGTTTCCAGCCGGGAATCGGTAATCGCCCTGGTGATTCCTCCGGCGATCGAAGAAGAAGAGGGAGAAGAAGCAGCAGAGGAAGCAGAAGGTGTGGAGGCTGGCACTGCTCCGGAACAGGGAGAGGAGTAAATGTTTGCCTGGTTGCGGGATGTGCTGCGGCCTGCGCCTGCGGACCCTCCTGCCAAGATCGTCTGTGGACTGGGCAACCCCGGCCACAGTTATATGAACACGCGCCATAATGCCGGCTACCGGGTCGTGGCCAGGCTGGCCGCTCAGGCCGGGGGAAAGTGGGTGCAGCACAGACGCCTGGCCAATCTCTGCCGGGTGGAGATCGATGGGGTCCGGGTGCTGCTCGTTCAGCCGTTGACCTTTATGAACCTGAGCGGGCGGGCCGTCAAGCCGCTGCTGCGCCGCTGGCACCTCTCTCCAGAGGCGCTGCTGGTAATCCACGATGACCTCGACCTCCCTCCCGGCAGCATCAGGCTGCGACCCGGTGGGAGTTCCGGTGGGCATAAAGGGGTTCAGTCCATTATCGATCACCTCAACAGCACCGCTTTTTGCCGGCTGCGCATCGGGATCGGGAGGCCGCAGGACGGTTCCGTAGTGGACTACGTGCTGATGCCCTTTACCCGAAAAGAAAGACAGGACATGGAGGCCGTCTGGGATTATGCCTGTGATGCGGCGCGCTGCTGGATAACTGAGGGTATCGAAGCCGCCATGAACCGCTTCAACAGGCGGGCTCCTTAAGGCGCGCGGCGCCGGCAGCCTGCAGGGCATCTGCAGGCGATTTTTTCGACGGCGGATGCATGAATTCCCCTTTTCTGGTTAAACTAAGGATACGGCGCTTCGAAGAGCGCTGAAGGGAGTTTAACCGGATAGAGGGGAGGTGACTCAATGGCAGAGGAAGAAAGGGGTGCCGGCGGCGGTATTTCCCAAACGGTAGGCCAGGGCTGGTTGGCTCACATTGTGAGGTTCATCGTCGCCGCCATCGTCCTGATGGTCGTGAGCTACATCACGCCCGGTTTCACCAGGCTGTCTTTTTGGCATGCCCTTCTAGCCGCCGTTTTGATCGCGGCCATCGGCTTCGGCCTGGAGGCCATCTTTGGGCGCAATATATCCCCTTACGCCCGGGGTGGTGTGGGGTTCATCGTCTCGGCGGTGATCTTTTACCTGCTCCAGTTCATCATTCCGGGTCTCCGGGTGACGGTCTTGGGAGCATTGATTGCGGCGGCTATCGTAGGTATTATCGATATGTTTGTGCCAACGGGAGTACGCTGAAGCCGTACTGTTCCACAAGGCAAACGGCCTCGCCTGTTCTGCAGGCGGGGTTTCTTTTTGTCGGTGCTTGTTTTGAGCAATCCCGGCCGGCCGGGCCGTGGGTATGGCCTTGTGGATTTACGAGCGGTATAATTTCCTGCCTTGCGGTGATATAATGTGGCAGGAAGGCTAACGAGGGGGGTTTCTCCAAACCACCCCATTTTGGCATGGTCCGATAAAGGTTGCCTTGCTCCGCTGCCAGCCCGGGGGATAACCGGCATTTTATCTATCGCTGGGTGATACCGAAAGATCCGGTAGCGAGCTTAGGGATAGGAACGCATTTCAGGGCAGAGGGGGTGGAGAGGGTGCGCAATCTGCTGGAAAAGATGGGCGCATACGGGCGTATCCTTGCCGCTGTTCAAAAAAGGGAGCTGCCTCTGAAGATCTCGGGGCTTGCGGGTTCCTTAAGGGCTCTCCTTGCCGCTGCCCTCTTTACCGAGGGGGGCTTTTCCGGCGCGCTCCTGGTAATTGTACCGGGAACGGATCGGGTAACCCCCTGGATAACCGATCTCGAGCAGCTGCTGCCGGATCGCCAGGTGCTGGCTTTCGATCCTGCCGAGTCCCTTCCCTTCGAGGTGGTTGCCGCCAGCCGGGAGCCGGCGGAGGGGCGCCTGCGTGCCCTGGCCTCCCTTTTGGCGCGGGATGAAAAGCCGCCGGTCATCATCGCCCCTGCCGAAGCCCTGCTGCCGAAACTGATTCCGCCTGATGAATGGGAAGCGGCCGCAATCGACCTGAGGATGCACCAGGAGGTCGATTACGAGGCCCTTTCCCGCCGTCTCGTCGAGGCCGGCTTTGAGCGCCTGGATGCGGTTGAGGCGCCCGGGCAGTTTGCGATGCGGGGGGATATCGTCGATATTTACCCCTTCTACGGGAGTCCGGTGAGGCTGGAGTTGTGGGGGGATGAGGTCACCTCAATCAGGGCGCTCGACCCGGTAACCCAGCGCTCCCGGGGGAATATTTCCGTGGTGAGGATCTGGCCGGCCCGGGAGTTTATCTACAAGCCCGATCTGGCCGCCTCCGCTGCCGAGCGCATCAGGGAGGCCTGGAAGAACAGAAAGGAGCAGCTCAAAGGGAACAGGAGCGCCTTAACCCGCCTGCAGCAGCGTTTGAACAGGTTCCTGGAGATGGCCGGAGAAGGCACAGGGAGATCCCTTAACCTCCTGCAGCCCTATTTCTATCCGGAGCAGGCCTCCCTTTTGGATTATCTCCCTCCGGAATCGCTGGTCATCATGGACGAGCCGGGGAGGTTCCCGGAGCAGTGCCGGTCGCGTACCGCCCTGCTGGAGTCCGATTACAGGCGCCTGCTCGGTGAGGGGCAATCATTTACCGCCTGGCAGGATTATTATTTTGACGATCAGCAGCTTCTTCAAAGGATCGCCGACTTTCCGGTAGTTGCCTTCTCCAGGCTTTCGACCCGCCTCCCCGGGATTCAGGAGCGGTCGGAAGAGACTTTCACCAGCAAGGAAATGCAGCCTTTTCTGGGGCGTCCCGATCTGCTGGTGAAGGAGGTCAAGGGCTGGCTGCAGAGAAGGGTGACGGTTTTGATCCTGACCCGCACCGAGGCCAACAGGCGGCAGCTGGAAAGGGAATTCAAGAATACGGGGCTCCCCTTCCAGGTTCAGAAGGACTGGCCCGAGAGGCTGGCGGAGGGCCGTCTCCAGGTGGGGCAGGGAGTTTTAAGCGCCGGCTTCGAGGTGCCCGGGATGCTTGCCGTTGTCACGGGAGAGGAGCTCTACGGGCGGGTGACTGTGGCGAAACGGAGGAGGTGGGCGGGGGGTACTCCGGCGAACATCATCAGCGAACTCACCCCCGGGGACTTTGTGGTCCACATCCACCACGGCATCGGCCGCTATCTGGGAATCTGCGAAAAGGAAATAGAAGGAAAGAAGAGGGACTATCTGGAGCTGGCCTATGCAGGGGGGGACCGCCTGTATGTGCCGGTGGATCAGGTAGACCTGATCAGCAGGTATAGCGGGCCGGAGGGGGCGGTGCCGCGGCTGTCCCGCCTCGGCGGGACGGACTGGAATCGCCTCAAACAGCGGGTCAAAAAGCGCCTCCGGGAGCTGGCGGAGGACCTGATCGCCCTTTATTCCGAGCGCTCCCGGACTCCGGGGTACGCTTTTTCCCCGGACACCGTCTGGCAGTGGGAGTTTGAGGCATTATTCCCTTACGAGGAGACCCCCGACCAGCTCCAGGCCATCAAGGAAGTGAAGGCCGATATGGAGAAGCCGCGCCCCATGGACCGCCTGATCTGCGGTGATGTGGGGTTCGGGAAGACGGAGGTGGCCATCCGCGCCGCCTTCAAGGCGGTCCAGGACGGGAAGCAGGTCGCCGTCCTGGTGCCCACCACGGTGCTCGCCCAGCAGCACTACCTCACCTTTAAGGAGCGCTTTTCCCGCTATCCCATCCGGGTAGAGATGCTGAGCCGGTTTCGCACCCCGGCGGAGCAGAGGGCGATCGTCGCCGACCTGGGCAAAGGGCTGGTGGATGTCATCATCGGCACCCACCGCCTCCTCTCCGGGGATGTGGTTTTTAAAGACCTGGGGCTTTTGGTGATCGACGAGGAACAGCGCTTTGGGGTCGCCCACAAAGAGAAAATTAAAATGCTTAAGACCAGTGTGGACGTTCTGACCATGACCGCCACCCCGATTCCCCGCACGCTGCAGATGTCCCTGGGGGGTGTGCGTGACCTCAGCGTGATCGAGACGCCCCCTGAGGACCGCCTGCCGGTGCAGACCTATGTGCTGGAATACAGCCCCGATCTGGTGCGGGATGCCATTCTCCGGGAGATCCAGCGGGGCGGCCAGGTCTTTTACGTCCACAACAGGGTGGAGACCATCGCCCGCGTCGCTCATTATCTGCAGGGGCTGGTGCCCGAGGCCACCTTCCGGGTTGCCCACGGCCAGATGAGGGAGGACGAACTGGAGGAGGTTATGTGGGAGTTTTTGAACCGCCGCTTTGACTGCCTGATCTGCACCACAATTATCGAAAGCGGGCTCGACTTCCCCAATGCCAACACCCTCATTGTGGAGAATGCCGACTCCTTCGGCCTCGCCCAGCTTTATCAGCTGCGCGGCCGCGTCGGGCGCTCGAACCGGCTTGCCTATGCCTATTTTACCTTCAGGGGGGATAAGGTGCTGACCGAGCAGGCGGAGAGACGCCTGCTGGCCATCCAGGAGTTCACCGAGTTCGGGTCGGGGTTTAAGCTTGCCCTGCGCGATCTGGAGATCCGCGGGGCGGGGAACATCCTGGGCCCCGAGCAGCACGGCCATATGGCAGCGGTAGGTTTTGACCTTTACAACCGGCTGCTGCAGGAGGCGGTGCAGGAAGTCAAAGGGGAGCCGGCTCCGGAGCGCAAGGTGGCACCTCCTCTCTTCGACCTTAAGGTGGACTCCTACCTTCCGGACTCCTATATCGGCGACGCCAGGCAGAAGATGGAGATCTACCGGCGCCTTGCCCTGGCCGAAGACACGGCCGGCGTTGAGGAGCTGGCAGAGGAGGTGCGCGACCGCTTCGGGGAGATGCCGGAGCCGGCGGTCAACCTTTTCGATCTGGCGCGCGTCAGAGCGCGCGCCAGAGAGCTGGGGGTTAGAGAGGTGCAGCACTCCGGGTATACGCTGTTCTTACGCTTTGAGGGGGAAACCGCTCCCCGGGGTGAGGAGCTTTACCGCTGGAGCGGTGTTTTCGGGCAGCGGGTCAGCTTCTCTACCGTGGCCGGGCTGGAGATCCGGGTGGACACCAGGGGGCTGGCTCCTCAGGATCTCGTCAGGATGCTGAAGAAGGTAATGCTCCCCGGCAGGTGAGGGGAGGCTCATCCTGGAGCAGGGGCTGCTTGAGGGCTCCGGGCGGCGCTCCGCGTTCCCGGGGCCCCAGATATTCCCGTCGGCGGCCGGCAGGATAATCGTTGTCCGTGGAGAAGCTTTAAAGGATTGATTCCTTGAGGCCGGAAGGAGGAGGAAGGGTTGAATTCAGCGGCAAATCCTGGAAGGAAGCGGTTTCCCTACCTGCCGCAGCTGCTGCTGTTCGTCCTGCTGGTGGCGGCGGGCCTGACCTGGATGTGGTGGGTGTGCCGTGGCGACTGGGTGGTTCAGGTCAACGGTGCGAAGATCTCCAAGGCGCAGCTGGATGCGGAGATCGAGCGGTCGAGGGATTTTTTTCAAAATTTTTACGGGATTGACTTCTCGGGAGAGGAAGGAAAAAGGCTGATGGGGCAGCTGCGCCGGGAAACCCTCAGCAATCTGATAGACCGCCTCCTGCTGAGGCAGGCGGCGGAGCGCTCCGGTTTCCGGGCTGAAGCCTCCGAAGTGGAGGCCCAGCTTGCCGAAGACCGGTTGCAGGCCGGGGGGTCCGAGGCCTTTGAGGAGGTTTTGAGAGAAAGCGGCCTGACCGTGGCTGAATATCGCCGCCGGGTGGCAGAGGGGATAGCCGTTAAAAAGCTGCAGCTCGCCGTCACCGGGGATGTTACCGTAACGGAAGAGGAGATCCGGCAGGCTTATCAGGAGCAGAAGGACCTCTTGCTTCTCCCGGAGCGCGTTAAAGTGGGGCATATCCTCCTCAAGACCAGAGAGGAGTCCCTGGAGGTCATCCGTTCCCTGGAGGAAGGTAGAGACTTCCAGGAGCTGGCCGTGGCGAAGTCAACAGACCCCTCGGTCGCCGAAAACAGGGGTGTTTTGGGGTATATCCGCAGGGATGACCCGGGGATCGCCGAGGCCTTTCTGCAAGAAGCCTTCCGTCTTCAGCCGGGTGAGTTCAGCAGGGAGCCGGTGAAAACGGAATTCGGCTACCATGTTCTCTACTGTTTTGAAAAAATTCCTGCCGGCCCGGCCAGATACGAGGAGGTGCGGGAGACCCTGGAGCAGGAGCTGCTCGGCAGCAAGAAAAACCGGGCCTTCATGAGCTACCTGGAGGGCCTGCGGAAGAACTGCCGCCTCCTGTATAACCCGAAATTTCCCGCGTATTACGGCATTTTTGAGGGCTAATCCCAGTTTTGCGCAGTATAGGATGAAATTATTAGGATCGGCATGGAAAAAAATGAATAAATCCCCCCGGATGATTATATACTATTCCTGAAGATGCTTATCTTTGAAAATGAAGGGGGGATAGGACATGAAGGCAACAGGTATCGTTCGCCGCATCGATGATCTAGGTCGCGTCGTAATTCCGAAAGAGATCCGCCGGACCCTACGGATTCGGGAGGGTGATCCCCTCGAAATCTTTGTAGACCGGGAAGGTGAGGTCATACTAAAGAAATATTCGCCGATCAATGAGCTGGGCGACTTTGCGAAGGAATACGCCGATTCCTTGCATGAGGCTATTGGCCACATTGCCTGTATCGCCGACAGGGATAACATCATTGCCGTGGCAGGGGCTCCCAAGAAGGAATTCCTCAACAAGCCGATCGGCCCTGCGGTGGAGAGGGTAATGGAGGAACGCAAGCCCGTTCTGATCACAAAGGCAGGGGAGCATCCTATTTGCAAGGGTTGCCTTACCGAAGAGGATGAAGAGTGCAAGTTCTCCAGCGAAGTGATTGCACCTATCATTGCCGAGGGTGACCCTATCGGAGCGGTGATCATCTGTTCCAAAGAACCCAACGTCCGGATGGGGGAGCTGGAAATGAAGCTGGCGGAGACGGCGGCCGGTTTTCTGGCCAAGCAAATGGAGCAGTAATTGATTTGGATTTTTACTCGGGGAAGAAAGGTGGCTGTTCACTGCCGCCTTTAATTTTTAGCTGCTTCGGTATATCTCCGTCTCCTGTTTCGTAAGCATGTAGTTAAAAGGGACAAACAGGAGGCGGGCTTTTGAGGACCGATTCTTTTTTGCGCGGCGCATTTGTCCTGACGGCGGCGGCGATTTTCGTTAAGCTGCTGGGGGCCTGTTACCGGATACCCTTCACCAGGATGGTGGGGAGCGAAGGGATCGGCCTCTATCAGATGGCCTATCCCCTTTATACCACCCTCCTCGCCCTCTCCAGCGCCGGTATCCCGGTTGCCGTTTCCTTCCTGGTGGCGGAGAGGGGGGCGGTCGGGGACCGGCGGGGAGCGCGGCGGATTCTCTGGGTGTCTCTTCTTTTTTTGTTTTCGACGGGGCTTTTGCTGGCGCTCTCTCTTTTTCTGGGGGCGCCGTATCTGGCCCGGGAGGTGCTGGGCGACCCCCGGGCCTGCTATTCCCTGGCTGCCGTTGCTCCGGCGGTTCTGGTGATCTCTGTGGTTTCCGCCTTCCGCGGCTACTTCCAGGGGTGGGGGGTAATGTGGCCGACGGCGTTGTCCGAGGTGCTGGAGCAGGTGATCAGAGTGGCAACGGTGCTCCTTGCTGCTTCCGCCCTGATCTCCCGCGGTGTGGAGTTTGCCGCTGCCGGGGCGGCTTTCGGCGCCGTTACAGGGGGGTGTGCCGGGCTCCTCGTTCTGGTCCTGATCTTCGGCCGTTTTGAGAGATCGCGGCCGCTTCTGAAGGGCCCGGGCAGGAGCGGCTTTTTGTTGGGGGACGGCCTTAAGCTCCTCAAGCGCCTGCTGGTTTACGCCTTTCCGATTTCCGCTGCCTCCGCGGTCTTTCCCCTGATGCAGGCTATCGATACCGTGATCATACCCAACCGCCTGCAGGCGGCGGGCTTCAGCGTTCAGGAGGCGACTTCCCTTTTCGGGCAGCTGGCGGGGATGGCCGGGACCATCGTCTATCTGCCTGCCGTTTTCACCGTTTCCGTTGCCATGTCCCTGGTTCCCCACCTGGCGGCGGCCGTTTCTCGCGGCAGCCGGCTGGAGGTCAGGCGGAGGATCAGTACCGCCCTGCGCATCACCGTGATCTTCTGCCTTCCTGCGGCGGCCGGGCTCTGCGTCCTGGCCACACCCATCATGGAGTTGCTTTTTAACGAACCGGGGGCTGGTCCGGTCACCGCCTGGCTGGCACCGGCGGCCTTGTTCGCCGGGCTCCAGCAGACCACGGCGGGTGCCCTGCAGGGGATCGGGAACACCTGGCTTCCCGTCGTCAACCTCCTGGCCGGATGCCTGGTGAAGATCGCCTGCAACTACTATCTCACGGTCCTCCCGGGCTTCGGAATCAAGGGGGCGGCTCTGGGGAGTTCGCTGGGCTTTTTCCTGGTTTTCCTCCTCAACTTCTGGTTCCTCTCTCTTTTTACCGGCTACCGGTTACAGCCGGACTGTTTGCTTCGCCCGCTGCTGGCTGCTACAATAATGGTGGCTGCACTGCCCGGTATTTACAATCTTTTCTATCACTTAGGCAACGCGGCGGCAACGGGGGCGGCGGTTCTTGGCGGTGCGGCGCTTTACTTTGCGGTTCTCTTCCTCACCGGGGAGATCCGGGTCTACGAAGTAAGGCGGATCTTGAAAAGGTGAGGAGCGAGTTTCACCGATCTGGCCGGGACGGAGGTGCGATCCTTGAACCGTCCGGCGGAAAAAGCACCGATCGAAGTGAGGTAGCCTGTCATGAACAAGCGAGGAACGATCTATGTGGTGGGCTTGGGTCCGGGCGACCCCCTGGACCTGCCCCCTCTCAATCTCAGCCTGCTGCGCAGCTACCGGGTCTACCTGCGCACCGAACGCCATCCGGTGGTTGCCGCCCTGCGGGAGGAAGGCATCAGCTTTCATCCCCTGGACGGCTTTTACGAAAGGTCGGACACCTTTGAGGAGGTCTACCGGGGGATGGCCGAATTTCTCCTGGAGACCGCCTGCGAACAAGGGGAGCCGTTGGTTTTTGCAGTGCCGGGCAATCCCCTGGTGGGGGAGTCAGTGGTGAACAGTTTGCGGACAAGCGCCCCCGAGAGGGGTGTGCAGCTGAAGATCTTTACGGCCCCCGGCTTTCTCGATGCTCTCTTCCCGCTACTCGGTATCGACCCGGGGGAGGGGCTGTTGATAGCAGACAGCTTTCAGTTATGCCCCTCCGGGGATGGAAGCCCCCCCCTTGCGGTTCCCGGAGATACCGGCATCGTCATCATGCAGGTCTACAACCGCCACCTCGCCTCTGAGGTCAAGCTCACCCTGATGGACAGCTTCCCCGACGACCATCGGGTGATGGTGGTTGAGTCCGCCGGGGTACGGGGGAAAGAGAGGGTTTCCGCGATCCCCCTCTATGAGCTGGACCGCCGGGAACCCGACCACCTGACGACGGTTTACGTCCCTCCCCTTAAGGAGGGGGAGACCGCGCCTCGAAGGCCCCTCCTCGGGAGATCTGCGGAAAGGGCTTCCGCTTGCTCCCTGGAGCCCTTGGTTGGGGTTATGGAGCGCCTCCTCTCACCCGAAGGGTGCCCCTGGGACCGCCAGCAGACCCACCAGTCTTTGAAGAAGTACCTGATCGAGGAGGCCTACGAGGTCGTTGATGCCATTGACGAAGGGGATATGCATAAACTGTGTGAGGAGTTGGGAGACTTACTATTGCAGATTGTTTTTCACACCGCTCTGGCCGAGCGGGAAAGGGAGTTCACCATAGCGCAGGTTATCGGCGGGATCACGGAGAAGCTGATCCGGCGCCACCCCCATGTCTTCGGGGGGATCAAGGTCAACGGCGCCTCCGAGGTTCTCAGGAACTGGGAGGCCATTAAACAGAAGGAAAAGGAAGGGGAGCGGAAGTCCCTCCTGGCAGGGGTTCCCAGGCACCTGCCAGCGCTGCAGAGGGCACAGAAGGTGCAGGCAAAGGCCGCCCTCGTGGGGTTCGACTGGCCCGATGCTGAAGGGGCTGCAGCCAAGGTGGAGGAGGAATGGCAGGAGGTGAAGGCCGCCTGGTCGCAGGGTGAGCGGGAGGCTCTGCGGCAGGAGTTCGGGGATTTCCTCTTTGCCGTCGTCAATACCTGCCGTTTGCTGCGGATCGACGCCGAGGAGGCGCTGCGGGCGGCGGTGGAGAAGTTTATGAAGAGGTTTCGGGCGATGGAGCTCAAAGCGCAGGAAGAGGGCATCAGGCTGGACGAGCTGGCTCTTTCTGAGCTGGACGAACTCTGGAACGAGGTGAAGGAAAGGGAGAAGCAAAAATAAATTAAAGAAAAAAATTTTTGGGATGGGCTTTGGCAGCAGGAGTTTCGGTTGTTCTGGCGAATTAGGTAGCCGAACAAGAAAATCAATTAAGGAGGGGTATCTTTGAATAAGGCGGAATTGATCGCTGCTGTTGCGGAGAAAGCAGGCTTTGCTAAAAAGGATGCGGAAAAGGCTGTCACCGCGGTTTTTGCTGCCATTGAAGAGGCCCTGGCCAGGGGTGATAAAGTGCAGCTGGTGGGGTTTGGGACCTTCGAGGTGCGGGAACGGGCGGCCCGTACCGGACGCAACCCGCAGACCGGCGAAGAGATTCAGATCGCCGCTACCCGGGTTCCTGCTTTCCGTGCCGGCAAGGCCCTGAAGGATGCCATCGGTTAATTCCTTCTGTAGCTTTGTAGACCACCATGCCGCCATCGGCGGCACCAACAGAGGAACGAAAAAAGGGTTTATCCTTGTCGGCGCAGCGACCTGACGGAGGGTGTTACTCGCCCTTGACGAAGGAGCATAGCGAGCAGCCGAATCGAGATAGGATGTCGAGATAGGCGACTCTGCGCCAGGGAAGGCGCATAGGAGCCGGTCGGCTGCTTATCTATCGACG
>JAALLR010000163.1_pt1 | contig 22780 bp, 23 predicted proteins | sample 7245931 | NCBI WGS metagenome assembly JAALLR01 (sample SAMN13049201, study PRJNA578106) | oil field metagenome | isolation source: filtered produced water from oil reservoir B9 | place: USA:offshore Texas | collected 2016 | reverse complement strand
CTCGCAGCAAATCCATTCCATCGCAGGTCAAGGGGTGTCTGTACTCGCATCCCGACCTGTCATCCTCGCTTCGCCTGTCCTGTTACCCGGCCTTCCATAGGTCGCTCGCCGGTAGACCCGTCGGGTATTTTCATACTCCGTTGGTGCCGCCGGAGGCGGCGTGAGGGTCTGCCCTGAAAATACGTTTCGGTTTATCCTTACACCTGCTCCCGGATCTTTCGGTTGAACTCGCCCTAAACTCCTCGATAGATAAGCAGCAGATAAACAGCCGACCGGCTCCTATGACGGCTTCCCCACTGCAGAGTCGCCTGTCTCGACATCCTATCTCGATTCGGCTGCCCCGCTTCACTGAAGCGTTAGAGGTGACCAGCTGTTACTGAAACCGGAAAACCACTCTGACGCTGGCGTTGACCTGGAGCTCCCCCGGTTGGATGGGGGTACGGGCCGCTCCGGCGGCCCCCTCATCTCCCAGGGAGCGGTAAACCGGCGGATAGCTGATGGTGCTGTCCTCCTGCACCGAAGCTATCCCGGTGATCTCCACTCCCAGGGCTGTGGCAATGGCTTCGGCTTTCAGGCGCGCCTCCTCGCAGGCCTTCTGCAGCGCTTCCCACTGTGTGGGGCCGGTATCTTTCCTCAGGAATTGGATGCTCTGAACTTGATTGGCGCCGGCCGTAACGGCGGCATCGATGATACTTCCGATCTTGGCGAGATCGTCAACGGTAACCAGAATGGTGTTGCTGACACGATAAGCGCTGATTACCGGCGGTTTGCTTTCTTCCGGTTTGGGATAGCTGTATTCCGGCCAGATGGAGTAGTCCAGGGTTTCGATCTTGTCTCTAGGGACACCGGCTTTGATGAGCGCGTTGATTACGTTGTTGGCAATCCTGGCGTTATCCTGCTGCGCTTTTTTTGCGTTGGGGGCTATTGTCAGGACTCCGAGGCTCAGTTTTGCCTGGTCCGGTGCAACGCTGATGACCCCGCTTCCGCTGACCGTGATCTGCGCCTGCTGCACCTCCGCTTCCGCCTTGCCGATAGGCTCCCCTATCAGCGCAGATCCCAGGAAGCTCCCCACCACCAGCAGGCAGGCCAACACTATGACGAGCCCGAACTTATAGAATTTCATACCATTCACTCCTTCGGAAAATTTTTAATTTATGCTGCATTACTGCAGCGAGTCGGCAACCTTTTTCAGCTCTTCCGGGGGTACATCCCCGCTGATTCTCAATGTATAATGACGCCCTTCTTTCTCGGCATACCGCGTAATCGTCAGGGCAAATTTTCTCTTGTCCGTTATTTGACCCCCATCTGCCCCATCCCTGCCTTCGACATCCTCCCAGGCAGAAGAAGACAGGCCTTCCGTTCCTGCGAAGGGACTCCCCGGAGCGATCTCCAGACAGATCCTTTCCCCTGTCTGCGGGTTGGAGAAGATGACGAGGACGGGTTCCCGAACGCTGCCCTCTTGCTCTTCGGCATCTGCCGGGGGTGAATTCCGCGAAGCGATACTTTCCAGGAGGAAACCGGCGGGGAGGTAAACAGGCATAAAGGCCGGTGTTGTGCCTTGAATTTCGGTGAACCTCTCTCTCTGGACAGCCTCCAGCAACCTGTGAGCGTGGGAGTTCCCATGGTCCTCGGCGGCGGCTAGCAGCCTTTCAGGCCGGGGAAGAGGGGATCTTTCGACCATTTTCGTTGCAGCCGGTTCTTCTTCATCCTCAAGGGAGGATAAGGGGAAGGTGGACACGTCATCGACGTCTTCAGTAGAGGATGGCCCGGCCGGAGTTCCGGCATCCGCTTTGTCATACAGGCGTGGCTTGCCAGAGTTCGTGATTCCTCCCGTCTCCCTGTCGCCTGCCGTCTTCTCTTTACCGGAGAGGCTCCCGTAATCAGGTGTCAAGAAACCGGAGAGGGAGGACCCGCAAGCGATGACCAAGAGGATCAAGCAGGCCAGCGCCGGGGCGAGCCAGGGTCTCCGCAAAAAATTCAGGAGAGGCGAAAAAAAGCTTCTCTGCTCTCCACCGGCAGAAAGGCCGGCCATCACCCGCTTGCAGAAATCCGGGCTCATCTCCGGCACCGGAAAACCCGAACGGATCATCTCCACCTCTCTTCTTTTTAGCTCCAGCAGCCTGCTGCATTGGGGGCACCGGTGCAGGTGCTCTCGACAGCTGTTCCATCTCAGCGCATCCAGCTCTCCGTCGAGGTAGAGATCGAGGAGTTTTTCTGTTTCTTTGCAGGTGAGCATTGCTTCACCTCCCCCTGGCTTTCTGCGATTAACCGGCGCAGCTTCCGCCGGGCGCGGCTGAGGCGCACCTCAACGTTGTTGCGCGTTGTATTCAAGATATAGGCTATCTCCTCATAGTCCAGGTCTTCATAATAGCGCAGGATGACTACCAGCTGGTCGAGCGGTTTTAGCTTTTTGAGGTAACCGGCCATCTCCTGTCGATCATCCGCGTTTTCCAGGGCTCTTTCCGGATCCGAGTAACAACCCTGGTGACGAGAGAGAGTTCGAGAAACGTAATCCCACGGCAGCAGCTGCCGCAGGCGCTGCTGGCGGAGCCTGCTTACGGCCAGATTGCTGGCTATTCTGCGGATCCAGGGCGCGAACGGCCTCCCCTGGTCATATTTATCCAGGTTTTGGTAGCAACGGAGAAAGGTTTCCTGAGTTATGTCCTCGGCCTCCTCCTTATTTTTCAGCAACCGGAAGGCGATCCCGAAAACCGTGTACTGGTAGCGCTTCACGATCTTTTCAAAGGACCGCACATCGCCGGACAGCGTCTGCCGAACCAGGTCCTGGTCGGTAGGGTTCTCCATCAACTGTTTCGCCTCTTTTAGAAAGTGGCTCTATATTAGATACTCACTCCCCCAGAAAAACTTACAAACCTTCTCCACGAAAAGAACTCAACTTCTCAGTTCCGCATTGAGCTTAAGTCGGAGGAATATCCATGCCGGCTGAAGATGCAATCGGTTTGCTGCTCAAGCGCCAGCGACAGGTGAGGTTGGAAAGCGGTATCCAGGCCACTGATAAAGGAATTCTCTGCCTGGGAATGGAAATCCTTCCTGAGAGGTAAAATGCCGGTGAGAATAAAAAAAGCGGGGTTCCCCCCGCCGAACAGCCGCTAACAATCAGTCGGTCTCGATTTCCAGAATGCGTCCTTTAGGAACTTCTACTTTGGGAAGTATAATCTCCAGCACCCCGTTCTTAAAAGTCGCCCGTGCCTCTTCCGGCTTGATCTGGGTGGGGAGTGGGATGGTGCGGGAAAAGGAACCGAAGCTGCGCTCTTTCACCTGGAACTCGCCGTCTTTCAAATCCTTCTCCTCCTGAACTTCTCCTCCGATGATGACGCTGTTTTCCTGCACCTGGATCCTCATATTCTCAGGAGAATAACCGGGGAGATCGGCTCTGATTACGTATTGCACCCCTTTGTCGATGAGGTCGATGGACGGTTTCCATTCCCCCCATCCCTGAAAGATGGGAAGGCGCCTGCTCACAAGTTCGTCAAAAATGTTGTTGATGGTCTCACGCAAGGGATTCAGCTCTCGCCAGTAGTCGCGCCGCATCAAAACCATGTGATCATCTCCTTTGCCTTTAAATAATGTTCTCATTTCCAATTCTGTCCCCTTCGGAGGGATTTCATCAGTTAAGGCCGGTGGTATTTTCTGAGATCCGTGCCAGCTGTTTTAATATTCCCCTGCCGCTCACGGCCCCATCGGCGGGGTCAGGGTGATAATCCTCTCCGCCGGACCGCCTCCCCCAACCTGCCGCAGCTTTTTAGATCAACACTGAAAGCACAATTCCCGGACACCGCCGGGGAATCTTGCCCGACCTTCATTGACCGCGCCCCGTTGAAAAAGCCCTTTAGAAGAAGTTATAAAACACCGCCATGGCCACAATTCCCACCATCAATGTGTAAAAGAGGCTTTTCGTCTTCACGGCCACTGCCAGAGTCGGTACGAACGCCCAGATATAGATGTTCTGAGCGCTGACATCAATCTCCCCTTGAGGTGCGAGGACGCTCACTGCCGTCAGGGCGCCCAATACTGCCGGAGCCACAAAGGAGAGCCACTCCTTAACGAGAGCGGGAAACTCAAAGCGGGAAAAGAGAGCTACCGGCAGGATCCGGGGTGAGAGGCTGACAATAGATACCCCGATAATCATCATCCAGATGCTAGCATCGCCCATTAATGATCACCCCCAGGGTTGCCCCGGCGATGGTGGCCAAGATCAGGTTGGAAAGATTGGTCATCATGGCGGGTACCAGCTGACCGGCGGCAAGACAAACGGCGGCAGCCGCCGCCGCCACGATCAGATCGGACTTGCGCCTCACCATCAAGACGAGCAAACAGGTATACATGGCGGGCAGGGCAAACCCCACCCCCAGCCGCTCGGTGTTGTCGATCAAGCCACCCAGCAGGGCGCCTAAAAGGGTGCTCACTATCCATCCCAGGTGGGCGGTCAGGTTCAGCCCCGCCATATACGAGGAAGTAGCCGCCTGCTTCCGGTAGCGGCTCATCCCCACCGCATAGGTTTCATCGGTCAGGCCGTAGGAGAGCAGGCTGGCAATGAACGGCGGCACCCTGTCCTTCAGGTACGGAACCATGGAGGCAGAAAAGAGCAGGTACCTTAAATTCACCAGGATATTCGCCAGGATAATGGTGATAACAGCTCCCCCGGCCTTCATGATCCCTATGGCGATGTACTGCCCGGCCCCGGTGAAACAGAGGACCGACATCATGGTGGCCTGGGCCACAGTCATCCCCACATCCTTGGCCAGCACTCCAAAGGCAAACCCCAGCGGCAGGTAGCCCAGCACAATGGGAATTGCATCTCTAATACCTTGCTTGAGCTCCAGTTTGTCCATAATCCTCTCCTTGAAACTCCAAGGCCGCCTTGGCATCAAGGCGAACCCCGATTAAAGATTTCCTTGCAAAAGGGCATTTCTTTCCATCTTCAGCGGCCGGCACCCTGTTCCCTCTTGGCAACACCGCCTGCCAGGCACCTGTTAAAAAGCCCTTCCTACCTGTTGATGAAAACAACGCCGGCGATGATGAGAAGAACGCCGATAAACTTCCCGGCAGTGATCGGCTCTTTTAGAAGAAAATGGGAGTACAGCAGCATAAATACATAACTCAAGCTGGCCATCGGATAGACATAACTTAAGTCTTCCTTCGTCAAGGCTTTCACCCAGGTGAAGAACCCCGCCGCGTAAAAAAGAAAGCTTAAGAGAATCTGAGGTGTCGTTACGACCCTTATTATATCATGGAAAATCTCCTGCCGGGAAAGAAAGAGGGAACCCAGCCTGCTTGCACCGAGCTTCAGAACCACCTGACCGGTAGCAGCCATAAAAACCGAAAAAAGAACCAGCAAAAAACTGCTCACCTTATTTCCCCTCCATAAGTAATCACGGATAATCACGGATATGTTCTCAACAAGTGCCTTCCAACGAAGCGTCAGCAGCTGCCTTCCCCAAGATGCCTAAAACCGCAATCTCATAATAGTTTCCCCTGTTTCCAGCAAAATCCTCCTTTCCGAAGAAAAAGAGAAGAGCGTTTTTTGTCGGGGGAACACAGCAGCAAAAGAAGGGCACCCCGGCCACCAGAGCTCCACTAACAAGACCGGTTAACCTGGAAGCAACCAATTGTGCGTGTTGAGGCGAAGGAATGCATTCTCTATTGTTAACTTTTATTTATTTTATATGTTGACAATTAGGGTAAAGCTGCCTAAAATAAAACCGGTTCGAGAAATTGCCTCAACCGGATTTCAAAAACAGCGGCCGGCGCCGCCACCGGCCGCAGAACCTTGAGAGGAGAGAAGCCCCATGAGAAGAGAGAAACCACAAGTGAACCGGGATCATCGGCCAGTGAGCCTCCGGATGACGGTATTGGCGTCCCTGTTTACCGCCCTGGTTATCGTCGGAGGATATCTCAGCTTTCCCCTTCCCTTCAGCCCCGTGCCCATAGTGTTATCGGACTTCTTCGTGATGCTGGCCGGCCTTCTTTTAGGGCCCTCCTGGGGGCTCGCCAGCATCGCCCTGTTTATCTTTCTGGGAGCACTGGGGCTCCCCGTATTTGCCGGCGGCCAGGCGGGACTGGCCGTACTGTTCGGGCCAACAGGGGGATTCCTGTTTGGCTTCCCGGTTTGTGCCGCCGTTGTCGGTTGGATATCCGGGAAAGGCAAAAGCTCACCGGGCAAAGATCTGGCGGCATTACTTGCCGGCAATCTCGTACTCTATCTCTTCGGAGTGCCCTGGCTGAAAGCGGTTCTCAACCTGACGTGGGAAACGGCCTTAACGGCAGGGTTGCTCCCTTTCCTGCCCGGCGCCGCCATCAAAATAACGGCGGCAGTGGTTATCACCCGGGTTCTCCGCCCCTGGTTCAGGCAGTCCGACTTCACCTTTAGGCAGCCGGGAGTGGGAGGAGAGAAATGATCATCCTGGAAGCGCGGAACCTAACGCACATCTTTCCCGACGGCACCGTCGCCATTAAGGATGTCAACCTGGCAGTGAGGAAGGGAGAGTTCGTCGTCATCGCCGGCGCCAACGGTTCGGGGAAAACCGTCCTCGTCCGGCACTTCAACGGGCTCCTTCTGCCCAGCAGGGGAGAAGTGCTCCTGGAAGGGAAACCGATCACCAAAGACTTAACCCGGGCAAGAAAACTGATCGGGCTGATCTTTCAGGATGCCGACAGCCAGATAGTCGGCCAGACCGTTGCCGGGGATGTGGCCTTCGGCCCTGAAAACCTGAGGCTGGCACCGGAGGAGGTCAAAAAGCGGGTAAGGGAATCTCTGGAAGCTGTCGGGTTAAGCCATCTCGCCGAGCAAAGGCCGCACTTGCTGTCGGGAGGGCAGAAGAGGAGGCTCACCATAGCCGGGGTGCTGGCCATGAAGCCCAGGATCATCGTTTTTGACGAACCGTTCGCAGGGCTGGATTATCCGGGAGTCGTTCAGGTGCTCAACCAGATCCTCAAACTCCATCGGGAGGGCCACACAATGATAGTGGTAACCCACGACCTGGAAAAGGTTCTGGCGCACGCAGACAGGCTGATCATCATGGAGAAGGGCCAAATCGTCCAGGACGGCAGGCCCTGTGAAATAATCGGCCAAGTGGAACGATACGGGATCAAAAGGCCTTACGGCAAAAACAGAGGGGTTGAATCGATGACGTGGCTGAGTTAACAGTCTTTCATTACCTGCATAAAAACACTCCGCTGCACCGCATGGACGGGCGGATTAAGCTTCTCTGCCTGATCCTGTTGAGCCTGGCGACCGGCTTTGCCTCTACCTGGCGTGATTATACCCTTTTAACGGCAACACTGCTGAGCGCCCTTCTGGCGGCGCAATTACCCCTTGCGGCCATCTTCAAGGAGTTGAAATACTTTTCCTTCCTGATCGCCCTTGTCGTGGTGGTTCACTCCTTCAGCATCCCGGGCACCCCTCTTCCCCGCTGCCCGGTGCCCGGAGCGACCGTAGAGGGGCTGACCTCGGGGCTGCTGTTTTCCTGGAGGCTCGTCTTGTTCGTCACCCTCTGCGTCCTCCTCACCGGAACCACGCCCATCCCCTCACTGACAAACGCCGTCGAATGGTTCCTCCGTCCCATCCCCTTCATCCCCGCATCCAGGGTGGCGACGATGATCAACCTCACTTTTCTTCTCATCCCGCTACTTTTCGACGCAGCCGCCGAGATCGCAGCAGCCCAGCAGGCCCGCTGCATTGCCGGGAACAAAAGTCCCCTGCGGCGGATCCTGTTCACCGCTTATCCGCTCTTAGTTCAAACCCTCAGGCGCGCCGAAGAACTGGCGCTGGCCATGGAAGCCCGCTGCTACTCGGAAGAGCGCACCCGAGCCGTCTTCGCAGCAGCTCCCGGCGACCGGCTGCTGCTGGCCGTTTCCCTGCTGGTCTTCTCCCTGGTGTTCTTTATCCGCTGATGGAGGAATCATCCCGTTCGGGAGAAAACAACCGGGTGCTCACATTCATGCTAACCGCTTTCATTATGTCAACCGCAGGGAATGGCCGGGTTTAAGAGCTGATGCCCGGGGGAACCACAAAAGGCCGCAGGCCGGTGCCAAGGCACGGCGGTCACAATAAAAAGGGCGGGCCTCAAGTGAGCCCGCTCACAATCGGGATGATGCGCCCGGGAAGCAGCCCCGGCTCATATCGTCTCTACTCCGCGGGCCTGCCCCCCGTTCCCCAGTTCTCCCGGGGGATTTCGTACAATGCGATGACGAGATTCCTTGCGGCAATCCCCGGGCTTTGCGCCAGGTTGCGGGCAATAGTCCGGTAGAGCTCACTCTTGATCTCCCGACTCCTTCCTTCAAAGAGGGTGATCTCGATGACGGCACCGCTCTCCGGTTCCCCGGAGGAGAAATCCCCCTCCACCTCGTAGAGCACCTGCTCGATGGCTCCGTCCGGGACCCCCACGGCCTCCTTGAGAGCCTCACGGATCCCTTGCAGAACGGCTTTCCTGTACTCCTGCGTTTTTCCCGAAACCACTCCTACCTTTACCAGCGGCATTTCTCTCCCTCTCTTCAATTTGTTTTCGTTCCAATACCTGCTTTGCCTGACAAGCTTTGCAGCGGTATTCCAGGGGGCACTCCCCACAGCGAGGCTGGCTCTTGCAACAGGTGTGGTGGCCTAAGGCATCGATCAGGGCGTGGTATTCATTATAAAGGCGCACATCGGGCGGCAGGTGGGTCATAAAGAAGCGCTGCATTTCCTCGTAACCGGCCTTCTCCGAAAAGAACCCCAGCCTCGAAAAAATCCGCCCCGTATAGGCATCGATCACGAAGATCGGCTTTTCGGCTGCATAAAGGATGATGGCATCCGCTGTCTCGGGGCCGATCCCGTAGACGGCGAGGAGCCTTTTGCGCAGCTCCTTCATCTCCAGAGCCAGGAAAGCTTCCAGTTCACCCCCGAACTCCTCTACCACGACCCGGCAAAAAGACTGCAGCTTCTTGGCCTTCTGGTTGTGATAGCGGGCCGGACGCACCAGAGCGGCCAGTTCTTCCTGAGAGCAGGAAAGCAATCCCTCCGGAGAGAGAAGCCCTGCCTCTTTGATATTAGCAATGGCCGCTGCGGCGCTCCGCCAGGAGACGTTTTGGGTGAGAATTGCGCCCACGATGACCTCAAAAGGGGTGTCGGCAGGCCACCAGTGCCGTGGCCCGAAGTGATCGTAAAGCCTTTCGTAGATCTCCATCAGCTGTGCGCGCACATCACCACCCATGACCGGCATCACCGTCCAGGGCAGAGACCGGCATGACCTCTGGTTTTATGTTAACTTCGATCAACCGGGCGGCCATAGCATATCCCGTCCGCCCAGGATGTGGAAGTGCAGGTGGCCGACAGTCTGCCCGCCTTCCTTGCCGGTGTTGACAACCAACCGGAAGCCTTTTTCCGCCAGTCCCAGCTGCCGGGCGATGCGGGGCACCAAGGCCAGGGCGCGCCCGAGCATCCCTTCTTCGGCTCCCTCATCGAGCAGGGAACTGACATGCTTTTTCGGAATCAACAGCACATGCACCGGCGCCACCGGGTTGATATCCTTAAAGGCCACGAATTCCCCGTCTTCGTAGACGATGTCGGAAGCAAGCTCATGCCTCCCGATCTTGCAAAAGATGCAGTCGGACATTCAGCCCGCCCTCCCTTCTAAGATATTTAAAACAAAGCGGCCGCACTCAGTTCAGGTGCCGCGCTTCCAGTATTTACAGCATTATAACACAGATTCTTCTCTTTGGCATACAGTTGCCCCAAGACCCAACGGTTGCCGGCCTCGGCGCTCCCCTCCGAACCATCAGTTCTCCACGGCTTCCCCCTGCAGCTCATCCCGCGGACCGGCCTCCAGAATGCGCACCGGCACGAATTCACCCCGCACTCCGCTCTTTCTTTGGGAAGCCGGAAAGAAGACCCGCAGGTAGTTATCGGTCAGCCCCTCCCACCAGCCCTGCCTCTTCCGGGACCTGCGCTCCACCAAAACCGTCATGGTTTCCCCCACGAACCGGCGCGCAAAAGAAGCTGCCAGTTCGTCCGCCAGCCGGCGCAGGCAGCTGCTCCGCCGGTCTTTGACGGGAGGGGCTACCTGCTCGGGCATCGCCGCAGCCGGGGTGCCCGGCCTGGGGGAATACTTAAAAACGTGCAGGTCACGAAAGGGAAGGGTAGCGATCAGATTGAAGGTGTTCTGAAAGTGCCGCTCTTCCTCCCCAGGGAAACCGACCAGGACATCAGTAGTGATGGCGATGCCGGGGATCATCTCTCTGGCCAGGTGAAACAGCTTCCGGTACTCCTCTGCCGTGTAAGGCCTGTTCATCCTGCACAGGATCTCGTCATCACCGGACTGCAGGGGGATGTGCAGATGGCGGCAGAGGCGCGGGGAGGTAGCCAGCAACTCCAGGAGCTCTTCCGTCACCTCTGCCGGCTCCACGGAACTCAAGCGGATCCGGAAGTTTCCGGGCAGCTCTACCAGCTCCCTCAGCAGACGGGGGAGATTGACCCCTCCCCCCAGGTCCTTCCCGTAGGCAGACGTGTGCACACCGGTCAAGACCACCTCCCGGTAACCGGCGCAGACGAGCTCGTTCAACCTCTCCTGGACGAGGTCCGGGTGCAGGCTCCTGACGCCGCCCCGGGCGTAGGGTACGATACAGTAGGTGCAGAACTGGTCGCAACCGTCCTCGATCTTGAGAAAAGCCCGCGTGCGCCGGGGATCGTCGGGTAGGGGAAGCTGTTCAAAGTCCAGGCTACCATCCAGGGCCTCAACGGCATTAATCCCCTTCGCCGGCCACTCTCCGCTCCGTTTCTTCTCCATGGCTTCGCTCACCAGTTCCACCAGCCAGGAGCGCCCGCTCGTCCCCACCACCAGGTCGACCCCTGGTATGGAAAGCACCTCTTCTGCAGCCACCTGCGAGTAGCACCCCAAAACAGCCACAACGGCAGCCGGGCTGCGGCCGATGGCCCGCCTGATCACCTGACGGCACTTCTGAGCGGCCGTATGGGTTACCGCACAGGTGTTAATTATGTAAACATCGGCATCCTTTTTAAAGTCGACCACCCGAAAGCCGCGCTTCCGGAAAAGCTTCATCAGGGAGGCGGTTTCCTGCTGGTTGACCTTGCAACCGAGGGTGTAGAAAGCCACTCTCTTCCCCTGTTGTTCAACCACCCAAATCACCCCATTCGTAAAGGACAAGGCTCAAGCCCACCAGTCCTGCAGTCTCGGTGCGCAGGATGCGCGGCCCCAGGCTCACCCCGCCGGCACCATAGGTACGCCCCCTCTCCACCTCCTGTTCGCTCAATCCCCCTTCAGGCCCTACAAATAAATAAACGGGAGCATGCGACGGCGGAGAGTTCCCCCGCAGGAACTCCTTCAGGCCGCATGTCTCCCTCTCCCACAGCAGGATCTTCAATGCATCAGGCTCAATACCCGTCCAGATCTCCTCAAGAGGAGATATATCCATTACCTCCGGAATGCAGACCCGGCCGCACTGCCGGGCAGCCTCCCGGGCAATGACTCTCCAGCGCTCCAGACGCTTCCTCCTTTTCTCCGGCGGAATGCGCACAACGGTGCGCTCGGTAACGGCGGGGTAGATCCTCCAGACGCCCAGCTCCGTCGCCTTCTGAATAATAAACTCGAACTTATCCCCTTTGGGGATCCCTTGAACGAGAGCCACCCTGAGATCCGGTTCAACGTCGGTATTGCGCTCCGCCAGCACCCGGGCGAAAACCCGCTGACCGTCCCGGCGGGTGATCAGAGCACAATATTCCCTCCCTGTTGCATCCCACAACAGGATCTCATTGCCCGGAGCAATCCTCAAGACACGGCAGATTTTTCGAGAATCTTCCTGCGGAAGAGGAAACTCCCGTCCCAGGGGAACGGAAGGCAAATAGAACCGATGCACCCCCATCTCCTTTCCTGGCCGGTTATCACAGGCCCCTTTCTAAAAGGTTCCCTTAACCCATAAAGGCGTCCTTCATTTTTTCAAAAAAACCCTTGCGCAACTGATACTGATCGGGCTGAACGGTGTTTTCAAACTTACGCAGCAGCTCCTTCTGCTTTTCGTTCAGCCTCGTGGGCACGACCACCTTGATCTTGACTACCTGGTCTCCCCTTCCGTAGCCCTGCAGATGGGGAATTCCCTTCCCCCTCAGGCGAAAGACGGTGCCCGGTTGCGTCCCCTCAGGTATCTTGAATTTCATCTTCCCATCAAGGGTTGGAATCTCGATGCTGTCACCGAGAGCCGCCTGGACAAAGGAAATGGGGATCTCTACAACTACATCATCCTGCTCCCGCTTGAAAACCTTGTGGGGCAGAACCTGGATCCTCACAAAAAGATCCCCCGGCGGCCCCCCGTTAATGCCTAATTCTCCCTCTCCGGCCAGGCGAAGAGCGGAGCCGGTATCAACGCCGGCGGGCACCTTCACCTTCACCCGGCGCGGCCGGCGCACCTTTCCTCTGCCGTGACAGGCGCTGCACGGGTTCTCCACGATCTTGCCCCGCCCCTGGCAGCGGTCACAGGTGCTGACCGTCTGAAAATGCCCGAAGGCAATCCTCTGTGTCACCCGCACCTGCCCGGTGCCGCCACACTTGGGGCAGGTGATGGGACGGGTTCCGGGGGCTGCACCGCTGCCGCCGCACTCCTCGCAATCCTCCCAGCGGTCGATCCTCACCTCGCGCTCCGTCCCAAAGGCGGCCTCCTCAAAGGTGATCTGCAGGTCCATCTCCAGGTCGGAGCCTCGCTGCGGGCCGCTACGCCGCCTCCTGCCGAAGGGGCTTCCAAAACCGCCGAAAAAGGCATCGAAGATGTCCCCCAGGTCGTCAAAACCGCCGAAGCTGCCGAAATCCATACCCGCGCCGGTGCCGGCACCGGCACCCATGTCGAAGGCGGCATGGCCGAATTGATCGTAGCGCCTCCTCTTCTCAGGGTCGCTCAGAACCTCATAGGCCTCATGGATCTCCTTGAATTTCTCGGCAGCCTCTTCCTTATTGTCGGGGTTCATGTCGGGATGGTACTTGCGGGCCAGCCTCCGGTAGGCCTTCTTGATTTCAGCCTCTGAGGCATCCCGGCTCACCCCCAGGACCTCGTAATAATCTCTTTTGCTGGCCATCTATCTCACCTTCCGGATAACCCGGTTGAGGCCGCGCCCCTATTTCTGGTCATCATCCATAACCTTGTAGTCGGCATCGACGGTCTTTCCTTCACCGCCGGGGTTTCCTGCACCGGCAGCCCCTGAAGCCCCTGCACCTCCGCCGGCCCCTTGGGGCCCGGCCTGCTGGTATACCCTGGAGGTCACTTCATAAACCGCCTTGGTCAGCTCCTCCGTCTTCCTCTTGATCTCTTCAATATCCTTCCCGTCCAGAGCCTTCTTCAGGGCGTCTTTGGCCCCATTGATTTTCTCCTTGTCGGCTGAAGAGATCTTGTCGCCCAGGTCGCTAAGAGTCTTTTCCGCCTGGTAGATCAGGCTGTCAGCCTTGTTGCGGGCATCCACCTCTTCACGCCGCTTCCTGTCTTCCTCGGCATACTGCTCGGCCTTCTTCACCATCTCTTCGATCTCCTGCTCGGAGAGATTGGTGGTTGCGGTAATGGTTATCTGCTGCTCCTTGCCGGTTCCCAGATCCTTGGCGGAAACATGGACGATACCGTTCACATCGATGTCAAACTTGACCTCGATCTGGGGCACCCCGCGCGGCGCCGGGGGAATCCCCACCAGCTGGAAGCGGCCGAGGGTCTTATTATCGGCGGCCATGGTGCGCTCACCCTGGAGCACGTGGATGTCAACGCTGGTCTGGTTGTCTGCCGCCGTCGTAAAGATCTGGCTTTTGGATGTGGGGATGGTGGTATTGCGCTCGATGATCTTGGTCATGACACCCCCCAGGGTCTCAATGCCCAGGGACAGAGGCGTCACATCGAGGAGGACGATGTCCTTCACCTCCCCGGCCAGCACGCCGCCCTGGATGGCCGCCCCCATAGCCACGACCTCATCGGGGTTGATCCCCTTGGTCGGCTCCTTACCGAGCACCCGGCGGATGGTCTCCTGAACCAGGGGAACCCGGGTCGATCCTCCTACCAGCAGCACCTTGTCGATGTCCTTGGGCTCCAAGCCGGCATCGGCCAGAGCCTGCCGCATCGGCCCCACGGTCTTCTCCACCAAATCGGAGAGCAATTCCTCAAACTTCGCCCTGGTCAGCGTCATCTCCAGGTGCTGCGGCCCTTCCGGGGTTGCCGTGATAAAGGGAAGGCTGATGGTGGTCTGAGTAACCCCGGAAAGTTCGTGCTTGGCCTTCTCAGCCGCATCCTTCAGGCGCTGCATGGCCATTTTATCTTTCGAGAGATCGAACCCCGTCTTCTTTTTGAACTCATCTATCAGGTACTTGATAATTCTCTCATCAAAGTCGTCACCGCCAAGATAGTTGTTGCCGCTGGTCGCCTTAACCTCAAAGACCCCATCCCCAAGCTCCAGGATGGATACGTCAAAGGTGCCGCCGCCCAAATCGTAGACAAGGATGGTATGGTCGTCACCCTTGTCAAGGCCGTAGGCCAGGGCCGCAGCAGTCGGCTCGTTGATAATTCGCAGAACCTCCAGACCGGCAATTCTTCCGGCATCCTTGGTGGCCTGTCTCTGACTGTCGCTGAAATAGGCGGGGACGGTGATCACCGCTTTGGTGATCTTCTCCCCCAGATAGGCCTCGGCATCGGCCTTCAGCTTCTGGAGGATCATTGCCGATATTTCCTGCGGTGTATATTCCTTTCCATCTATATTGACACGGTAATCGCTGCCCATTTTTCTTTTGATGGAGCGAATGGTGCGCTCCGGATTGGTGATCGCCTGCCTCTTGGCGAGCTCTCCTACCAGCCGCTCTCCATCCTTGGTAAAGGCCACGACAGAAGGTGTGATCCGGGCGCCTTCAGGGGTGGGAATAACGGTGGCTTGCCCGCCCTCCATAATAGCCATACAGGAGTTCGTGGTTCCCAGATCGATTCCGATAATTTTACTCATCGCTGCTTACCTCCTTTTCCGCTGATTTATCTTCGGCTGCAGGTTTTTTCGCCACTTTCACCAAGGCAGGGCGCAGCACTTTCCCCTGCAGGAGATATCCCTTTTGAATTTCCTCGGTCACGGTTCCATCGGGAAGCTCCGCTGTCTCTACCTGCTCAAAGGCTTCCTGGTAAAGGGGATCGAAGGGCTTACCAACCGACTCTATCGGCTGCACCCCCTCCTGGGTCAGTATATTGCCCAGCTGCTTGTAGATCATCTCAACACCGGTGACCAGGTTTTCCGGCAGTTGAGAGCGCGCCGCTTCCAGGGCACGCTCAAAATTATCGACAACCTGGAGCAGCTCCCGCAGTAGCGCCTCATTGGCAGTGCGGCGTATCTCCACAGCTTCTCTCTGAGTACGCCGGCGGAAATTCTCGAAATCTGCCGCCAGACGCAGATACCGCTGTTGAAGGGATTCTATTTCTTCCTCCTTGGCAGCCAACTGTTTTTTCAGATCTTCTACCTCATTCTGCTCGGCCGGGGCGGGTTCCCCATTTTCGCCGCCACCGTCTTCTTCGCTCACTGCCGCCTCTTCCGCCTGCTGCCGGTCGTCGTCGGCTTCCAGCTGAGCACGCTCCTGCAGATCTTCTCCATTACATTTCAAAATTTTTCCCTCCTCACAATCCACTGTATCCGAACCAAAAATAAAAATAAAACATTTTGTCAGCAGGGAAAAGCCCTTGCCATTTAACAGCCCTCCCCTGCTGCTGCCCCTTGCCGCCTGTCGCCAAAAGCCTCTCAGATGATGGGCTCAGCAGTGAGGACTTCGGAAAGGGTCTGCGTAATATATTCAACGATGGCAATTGCCCTGGCATAATCCATGCGCACGGGGCCCAGCAGACCGAAAGCTCCGACGGCTTTACCCCCAATGGTGTAGACGGAGGTCACAACGCTGTAATTCTTAGCCATTTCGCAATTGAGTTCCTGTCCGATTTTGACCGTTATCTGGTTGGAAGCAGTATCAAGTAAGATCGAACGCAAGGTATCCTCTTCCTCGATGAGGTTGAGGATGTTGTAGAGCTCGTTGAGGTTTCTGTATTCCGGCTGCTTGAGAATGTTCTGAGTGCCTCCCAAGTAAAGGGCATCCCCGTACTCCTCCTGCAGCACAGCCTCAATAATCTCCAGAATACGGTCGACCGCTTTGCGCTGTCTGAGCAGCTCATCGTAGACACTTTCCAGTATGGTCCGCGAAATCTCCGGGAAAGTCAACCCGCTGAAATGGGTATTGAAAACGGCTTCAATACGCTGCAGGTCTTCACTGGCCATCTCCGACGGCAGTTCGATCACCCTGGTCTCTATCCACCCGGTTTCCGCCACAATAACTACCAAGGCATTATCCGGGAGCAGAGGGATGATCTTAACCTTTTTCAGGGCGGCATACTCCAGTTGCGGCCCTGAAAGCATTATCAGATAATCGGTCATCTGCTTGACTGTTTTAATTGTCCGCTGGATCAGTTTGGCCCATACCCTTGCCTTCTGGGCAAAAATAGCCCGGATAAGCCTTTCCTCCCGTGGGGTGAGGCGTCTCTTTTTCATCAACTCGTCGACATAATAGCGATAACCCGGCTGAGACGGTATTCGCCCCGCAGAGGTATGCGGCTGTTCGATCAGTCCCATTTCTTCAAGATCCGCCATTTCATTGCGGATGGTTGCCGGGCTCACTCCCAGGTGGTACTTCCGGGCAATGGTGCGGGAGCTCACTGGTTCCGCCGTTTCAATATGGCTCTCCACGATCGCCTCCAGCACCTGCCGTTTTCTAGCGTTCAAGTGCACCGGCATCACCGCCTTCACAATTAGCACTCCCATCGCTCGAGTGCTAAGTTCTAGCAACAACATACCACCACGCCACCCTTTTGTCAATAGGAACGGGATTCCGTCCGCCAAGGAGGAGCCCCGGCTTCGAGGCGGCATCGTTATAATTTATGAAGGACAGCTCCCAATTTTACACTATTTTACACCGCAGGCAGCTTTATTTTTCATCAGACGAAGTAGGCCAGAACATAATTCGCCAGCAGCCGCCCCCGCTCCGTCAGATAGACGGCCTCCTCGCTCATCTCCATCAATCCCTCATCGATCAGAGCCGCTAACTCATCTCCGTAGAGCTCTTCAAAGGAACAACCGAAGCGTTCGGCAAATTTTCTCCGGGAAAGCCCTCGGGTGAGGCGCAGACCCATGATGACGGTGTCGGTGCGCTCCTGCTCCGGCGTCTGATGTTCCTCCAGGGCCCGGGGAAATCGACCCTGCTCCAGCAGCTCCACGTACCTGCAAACATCTGCTTCATTGGCATAGCGCACCCTCTTCCAAAAACCATGCGCCCCCGCTCCCAGTCCCAGGTAGGGCCTGTTCTCCCAGTAGCAGATGTTGTGGCGGCACTCCCTACCCGGCCGGGCATAGTTGGAGATCTCGTAACGCCCGTAACCGGCAGCCGCCGTAGCCGCGGCGGTTTCCTTCCACATGGCCACCTGTTCCTCTTCTCCGCACGGCACAATTTTCCCGGCGGCAGCATCGAGGGCCAGGGGAGTTCCTTCTTCCAGGGAAAGCCCGTAGACGGAGAGGTGTTCCGGGGAGAGAAGGAGCGCCCGCCTCAGATTCTCCTGCCACCGGGAGAGGGTCTGTCCCGGCAGGGCGTAGATCAGATCGAGGTTGATATTCTCGAATCCGGCAGCCCTGGCGGCATCATATGCCGCTTCAGTTTCGGCAACCTGATGCACCCTTCCTAAGAGCTCCAGCTCATCCTGATGGAAGGATTGGGCTCCGATGGAGAGACGGTTTGCCCCCGCCTCCTTGAGGGCGTTCAGCTTCTCGGGAGATAGCGTTCCCGGATTGGCTTCGACGGTGATTTCGATATCCTCAGCCCAGAGAAAATGGCGGCGGCAGGCAGCCAAAACCCGGCTCAGGAGTTCCGCCGGGAGAAGGGTAGGGGTACCCCCGCCCAAGTAGATGGAGCCGAGGGCTTCTCCTCGGCAGAGAGGAGCATAAAGAGCGATTTCCCTCTCCAGGGCAGCGACGTACCCGGTGGCAAGGCTTTTCCCTTCCTCTCCGGCAGGAAGGGGGGAGGAGTTAAAGGCACAATAGCGGCACTTTCGCAGGCAGAAAGGAAAATGGAGGTAGAGGGCGATCACTCCTTATCAACCTGGAGCACTGCCAGGAAAGCCTCCTGCGGTATTTCCACCCTACCCACCTGCTTCATACGGCGTTTCCCCTCCTTTTGCTTCTCCAACAGCTTGCGCTTCCGGGTAACATCACCGCCGTAGCACTTCTCCAGAACGTTCTTCCGCAGCGCCCTGACCGTCTCCCGGGCGATCACCCTCCCCCCGATGGCCGCCTGGATGGGGACATCGAAAAGCTGTCTGGGAATCAGTTTCTTAAGTTTTTCCACCAACAGGCGCCCCTTCTGCTGGGCCTGGTCACGGTGGACGATGACCGAGAGGGCATCCACCACCTCGTTGTTCACCAGGCAATCCAGCTTTACCAGATCTGAGGAGCGGTACCCCGCCAGCTCATAGTCAAAGGAGGCATATCCCCTCGTCGCTGATTTGAGGCGGTCGAAGAAGTCAAAGATGATCTCGGCCAAAGGGAGCTCATAGGATATCTGCACCCGCTGCGGGGAAAGGTAGTTCATCTCCCGAAACTCCCCCCTCCTGTCGTGCAGGAGTTCGAGAACCGCCCCCACATAATCGGCAGGGGTGATCACGCTCGCACGAACGTAGGGCTCCTCGACGGTGGCGATGTCCCCGGCGTTGGGCCAGAGGGCAGGGTTGTCGACGCTGACGACTTCCCCGTTCCGCTTGATCACCCGGTAGACCACGTTGGGAGCGGTAGTAACCAATTCCAGTCCGTATTCCCGCTCCAGCCTCTCCTTGACGATTTCCATGTGGAGAAGCCCCAGGAAACCGCAGCGAAAGCCAAACCCTAAGGCCGCAGAGGTCTCCGGTTCGTAATGAAAGGAAGCGTCATTGAGCTTCAATTTGCCCAGGGCGTCCCGCAGGTTTTCAAAATCGGCGGCCTCCACGGGGTAGAGCCCGCAGAAGACCACGGGAAGAACCTTCCGGTAGCCGGGTAGGGGCTGGGGAGCTGGCCTCTCGGCACCGGTAATGGTGTCCCCAACCCGGGTGTCCGAAACCTCCTTGACGCCAGCGGCCAGATACCCCACCTCACCTGGGCCGAGCTCGTCGAGGGCCTCCATTTCCGGCGTAAAGATGCCGACCTCTGTAACCTCGTAAACCTTGCCCGTAGCCATCATCTTGATCTTCATGCCGCGCCGCACCCGGCCCTGGAAAACCCGGATATAGGAAATAGCCCCCTTGTAGGAGTCAAAGTGGGAGTCGAAGATCAAGGCCTGGAGAGGAGCAGCTGCCTCACCTCGCGGCGGGGGAATGCGCAGCACCAGAGCCTCCAGGAGCTCCTCAACCCCCAACCCCTCTTTGGCAGAGACCTGGAGGATATTTTCCGCATCCAGGCCCAGCACATCCTCGATCTCCCGCGCTACCCTCTCCGGCTCCGCAACCGGGAGGTCGATCTTGTTGATCACCGGGATGATCTCCAGGTTGGCATCCGCCGCCAGGTAGGTGTTGGCGATGGTTTGAGCTTCCACCCCCTGGGTGGCGTCAACCACAAGGACTGCCCCTTCACAGGCGGCCAGGCTCCGGGAAACTTCATAAGTGAAATCCACATGGCCGGGGGTATCGATCAGATTGAGGATATACTCCCGGCCGTCGCGGGCCCGGTAGCGCATCCTGACCGGAGTCAGTTTAATGGTGATCCCCCGCTCCCGTTCCAGATCCATCTGGTCGAGGACCTGGTCGACGATCTTTCTGGAGCGGAGGGTACCGGTCAATTCGAGAAAGCGGTCGGCCAGTGTGGATTTGCCGTGATCGATATGAGCGATGATACAAAAGTTCCTGATTCTCTCTTGATCCATATTTCATCACCTTCCCCCCTGAATGGCGCCGGAGCGCCTGTGGAGGCCAAGACGCCTTTTCGCCAGGTTCAACACCAGCTGAAACTCATCCAAATGAAGCAGAATGGCCAGCAGAAAATAAACCAGAACTCCTGAAGCAACGGCACTCCCTACGGCAACCAACTGCGCTGTCTTGGTAGCGATCCCCAACAGATCCTGGAGACGGCTGACAACCTCATAGGCCACACCTCCCATGATCAGGGAGGCGGCACAAGATCCCAGGCCGGACAGGATGATCCTCCTCCCGTCCAGGTGGCCGAGCTTGATGCGGAGAAGCGCGAGCAGCACCAGCATGTTGACAATCCCTACCAGAGAATAGGCCAGAGCCAGGCCGCTGTGTCCCATGGGCTTGACCAGCCAGATGTTGAGGAGGATATTGAGAAACACCGTCCCGATCCCCACCAGGACCGGCGTTCTGGTATCCCGGAGGGCATAGTAAACCCGCGTCAGCACCATAGCCCCGGAATAGCCGACGATCCCGAAGGAGTAGTAAAAGAGCGCCGCCGCCGTGGCCAAGGTGCTCTCCGGGGTGAACTTACCCATCTGAAAGAACAGCCTGATCGCCGGGAGGCCGATGGCCAGTAGCCCCGCCACACAGGGGATGGTCAGGAAGTTGGTCGACCTGATCCCCAAGGAGATCGTGCGGCGAAAATCCTGCCAGTTTTGCCGGGCAGCCTGCTCGGTGAGGGTCGGGAATATCGCCGTCCCGATAGCCACCGCAAATATCCCTATGGGAAGCTGCATGATCCGCTGGGCGGTGCGCAGGGCCGCCAGCTGCCCGCCGGGAAGGTTAGAAGCCAGGTTCTGGCTCACGAAGAGATTAAACTGAGAGACGGAAAGCCCGATGAGAACCGGGAAAACCAGGGCTCCGATCTGCCTCATCCCGGGGTGCCGGAGGTCAAGCAAAGGCTTAAAGCGCAGCCCCAGGCGCAAGAGAGGAGGCAGCTGGACGGCAAAGTTCATAACCGCCCCGACGACCACACCGACGGCAAAGGCCACGATCCCCAGGCGCGGCCCCAAAAGCCCCCCGATCACCACTACCGAGAGGTTGTACAAAACCGAGCCCAGGGCCGGTGACGTAAAGTGCTTGTAGGAGTTCAAAACCCCCACGGTCACTCCGCTTAAGCCCATGAAAAAGGTCTGAATGAACATGATCCTGGTCAGATACACGGTCATATCAACCTCACCGGGGCTGAAGCCGGGAACCAGGAGGCGTACCAGCTGCGGGGTAAAAATCATTCCCAAGGAGATGGCAGTCACCATCAGCATAACCACCAGATTGAGCAGGCTGCTCGCCACCCGCCACCCCTCATCCTCTTCACCCCGTGCGAGGTAACCACCGAAAACGGGTATAAAGGCAGAGCTGAGGGCTCCCCCGATGAGGATCATGTAAATAAAGTCGGGTATGGAAAAGGCGGCATTATAAATGTCGGTGATCCTGTTCTGCCCAAACTGGGCATAGAGCAGGACGTCCCGCACATAGCCCAGCAGCCGGGAAAGGATCATGGCAACGGTGATGATCCCCACTGCACGAGCAATCTTTTCACCCTCGGACATCTCATTCTCCTCTGTCAATAAAATAGGGGCACTCAAAGTAGATATTATCACTTTGTGCCCCACAACAAAAGTATCCTTTGTGACATCCTCCCCTCAATGAATTGAGGGGCATCCTCAAGCGCGGGATGGCAGCTTTCGCCGCAGGTTAGCCAGCATTCTCCGGATGATCCGGATCATCACCTTGGCCTTAAGGGGTGTCACACTCCCCTTTCTCGCAGGGTCATGCCCCGAGAGCATCGAGCGCTCTAGCGGCTATGTTTATAGCTCCAACTCTGTCCGCATCAGACTGGTAGCCGCATTTCGTGCATTTGAACCAGCCCTGCTTCTTCCGATTGTAGCGGGAAACATTCCCGCACTTGGGGCATGTCTTGGAAGTCTCCTTGGGATCGACGTAGATTACGGGCACACCTTGAAGCGCAGCTTTATACTCGATGAACGAGGCCAGCTCCCGGAGGTTCCAGCCCGACATCATCCGGTTGAACTTCTTGGATCCTTTGGTCCGTTCCTTGGTCCGTTCCCGGATGCCCAGCAGGTTTTCCAATGCAATCGCCTTGCTTTCAGCTTTCGCGATCTCGACAATACGCTTGGAAATACAGTGGTTGATATACCGCATCCATCTTCGTTCACGACCTGCTTCTTTCTTGACACGGGACAGTCTCCCTACCTGCTGGAGCGCTTTCCGCCGTTCTGCCCAACGCTCTTTTCGCCACCTTATCTGGCGGCCATCAAAGAAGATGTTGTTGGACAGCACAGCCAGTTTGACAATACCGAAATCGACTCCAATAATGCCGCCTGGCTCGTTATAGGATGTTTTATAAACCAGTGATATTGAAACGTACCATTCACCACTCTCCCTCTGCCATATCTCCATAGACCCCTGTCGACAGGAACCTCCTGCCAGGTCTTGGATCTGGCTTCTGCCGGAGGAGACGGGAAACTTGATAACCCATGTTCCCGATGGTAGCCGGTGAAGAGAGTAGCAGTCCTGCCGCACCATTACCGGAATTGTTTTCTCAAACTTAGGTGGCCCGGCCTTTTTGCCCCTGCGCTTGTGGGAAAGATAGGAGTGCTTGGCGGATAACGCTTTGAGCATGGCGCACTGGAGCGTGCCCCGATTAAGGTCGAAGAGGTCACGCGCTTGCTGGTAGGTTTCCCGGTTTAACCGGGTACGGCTGGTAGTATTGAGAATTTCTGCTTGTTCCAGAAACCAGGCACATGCTTGCCTGTAGCTTTCTAGCATTCGGCTCATTTTCTCCAGT
>JAALLR010000152.1_pt1 | contig 22944 bp, 20 predicted proteins | sample 7245931 | NCBI WGS metagenome assembly JAALLR01 (sample SAMN13049201, study PRJNA578106) | oil field metagenome | isolation source: filtered produced water from oil reservoir B9 | place: USA:offshore Texas | collected 2016 | reverse complement strand
CTCCTTCCACGAAATCGTATTTGATATCGGGAATTCCATCCCCTACGTTATCGCCTTTGTTATTGCGGGTGAGGGGGTGCACGGCATTCGGGCGTAAGGGTATGGATTCGGTTGCCTGTCTGACACCTTCGATGATAGCATCCTCCAGATCGAAATCAAGTCTGATCTCTCTGCCTATCTCAACAAAAAAGATGAGTATGCCCGTATCCTGGCACATGGGTATTCCGCTTTTGCCGGCGATCTCAATGTTTTTAAGTATGGCTTCAAGCTGTGCCTTTGCAACAGCTGAGGATTCTTTCTGTTTTGCAGCTTTCAGGGAGTTCACAACATCTTCCGGAAGGACGGTTTCGGCACTTTTCAATATGTCTACGGTGGCACTAACAACATCATTATGGGAAATATCTGACAAAAAGGATCACCTTTTGATTTTGGCACAGGATTGGTGTTGAGGTCCTGAACGCCTGAGTGTAATTGGAATTATCTGTCTTTTCAGGCTACAATAGAGTTTTATGTTATTTATTTTACTGTTATATTAGCTGGCTTCGAGCTTATTAGAGAACTTTATTTTCCATTAAGATTACAGAATAACTCTATTTTGAAAATGCACTAATAAATTAATTATATATGTTATTCATTTTACTATATATGGCCATTCCTGACTATCAAACAATAATGCTACCTTTGTTAAACTCATTGGAAGATAAAACTACTTACAAGATAAGTGAATTAACGGAAATTCTGGCTGATGAATTTGATCTGACCGATGAGGAAAAACAGCGAAAATTTGAAAGTGGAAGCAGTAAAATATTTAGGAACAGGGTTAGATGGGCGCGACTTTACTTAAAAAAAGCTGGTTTAGTTGACGATCCAAAAAGGGGCTATTTGGTGATTACAGATAAAGGTTTGGCTGCTTTAAAATCAAATCCTGAAAAAATCGATGTAGATTTTCTCAAAAAATATCCTGACTTTATAGAATTCAAATATCCTGATAAAAACAAAGAAGAAACCCAAATCGACGTTAGATCTATTGATACTGAAAAAGTTGAAGAAAAAACTCCTGATGAGTTGCTAGAGGAGGGATTTTTGCTTATTAATAATAGTCTCGCACAGGATTTACTATCTAGGCTGAGAAATAATTCTCCTCACTTTTTTGAAAATGCCGTTTTGCTTTTATTGGAATCAATGGGTTATGGGAAAGGAAAAGTAACAGGGAAGACAGGAGATGAAGGGATGGATGGACTGATTCATCAAGATAAGCTTGGATTAGAAACGATTGTCTTTCAAGCAAAACGATATGCCGAAAATAACACTGTTGGATCTTCTACTGTAAGAGATTTTATAGGGACCTTGGATTTGAAAGGTGTGACAAAAGGTGTGTTTATAACTACATCAAAATTCACTCCAAGTGCCAAAGAAACTGCGTCTAAATGTAGCAAAAATATTAAACTTATAGAAGGAAGTGAATTTGTTCAACTAATGATAGATAACGACATCGGTGTCAATACATACAAAACATATAGACTTAAAAAAGTGGACTCTGACTTTTTTATGGAATTTGATGAATAGAAAACTTGTTCTTATTAATTATTTTATCTAGATAGAGTAAAATTAGGCCGGAATGATTTAAACTAGTTTCAGAGAAACTAAGATTCTTTAAAATTTGGTGCGGGAGAAGGGATTCGAACCCCCGAACGCCTACGCGAGCAGATCTTGAGTCTGCCACCGTTGACCGCTTGGTTACTCCCGCATGTGAGTATTCGGTCTTTGTACAGCGGTATTAATTATAAATCTATCTGTTGTCCCGTTCATGATTTGTTGCATCAAGGGTACTGAAAGTAGTATTGTATTCGCGATTTCTATTACGAAAGAATATTCAAAAACGATTAGGTTAAATAGCTGTTCCTCAATAATAACAACAAGGGAAAACAGAAACGGAACTATAAGTACGAACAAAGATGCGGGGGGCATTCTTATGAGGAGAAGTAGACTGGATATTACACTTGCTATTTTAAAAATCGCTATGAATGGCGCAAAAAAGACACAGATCGTTTATGGAGCGAACTTAAATTCAACAATAGCAAACAAATATCTTACAAGGCTGGAGGATAAAGAGCTAATAGAACAGAAAGGTAACATCTTTATTACCACCGACAAAGGCCGGGTCTATAAAGATCTTGCCAGCGAACTGGACGTCCGCTAGCTGCACAACCAGATTTAAAACGGTTTTAAAAAACTTATTTTACACAAGTCCCAGCATGCTTGATAGTTTTAACAGGACATTTGCGACTTGGAATGTGATGCTGTCAACAAGTCCTACGGGCTCGATTACTATACCGCCGTTTTCCATTGCATCAATGAATACTCCCAGTGGATTCTCTGAGTCCATTAGTTGCTGAACGGTACTCTCCCCGGCGGTCACTTCTAGAGTAGCTCCGATATCCTTTTCAGGTTCTATCTGCTCGAAGGTTGTTATTCTGGCATTCTCGGTCACTGCCTTTATATGGAGCTCTGAACCGTCATTCATCTCTATGATCAGATAGATAACCTCGTTACCGAGCATGTTCTGGAGTGCAGAGGGTACCTGGCTTGCATTCTCATTGTATTCGTTGACCTTCATATCGAGATCGCTAAAAATATCAGCGCTTGCGGGCTGCATAAAGATCGCTGCCAAAAGCAAAACTGTCAGTAGTATCTTTTTCATATTATTCCTCTCAATCTTTTTCAGGAAATCATCCAATATTGTATATATATGTTTTAATTATATATTAAATATTAATCTGTAGTTCTTATATGGTAATAATACCTTTTAACTTCGAGTACGTACATGCATAGATCATAATTCATATTCCAAAACAGAGGTAGCTACGTGGGCGAAATAGTAGTCAGCGACTCCATGAAGGCTTATTTTGAAAGGCTTGAGTCCAGACTCCGACGTGAGATCGAGATTGCCAATAGTGCGCGTTCAAAGGGCAAGGACCCCAAACCTCAGATCGAGATTCCCCTTGCCAAGGACCTTGCGGACAGGGTCGAGAACCTGATAGGTGTCAAAGGTGTTGCCGAGGAGATACGCAAGTTCGAGGAGAGCATGTCACGTGAGGAAGGAGCCCTTGCGATCGGTAAGGCGGTTGCTGAGGGTGTTGTCGGCGAATTTGCTTCAAGGGCCGAGGCCATCGAAGCTGCTATTCGTGTGTCAGTTGCAATGCTTACAGAGGGTGTTGTGGCTGCTCCCATTGAAGGTATCGACCGCGTGGATATCGACAAGAACGATGACGGCAGCGAATTCATAAGGATATACTATGCAGGACCCATACGCAGTGCGGGAGGTACCGCGCAGGCATTGTCTGTACTTGTTGGTGATTATGTAAGACGTGCCGTTGGCATAGACCGGTTCAAGCCACGTAAGGAAGAGGTTGAAAGATATGTTGAGGAGATCCTGCTTTATAGACGTGTTGCCACCCTGCAGTATACGCCTTCAGAGGCAGAGATCCGGCTTATAGTTGAGAACTGTCCAATCTGTCTTGACGGGGAACCAACTGAGGCCGAAGAGGTGGAAGGTTACCGTAATCTGGAGAGGATACCAACCAACAGGGTACGTGGAGGAATGGCTCTTGTGCTTGCGGAAGGTCTTGCCCTGAAAGCTCCCAAGGTACAGAAGCACGTAAAGAAGCTGGAAATGGATGGCTGGGAGTGGCTGGATCAGATCATCTCAGGCCCCAAAGGAGGGGGCGATGATTCGAAGGAAGAATCAAAGGGAATAAAACCCAAGGAAAAATACCTTGCAGATCTGATAGCAGGCAGGCCGGTGTTCTCTCACCCCATGCGTCCGGGAGGTTTCAGGCTCAGGTACGGACGCTCACGAAACACATCCTTTGCAGCAGCCGGAATAAGCCCTGCAAGCATGGTTCTGCTTGACAGCTTTATAGTTGCAGGGACCCAGTTGAAGGTGGAGAGACCTGGCAAGGCCGCAGGCATGGCTCCCGTGGATTCACTTGAAGGTCCGACAGTGCGCCTGAGGTCCGGGGATGTGATACGGGTAGATGATGAGGAGCTTGCCTATGAGTTACACCCTGAAGTAGAATACATTATAGATATAGGTGAAATTCTCATCAACTACGGGGATTTCCTTGAAAACAACCATCCGCTGATCCCTGCTTCCTACTGCATTGAATGGTGGATGCAGGAGTATGAAAAGATAGCCCCTGAAGATAAGATCGATATTTCTGTTCTCAGGGATCCGTCACAGGAACTTGCACTTGATATCTGTAAGAAGTATAGTGTACCGCTTCATCCGAAATTCACTTATCTCTGGCATGATATCAGGATCGAGGAACTTGAAGCGTTATCGTCATTTGTTTCTGAAAACGGGTCTGTGGATGATGGGGTGTCATGTCTCACACTACCTTACAAGCTGGCAGTTGAGAAGGAAATAAAGACAATACTCGAGAACCTTCTTGTGCTGCACAGGGTTGAAAACGACAAAATCTCAATAAAGGATCCTCTGCCCTTTATCAGATGTCTCGGACTTGATGATAATCTGAACAGAACATGGGACTGCCTTCCATCGGATGATATACTTGAGGCGGTATGCGGGATAAGTGGTTTGACAGTCCGTGCCCGGGCTCCTATGAGAATCGGTGCAAGGATGGGTCGTCCTGAGAAGTCCAACAGACGAAAGATGTCACCTGCCCCGCACGCACTGTTTCCCATAGGTGAGGCCGGCGGAAATACCAGAAAAATGGAGACAGCAGCCTCTTATAAATCTTCCATGAATGGCAAGGTCGGTCACATACGTGTTGAGATCGGCAACAGGATCTGTCCTTCCTGCGGACAGAACAGTTATGAACACAGGTGTGACTGCGGGGAATTCACTGTTCCCAGATTGTCCTGTCCCAGATGCGGTATTGCAGTACAGAAAGAAGAATGTCCAAAATGCGGAACCAAGACCACCTGTGTTAAGATGCAGAATCTTGATTTCAAGACAATTTACCAGAAGGCCTTCCAGAAACTGGGTGAAAGGGACAATATAGAACTCAAGGGCGTCAAGCGCATGATGTCAAGGCACATGACACCCGAACCTCTTGAGAAGGGCATACTCAGGGCAAAATACAAGCTGTTCACCTTCAAGGACGGTACGGTCAGGTATGATATGTCGGATATCCCGTTGACACATATTCGTCCCGACGAGTTGAGTGTGCCGGTATCAAAACTAAAGGAGATAGGTTATACCGAGGACATCTATGGCAATCCTCTGGGGCGTGACGACCAGGTAATATGTCTTAAGGTACAGGACCTGGTTGTTTCGCATAACTGTGCCGAATATCTTTTACGGACAATGCAGTACATTGACGACCTTCTGGTCAAATACTACGGTGAGGAACCCTATTACAATGCAAAGACCGTGGATGATATGGTTGGTGCCATGCTCATGGGACTTGCTCCACATACATCGGCAGGTGTACTCGGAAGACTTGTCGGTTTTACCAAGGCATCTGTGGGCTATGCTCATCCTTTCTTCCATGCTGCAAAGAGGCGAAACTGTGACGGGGATGAGGACTGTGTCATGCTGCTTCTTGACGGTTTGCTCAACTTCTCCCGTGATTACCTTCCCGAGAAGAGGGGAGGGAAAATGGACGCACCTCTTGTACTCACCACCAGGATAGATCCCAGTGAGGTCGACAAGGAAGCACATAATATCGATGTCTGTGATCACTATCCTCTGGAGTTCTACGAGGCAACGCAGGAATATACCAACCCCAAGGATTTCGAGGAAAAGATCGACCTGGTAAGCGGCAGACTTGGTACTCCCCTGCAGTATGACAATTTCATGTTCACACACCACACTTCCGATATTGCGGCCGGGCCGCTGAACAGTGCCTATAAGACACTGGGAAGCATGGTGGAAAAGATGGATGCCCAGCTTGCGCTTGCCGATAAGATACGTGCTGTGGATGCTTCCAATGTTGCTGAAAGGGTACTTATCTCTCATTTCCTTCCGGATATGTTCGGAAATCTGCGGGCTTTCTCACGCCAGGGTACAAGATGTCTTAAGTGTGCGGCCAAGTTCAGAAGGCCTCCTCTGACAGGTGTATGTCCTAAATGCGGTGGCCGTGTGATACTCACTGTCCACGAAGGTGCTGTCAAGAAATACCTTGAGGTATCCAAGCTGGTTGCAAAAAAATATAATGTTTCCAATTACACCAAGCAGAGAATAGATATCATCGGTCTTGATATCCAGTCACTTTTCGAGAACGACAAGGCCAAACAGATGGATCTGATGGAATTTATGTAAAAGCTTTATTCGGATTCGAGCCCGTATACGTTAATTCCCCGTATGAGCTCGGTGAATTGCTCTATTTCAAATTCAAGTACTTCCTGTTTTGTCATTCCTATGGACATTTCCCCGTCATAGGAAAGCATATCCGGTCCCCTGCGAACGAACCTGTCCACGCCGTCACGTGAGAGCACTTTCTTTGCCTCGGGATCGTGCACAAAGGCCCTGCCGGGAAGTATCACAGTTTCCCTGACGTTGGTCAGGTCAAGTTCCTGTAGATCATCGATGGTCATCAGGCAGCCAATATCCTTTCCTACTGCTACTACATTGACTTTGCTCTCGAGCTTTTCAAAAACAGTAGCAAGCCTGTTAGCCGCAGCCCTGCTTGTAAGCAAAGTAGCTTCCTTGGTGACCTCCGGAAGTCTGGCAAGTGCTTCCCTTTCGTTCCTGATTGCAAAAGGTGAGCCGATAAGCGGGTCCTCAAGGGGTGTTCCTGTGATCCTCATGCTGTATTTTTCCGCTGCCTTATGGACGATATCAGTGAATTCCTCGATACTGTGTGTCTCTATACCTTCCATTATCGGCGCGTTTTCAAGTATAAGTCCCTCATCACGGCTGTTGGCAAAACGCATGAGGATAGTTCCTTTTGCCCCCATCTCTTCAAGGTCATCAAGTGTCTTCTCCAGCACTTCCCCGTCATTTACTCCCGGTACCACCACAACGGCAGCATAGACATCACATTCTGCACAGAAATCTCTTAGGACCTGCAGGGATGCCTCGGGTTCTGGATCGTTCATGTACTTCCCTCTGATCTCAGGGTCGGTTGAAAAGACGGTGAACGTTACTTCGGTCACACCATAGTTCACATAGAACTCTGCTTCATTGCCTTCACTGAATCCTTTACCACTTGTGTATCCGAGATGAATGGGGAGGCCGAATTGTGCAAGGTTGGCAACCAGTGGCATGAGTTCCGGGTAGCAACTGACATCTCCTCCACCACTGACAGTTATCTTATCGATTTCTCCCGAACTGAAATTGATCTTCTGGTAGGTTTCCTGGAATACGTACTGTGCGGGTTTGAATCCGGAGTAAGCTTCCTTTACACCTCTTGTGCAGTAATCGCAACCTTTCTGGAAGGGAAAACAGTATTTGCAACCAAAAGGCTGTACTTCCTTTACCTTCTTAAAATAACAATAGGTGCAGAATCCCTTGCAGTCGATACCTGGATTCCCACCCACGTCTGCCGTGATTTCCATAATGGTTTTTACATAATGTACGTCTTACTTAAGTCTTTGTGGCAAACAGGTATCATCTGAAAATGATTCGAAGTTCCGTAATGCCTTTGCCATCATAATAAATTATTTTATTGAAAAAATTAATTCCGTCATCGGCGGTTACTGAACTTTGCCTGACATGATGCAAAAGGTTTAAACATCATCGTTACTTAATACTCCCGAGAATTCCCACTGGAAAGTTTTGCGTACATAACATGTGATGTGGTACAGAGCAATTGCTTATCATTGCCTAGGATGTGCGGTTCCAGGAGGGTTATTTCTGTATAGAAACATAGGAGGAAAATATAAGTGTCTGATAAAATAGACATCTACGACGACAGAGGTAAACTGTTGGAAAGCGGCGTCGATCTTATGGATATTGCGCCAACAAGAAACACAGCGATACAAAATATCATTAAAGACACCAAGAGAACTGTTGCAGTCAATCTCGCAGGAATCGAGAAAGCACTCAAGACAGGTTCCATGGGTGGAGCAAAGAAAAAGATCCTCGGCAGGGAACTTGACTATGATATTGTCGGCAACTCCGGTGCAATCCAGGATGCTGTAGCAGATCTCGTAAGTGTAGACGAAGGCGACGACACCAATGTAAAGGAGCTTGGTGGTGGAAAGCAGCTTCTTGTACAGGTACCAAGTGTAAGATCACAGGTAGGTGCTGACTTCGTATCCGCAAGTACAGTAACAGGTGCAGCAGTTGTTCAGACAATCATTGACATGTTCAACACTGACATGTTCGATGCACCAATAGTAAAGTCCGCTGTATGGGGAAGCTACCCACAGACAATGGACATGTCCGGTGGTAACATCGCATCCATTCTCAGTATCCCACAGAAGAACGAAGGTCTTGGTTACTCGCTGAGGAACATCACAACAAACCACATCGCAGCAATTACCGGAAAGAAGGCAATTAATGCAGCAGCACTTTCATCCATCTTCGAGCAGGTAGGTATGTACGAGATGGGTAACGCTGTAGGACCATTCGAGAGACACCAGTTACTCGGTCTTGCATACCAGGGTCTTAACGCAAACAACTTCGTTTACGACATCGTAAAGGAGAACGGTAAGAACGGTACAATAGGCAGTGTGATCGAGTCTACAGTAGACAGAGCTCTTGAAGCAGGTATCATATCAGTTGACAAGACAGCACCATCCGGATATAACTTCTACAAGGCAAACGACGTTTCCATGTGGAATGCATGCGCAGCAGTCGGTCAGCTTGCAGCAACCATGGTAAACTGTGGTGCAGGCAGGGCAGCTCAGAACGTATCCTCAACAATCCTCTACTTCAACGACATGCTTGAGAAAGAAACAGGTCTTCCAGGCTGTGACATGGGTAGGGCACAGGGTACTGCAGTAGGATTCTCATTCTTCAGCCACTCAATCTATGGTGGCGGTGGACCAGGTATCTTCAACGGTAACCACGTTGTAACCAGGCACTCCAGAGGTTTCGCAATTCCTTGTGTATGTGCAGCAGTCTCACTTGACGCAGGCACACAGATGTTTACAATCGAGAAGACATCAGGACTTGTCGGTAGCGTATTCGGATCAATTCCAGAGTTCAAGGAGCCAATCAAAGCAGTGGCAGGAGCTCTCTAAGACACAAAACCCTCCTAAAATATCACAATTACAGGTAATTACAAATGGTAAATTCTTCAGACACAAACTGTGTGCAGCTTGAAATATTCCCTTCAAGACTGCTCAAACCGGAAACAGCCCAGAAGTTGTTGAACGCAATCGCTGATATCAACGGTGTTACAAGGTTGTTTATCCATGGGCCCAGACTTCCCGATACTGTCCCGTACGGACCTGCAAAGGGTGAACCTGTGCATCATCCGGGAAAAACAGTAATTGAGGTTGCAGGGCAGGCTATGGAACTTGCCGTTTATGTCGGTGGCATCCGTATGGAAGTCATCGATGTAGATGTAAAGGAGCAGGTCAGGGAAGTTTGTGAAAATATCCTTCCGGTCTCATTTGAGTTCAGGGAAGGTCAGTTCATTCCTACGAAACAGACTGTGACAGACTACGCAAAGCGCGGGCCTGGTGCAGATCCTCTGATGCTGGGAATGACCGATCCCAAGGGAAAACTGAAACATAATCCTGTATGTATCCTCAAACCTGACTTTTTGGATGAATAATTATGTTTGACCGGGAAACACAGGTTGTAGACTGCAGACACGGCATGGGCCTTGGCAGAGGAGGAGGACTCGCACAGCGTGGTACTCTTTCCGAGACCGGCAGAGCCGATGTAATTGCGGTTGCAATGAGTCCCGGAAGAAGACATATAACAAAACCCGTTTGTGAGTTAACATACGGGATGCGCAGAGAAGAGATCCAGGTCAGTGTGCTTGTGCTCAGCACCGGTTCAGGTGTTCCGGATACCAACATGGGTTCGGGCTCTTTCGGTATCAATCCCGAAGAGATAGCACAGATTAACAGGCACAAGGTTGCCGTTATCCACACAGGGAACATCAGGGAACATGTAGTACGGAAGGTTAAGGCGATACTTGAAGAAGCCAGTGTCCCTGCAGTAGTTGTTTGTCAGATCCCCGTTGATTTCGAGGATTTTGCAATGGCAGGAGTAAAGACACGGCTTGTAAAACCACAGGAAAGTGATATTTTAACCAAAGGAAGGGTGATGGAAATTGTGAGCGGAGTGACACGAGGAGAATCATGTTCAAGGGAAAAGCTGAACGAACTCGTGAAAGCCGTGAAAACCACAATGAGATCATTAGAGAATCAGGAGTGATTAATTATGGCATATGAACCACAATATTATCCAGGAGCAACATCCGTTGCAGAAAACAGAAGGAAACACATGTCAGGAAAGGTCGAGAAGCTCAGAGATATTTCCGACGAAGACCTGACATTAATACTTGGTCACCGTGCACCAGGTAGTGACTACCCAAGCACACACCCACCTCTTGCAGAAATGGGTGAACCAGAAGACTCAGTCAGGGAACTGGTAGAACCGACACCAGGCGCAAAGGCCGGTGACAGGGTAAGGTACGTACAGTTTGTTGACTCAATGTACAACGCACCATCAACCCCATACTTCAGATCCTACGCAGCAGCAATCAACTTCAGAGGTGTCGACCCAGGTACACTTTCCGGTCGTCAGGTAGTTGAGGCCCGTGAGAGGGATATGGAAGAACTTGCAAAGTTCCAGATCGAGACTGAAATGACCTGTCCGGCACTCGCTGGCCTCAGGGGCGCAACAGTACACGGTCACTCACTCAGGCTTCCTGAAGACGGTGTAATGTTCGACATGCTCGAGAGGGTAAGAAAAGAAGGCGACAACATCATTATGCACAAGGACCAGGTAGGAAGACCAATCGACAAGAAGGTCAACCTCGGAAAGCCAATGTCCGAAGAGGAAGCAGCAAAGAGGACAACAATCTACCGTGTTGACAACGTTGCATTCAGGGACGACGACGAAGTCATTGAGTGGGTCCAGAGAGTATTTGACCAGAGAACCATCTACGGCTTCAAGCCAGAGAACTGAGGTGATTATAATGGCAGATGACAGACAGAGGAAATTTGCAAAACAGATGGAGATCAAGTTCACTAAAGAACATGGTACCAACAAGATGGAAGGCGGTGAGATCACAGACAAGCATGTAAAATACTACAGGCTTGGTGTCGATCAGAACCCTAGAAAATTAGAGATGAAAAAGGCAGGTGCAGAACTTGCAAAGAAGAGAGGACTTGTCGGTTACAACCCAATGATGCACTGTGGTGGTATCCCACTCGGTCAGAGAGCACTTACCCCATCATTCCTGTCCGGTACAGACATGATGGTCGAGATCGATGACCTTCACTACGTCAACAACTCTGCAATGCAGCAGATGTGGGATGACATCAGAAGGAGTATCGTTGTCGGTATGGACCTTGCACACGAGACACTCGAGAAGAGGCTCGGTATCGAGGTCACACCAGAAACAATCAACCACTACCTTGAGACACTCAACCACGCACTTCCTGGTGGAGCAGTTGTCCAGGAACACATGGTCGAGACACACCCAGCTCTTGTAGATGACTGTTACGTCAAGATGTTCACCGGTGACGATGAACTCGCAGACGAGATCGACAGCCAGTTCCTTATTGACATCAACAAGGAATTCCCAGAAGAGCAGGCAGAGCAGATCAAGGAAGCAATAGGCAAGACATCATGGCAGGCAGCTCACATCCCAACCATTGTCAGCAGAACCACAGACGGTGGTCAGACAAGCAGGTGGATGGCTATGCAGGTCGGTATGTCATTCATTTCAGCATACAGCATGTGTGCTGGTGAAGCAGCAGTAGCTGACCTTTCATATGCAGCAAAGCACGCTGGTGTTATCCAGATGGGTGACATGCTTCCAGCAAGACGTGCACGTGCACCAAACGAGCCTGGAGGAATTCCATTCGGTCACATGGCAGATATCGTACAGACAAGCCGTGTAGACGCAGAGGACCCAGCACACGTAGCTCTTGAAGTAGTCGGTGCAGGATGTATGCTTTACGACCAGATCTGGCTAGGATCATACATGTCCGGTGGTGTAGGTTTCACCCAGTACGCAACAGCAGCATACTGTAACAACATCCTTGATGACAACCTCTACTACAACGTTGACTACATCAACGACAAGTACGATGGTGCAGCAAACAAGGGTAAAGACAACAAGATCGCAGCAAACCTCGATGTAGTAAAGGACATCGCAACAGAGTCCACAATCTACGGTCTCGAGAACTACGAGAAGTACCCAACAACCCTCGAAGACCACTTCGGTGGATCACAGAGAGCAACCAGCCTTTCCGCAGCAGCAGGTTCCGCAGTATCAATTGCAACCGGAAACGGAAACGCCGGTCTGTCCGGATGGTACCTTTCAATGTACCTGCACAAGGAAGCACTCGGAAGACTCGGTTTCTTCGGATACGACCTGCAGGACCAGTGTGGTGCTACAAACGTACTCTCCTACCAGTCCGACGAAGGTCTGGCAGTTGAACTCCGTGGACCAAACTATCCAAACTACGCAATGAACGTAGGTCACCAGGGTGGTTACACAGCTATTGCAGCTTCTGCACACGCAGGACGTGGAGACGCATTCGCAGTCAACCCACTGATCAAGGTCGCTTTCGCAGACAACCTCCTGCCATTTGACTTCACCGCACCAAGGAAGGAGTTCGGCAGAGGAGCTCTCAGAGAGTTCGAGCCTGCTGGTGAGAGATCACTCATCATACCAGCAAAATAAATTTAAAACAAGTGCAGGCTTAATGCCTGCTACTTACTCTTTTTATTGAATTTACGTTTAAATTCCGGTTTCTGTTCTTTTCTTATACCCTGCTACATAGTATGGTAATGCTTAAATATTGCAAAACCATTGTTTTTTACACTATTAATTAGTAAATTTTATCTTTATTTTCCAGGAGTGAACCGATATGCAATACAGTCTGGGAATCGATGCTGGTGGAACGTTTACCGATGCGGTCATAGTCCGTGATTCGGATGGAGCGATCGTTGATAGCACGAAGGTGCTGACCACCTATCCCGACCCGATCGGTGGTATAAAGAAAGCCATCGACGAACTTGAGCCCGAATGTGTGAAAGATGTAAAACTGGTTTCCGTCTCAACAACGCTTTCCACAAATACCATACTTGAAGACACGGGTTTTCCTGTTGGTGTGATACTTGTTGGAGACTATGTTATCCCTGAGGAAGGATTTCCCGCAAAATATTATGTGCAGCTGAGCGGTGGTCACACAAGTAACGGGGAAGAGTCTGCTCCCCTTGATGAAGAGGGTGTGAAGAGATTTGCCATGGAGATCAAGAATCAGGTTTCCGCATTTGCTGTCTCATCCTTTTTCAGTAACAGGAATTCAGAGCATGAATTGCGGGTAAAACAGATCATACGGGATCTCACAGGACTGCCGGTAGTATGCGGACATGAGCTCTCCCAGGAAGTGGGTGCTTATGACCGGTCCATCACCGCCTATCTGAATGCCCAGCTTTTGCCCATAACACATCGCTTCATTAAGTCAATTATGCAGGATATCAAGTCCAGGGGAATTGATGCCAACCTGCTTATGCTCAAATGTGATGGTTCGGTGGTGAGCATGGAAGAGGCCCTTGAGAGACCTATCGAATCTATATTCTCAGGTCCGGCTGCCAGCCTGGTCGGAGCCGCATATCTCACAAAGTATGACACATGTGCGATGATCGATGTCGGTGGTACCAGTACGGATGTGGCTCTGATCAAAAACGGAATACCTGAGTTGAGCAGTCAGGGTGCTGTCGTAGGTGGCTGGAAGACCATGGTCAAAGCCATCAGGATGGAAACGTCCGCAACAGGTGGTGACAGTCATATATGGACAAAGGACCAGAAATTCCATGTAGGTCCGAGGAGGGTGATCCCTTTATGCCGTGCTGCAGTGGAGTATACGGGTTTCCTGGAAAAACTGAAGGAATGTAAGAACCCTTCCAGGAAACTGTTCTGTGAGAACATACAGCCCACCAAGTTCTATGTAAGGACCGGTTTTTTGCCTATTGATCTCAGCAGGACCGAGGAAGAAATATATGATGCCATTCAAGGAGTGCCGATATCATTCACTGAACTCTTCCTCAGGCTCAAAAAGCAGCCAAGTGTAAAGGCACTTGACAGTCTTATTCAGAAGAGGCTGATCCAGGCAATAGGTTTCACACCCACTGACGCACTTCATGTGCTTGGTGATTTCCAGAGATGGGAAACGGAGGCGTCGGTGCTTGGTGCTGAGAGACTTGCCAAGTTCATGAATACCAAAAAGGAAGTTCTCTGTAAGGATATCAAACGAAAGGTCGCATGGAACATGGCATCAGACCTGATATCCTATCTGGTTAAGGATATCCCTGAACATGTTATCGATAATATGCTTTCTGGTGATAACTTCACCCGCTTTAAGGTCGAGACTCCGGTGGTGCTTCTGGGTGGACCTGTTGTCGCATTCAAGGAAGAGATGGAAAAACTCATTGATGCCAACATAGTACTCCCTGAACATTCCAGTGTCGGAAACGCAGTGGGTGCACTTGTGGGAAAAGGTATCAAGCGTATGGAAATTCTTGTGAAGCGGGATTTTGCTCCCATTACTGGTGAAAATGTAACAAAAGAAGAACTGAAGAACGCAAAAGAGGTTGTCAGGTACTTCGTTTTCACTCCGGATGGGAGGCATATGTTCTCTGAATACCTGGAAGCGGTTGATTTTGCTACAAATACTGCAAAACAACATGTAATGAAGTACATGAAATCAGCAGGTTATTCCGAGAAGGAAGTAGATCTTGAAGTTAGGAAAAAAGAGCTCTCAATCAGGGATAACGAAGAACCTGTGGAAACAAAGGTGATCGTTGTGGGAGTCGGCACTTCCAGGGTTGTCGTTGAGAAGGATGTAATCCCTGATTATATGAGGAAAAAGGCAATCAGTTCCCGCAGGGCTGCTGAACATTCATATTCCGGAAAATGAAGAGGAGAATAATCCTCTTTAATTTATGTATTTTTGATTCTGTTTTTCCTCAATAAAGCAACAATTGCTTCAGAATACTTTGAAATCTGCTCCAATTGATTGCATTTCCTCGAAGAAGTTAGGGTAGGATATCTCCACGGATTCGATGGTATCAATGGTCGTATCTCCTGCCACCATGCCTGCAATGCTCAGGGCCATCACTATTCTGTGGTCGTGCCAGCCGTGCAGGTTGGCACCTCTTAATGCACCACCGGTGATGGTAAGCTGGTCAGGTTCCTCTTTTACTGTAATTCCCATTTTGGTAAGTTCGAGTGCCATGGCATGGAGCCTGTCTGTTTCCTTGTAGCGCACATGCTCTGCATTCTCGATCACAGTCACGCCATCGGCACATGCAGCCAGAACAGCTATGGTGGGTACCAGATCAGGGGTTGCACCGGCATCGAATGTAGTGCCTTTGAGTCCGTTTCCGGTGACTCTGATAATTCCCTTCATCTTGTCCCATGAAACATCAGCACCCATGCGTTTGAGTACTTCGATTATCACAATATCTCCCTGCTTTGAGGGGAACATATTCTTAACAGCTACTGTGGAACCTGTAACTGCTGCAGCAGCCAGGATATAGGAAGCTGAGGAAAAATCTCCCGGTACCTTATAGTCCTTCAGGTTATACTTCTGGTTAGCGGGGATGATGAACTTGATATTATTTGTTTCCTCAAGAAGGATCTCACAGCCCGCAGCCTCGAGGATTTCGGTAGTAACATCCACATAGGGTCTTGATTTCATTTCACCTTTGATGGACAGTGTTGTACTTTTTGTTGTGAGGGGGCATGCTATAAGCAGTGCGGAAATGAACTGGGAACTAATTGAACCGTCAATGGTTGTGATGGCACCTTTAAGTCCTCCCCTTACGACCAGGGGTGCACAACCGTTGTCCCTTGTAGAAAATGCTTCGACTCCAAGCCTGCCAAGTACATCAAGAAGCGGCTGGTTCGGTCGTGTCCTGATAGAGCTGTCTCCGGTAAGTACGGTCACACCATCTGTCAGGGCTGCGACGGCTGTCATGAACCTGAGTGTAGTGCCTGAGTTTGCAACATCTATAACATTCTCGGGAACAGCGGGTTTCCCCTTTATTCCGTTGATAATTAACCTGTCATCTTTTCTCTCAATGCCGGCACCGAAGGCTTCGCACGCACGGATGGTTGCAAGTGTATCTGCAGAAATGAGAGGTCTGTGGACTACACATTCATCAGACAGGGAAGCTACTGTTATTGCCCTGTGGGTATAACTCTTTGAAGATGGCGCATATAATTCACCATCGATTTTCGAGATATTGACTGCTACTTTCATTTTTACCTCTTTGATATGGGGTTGAAATGAACAGGACATTATAAAAGATTGCTGGCACAGGAATACACCTTCCTTAGCACAAAAGGATATTACACACTTCTCTTTAAAGTAAACCCTGACCTATCTTCCATCTATCCATGGTTCAGTATGAGAAAAATAGACGTTCTGAATGATATTCTTATCGATTATAATGTGTATCAAAAGCATGATCAGATATATGAGATCAAACGAAAGAAATAAACCTTACATGTTCCATTCATGAATAGGTCTTGCAAAGTTGAAAATCGAGGTATTGAATTTATATGAACCCTTTTCTTTGTCTGCTGGCCCTGCCAGGTTCATCAAAGCACAGATGTTATTCCATAGGGTATGGTAACAGGTCCCTTGATGAGTTTCTTAAAATGCTTCTGAATAACGGGATAACAGATCTCGTGGATATCCGGAGATACCCGCAGTCCACCTTTGAGGATTTCAACAGGGAGTCCCTGGAAAAGGTCCTTCCTAAAAACGGTATACGCTATGCACATTGTGAAAATGTCGGAGGTATGCGAGACTCTGCATATATCGAATATATGAATACCGACGAATTCAGGGCTGGCTTTGAGAAGTTAATGGATCTGATAGTAAAAGTTAACGAAACCGGTGGCAGGATCGTCCTGATGTGTGCTGAAAAAAGTCCCAAGGGATGCCACAGGCATTATCTGTCCAATAAGCTTGAAGAAAATAGTATTGAGGTCATCCACCTGGTCGAACCGGGGCAGATGAGCCTTTTCAAATTCTGTGAATAAATTTCTGTTTACATTGCACGCAGGCGCCTGATACGCTCCTCTGTTTCGGGGTGGGTCCTGAAAAGGCTCATCAGAGTTTTTCCTTTCAAGGGATTCACGATGAACATATGTGCGGTACTTTCCGATGCCTGCACGTCTCCTCTTCTTTCCCTGTAGTTCGAAGAGCCATATTCAAGTTTTTCCAGCGCACTTGCAAGTGCCCATGGTTTTTGTGATATGCGTGCGCCACCCTCATCTGCTGCGAATTCCCTGGACCTTGAGATGGCCAGCTGGATTATTGTTGCTGCAATAGGTGCAACTATGGCGAGTGCAATGAAGCCGATTATATTGTTTCCTCCATCATCATCATTTCCGCCAAATCCTCCGAAGATGGCAGCCCATTGTACCCAGTGGGCTATCATTGTGATGACGCCGGCTATGGTCGCAGCGACTGCACTGATAAGCGTGTCACGGTTCTTTACGTGTGCAAGCTCATGGGCAAGTACTCCTTCAAGCTCTTCAGAGCTCAGGAGGTTCATTATGCCTGTGGTTGCCGCAACTGCTGCATGCTGTGGATCCCTGCCGGTTGCAAATGCGTTCGGCATGGATGTATTGACGATATATACCTTTGGCATCGGAAGATTTGCACGCATTGCAAGTTTTTGCACAATGCCATACAACTCCGGCTGCTCCGAAGCGGTGACTTCCTGTGCACGGTACATTTTGAGTACGATCTTGTCACTGTACCAGTAACTGCCAAAGTTCAGAACAATCGCAAATAAAAATGCGATTATCATTCCCGACATTCCGCCCACAAGGCGTCCGACCAAGATCAGTAAGCCTGTAAGGGATGCAAGAAGAATTGTGGTTTTTAACATATTCCCCATTATTTACCTCGTAGAGATATTTTTTCAAATCTGTAATGAGCAATAGTTGATTGTTTGTTGTTCTATATAAAAGCTTCTATATATTTTTTGTCAGCTTGCCACAAGAGTAAGCAAAAAAGGAGAGAGACATGAAAAGTTATTTTCATATCTCTTCAACGGATATTTCCTCTCCCTGATCCATATCGTTGATCAGATTTTCAATCTCTTCCATCTCTGCTTCAAGATCCTGGATCTCTGAATCGGTGACCCCCACCATTTCATTATTTAACGTCTCATCAGCAACTGAGACATCCGGGTTATCCTTGTTTTCCGAAACAGTTGAAACATTTCCATCATCTGTTGATGTGCTGTCCGTACAGCCTGATACAATCAGTCCTAGAGCCAGAACTGCCAATACTAGAATGTATTTTTTCCTGAACATTGTGATTCATCTCCTCAAATGTTCTTATTTAAGCACTGGTCTGATTTCCGGAATCTGTGGACTCATTACCTGTTCCTTCACCGGAGCTGTTGTTGCCATTATCGTAGGTGTAGTTACCACTTCCTTCGTAAGCTGATGAAGAATTGTCCGAGGAATTATAGTTTGTCTCGTTATTGGAAGTTTCGTTGTCGTATGAATCATCTTCCGTTTCATCGTCTGATTCTTCTACCTCTTCTTCTTCAGATTCCTCTTCCTCCTCATCTTCATCAGGCACAGCCCATGAACTTTCTGCCCCGTTCACTTCATAGCTTCCGTCTCCGGAAAGCATGGCGGTACCTTTTCCGTCCGCTTCGAGGGATATGTCCGTTCCGCGTATCATTACAGTAAGGCGGCTGCCTTCAATTGTCACATCTCCTGTCAGGTTGTGGTAGACAAAAGCCCTGTTGTTGTATTCACTGTTGCCTGAATCAACGTTCGATGACTCAAAGCTTGCATCACTGGTGTTGATGTCAGCATCCTGTGCCATATCCTTGATCACAAGCATGGAATCATTTGCCGTAAAGTTCAGTGTGAAGTTACCGGAAATGACTGCTGTTCCGTCACCTTCTGCATTGAGAGCACCATCTCCTGTAAGGACAACAAGTCCTTCACGGTTCTGTTTGAGTGCCTGGAGCATTTTCTTGAGAATGGCGTTTGCATCTTTTATGCTCTCTCCGGCCTGGTTCATGTTGCGTATGATCTCTTCCTGATCCTCGCCACCGGAATATGCTTCTCTTGCCTGTTCCTGGTATTGTCTTGCTTCGGCAATGAGTTCATTGTAATCCTCCAGCATTGCTTCAAGCTCGCTTACATCTTCGCCGTTCTGCTCCATACGCTCGATCTCGTTCTCAAGGCGGAGGGCCATGGCTTCGGATGTCCTTATAACTGCATTGAGTCTGTTGTTGACTGATCTTGCTTTTGTGACTGTTTTTTCCTTGCGGGCATCCTTCCAGATATCCCTGATATCCTTTGCGGATTCGGCAAGTTCGGCCCTTGTGGTTGCAGCGGCAATATCTTCCCTTTCAGCGTTCAGCGCTTCTATGTATTCCTCATCATCAAGTGATTCGATCATCACATCGATTGTGCTGTTGAGATATTCCTTGGTTGCATTGATGGCTTCTGCAGTATCAAGATTCTTGTTGTTTGCCTTGATCTTCAGGAACTTATCCTTGGCCTGTCCGTAGTTTGCCTTTGCGCTATTGTTATTATTACCACGGTTTTCGAATGCATTGCGAGGTGCATCCTCAGTTGCATTTACCCTGTCCCTGTCGCGTATCTTATTGCCGGGACCGGCATCATTATCGTCATCTTCTGAATTGTCATCACTATCTGAATCTGTGTTCTGACCACTGTTTCCATATATTCCCTTTTTCTGCCCGTTATCCGAGTCAGCGATTGCCACAGCCGGAATAACACTTACCAGCATAAGCACGATGGCAATATATGCAAAAATCTTGATTCCCATGTTTTTCATCTTTTCAACCTCTCCTGTGTTTCTCTCTCCAATGTTTTAATATAATAGGGGTTAGGGGGGCTAACCCCTATATTTATCTAGTCCAGGCATGAACCGTCACGCAGGCGGTCACAATCACCGTACCCTTTCTCTTCTGAAGGTCCTGAAGCTGTTGCAACGACGGTCTCATAATCTTCCTGGCACGAGCCATCACGATCAGGTGTTCCGTCGCAATCATCATTACAAGAGCCGTCTCTCAGGCGATCTCTGTCCTGATCACCCGGTGTTTCTGCCGTATCGGCTGACAGGGAAACAGAACTTGTGCATGATCCATCACGCAACTGGTCTTTATCCTGATCTTTTAACTGGTCCTGTATACGGTCTCCGGCAGCAAAAGCGGTTGCTGTGAATATGCTTCCTACTAAGAGTGCAACAGCAACATATGCTATTAGTTTCTGTCCGATTCTCATCTATTTTACCTCAATCATATTTCAATTGTTTATTCCCGTGCATTTGCAGTCCCGGAATACAATCCTGAGGACTTGCGCCTGCAATTCTCCCTTGATCAGATGAGCATATAAGCATACTTTACTTTAGATAATTTTTCAATACTTGATATCTCGATTTCAAGCCTTATAATGCCTTATTTTGCTTGATAATACTTTAATTGGCTTTATTTTTCTGGCATTGAGAAACTATTATATGCATGTAATGAATAAATATACAGTCTGTGTCGATACAAAAAAATCAATATTTTCTGTTCTTTTTAGTTCTCATTGCAATTATACCCATTACCGGGGCTGAGGAAATGGCAACCGTTCATGGTGCTATCTATGAATGGGACACATTCGAACCACTGGAAAATGTCATCGTGGAGGTAAATTCAACCCCACCCCAGTCAATGGTTGCAAGGTATGGTATATATTCATTCAATCTGGCTCCCGGAAACTATGTGATATCTGCCAGTTACTATCAGAATTCAACCCTGGTTCACTATACGGAGGAAGAGATCACGATAACCAATGACGGGGACTACGTGATAGACATAATTTTCCTTCCCACTTATTATGAAGAAGAGGAGCTTAACGGCACAGAGTTTGATGAACTCGATGAGCTTGCCGACCTTGCAGAGAACGACGGTCAGGATAATAATATCCTGTCCTCTACGCTGATATATGTCCTGGCAGCCCTGGCTATGACAGTTGCAGGGGCATATGTGCTGTCAAGAAGAAAAACAGACGGTAATGGCGGAAATGCGCATGAGGGAAGTGGCCACTTAGAGAACAGTGACCTTGCAGCTTTTTCAGATGAACTTGCGGACCTGCCTGATGACCTTCGGGAAGTTGTGGATATTATTGCAGGCAATGGGGGACGTATCAAGCAGAAGGACCTGAGGGACCGGCTCAGACATTCCGAAGCAAAGGTAAGTCTCATGGTGTCCGATCTTGAGGACCGTGGTATTATCCGTAAATTCAAAAAAGGCCGTGGCAATGTTATAATCCTTGAAGGCTCTGATCATACAAACCAAAATGTATAACTGTATCTAATGAGTATGGGTAGCAAATTACTGAATTTAGTTAAACCTATACACGAGGGTATATATGCGAGTTTCAATGGACCTTGAGTTACAAGATATCCCCGGCCAATTACTGCTTGCGCTAAAACCGATTTCCGATTTTAAAGGTAATCTGATCTCCGTGGTTCACCATCACGAAAAGAAAACACCCCGCGGAACAATTCCCGTTCAGGTGCAGTTTGAGATCAAATCCGATCATCTTGAGGATCTGGTAGCCGACCTTGAGGAAAGGGGTGTCCGTGTAGTAAGCATGGACGAGAAACGATTCCTGGAACACGGTGCTGTTATACTGATCGGTCACATCGTGCACACAGACATACAGGACACCATCGATCAGATCGATAATACGGGCTACGCCGAGGTAGTTGATCTTAACCTGTCCATGCCTAAGATCAATATGCCATCGTCGGCTTCGCTGAAAATAGATGCTGTGAGCAAAAAGGAATTACAGGCTGTGATCGACCTGCTCAAGTATATTGCCAAAGAGAAGGACTTGCTGGTAATAGAACCTGTAGAGAGCCAGTTGAGGTTGATGGAATGAAAACGATACGTGCATCATTGATAGGATTCGGTGCTGTAGGTCAGGGTGTCGCAAAGGTCCTGCTTGCTAAGAAAGATTACCTGCAAAGCATAGGTATAGACCTCAGGATAGTTGCGATCGCTGACTCCAGAACTGCTGTAATTGACAGTGAAGGTGTGAATCTGGCTGCAGTCCTTGATTCTAAAAAGAAAAAAGGTGTAGTGGGTTCCGAGAAGATCAGCGGTACTGATATTATAAAGACCATCGATCATGAACTTGTGATCGAGACCACTCCTACAAACATCGATGACGGAGGCGTGGGCCTTACCAATATGCTTGCAGCATTTGAGAAAGGAATGGATGTGGTTACATCCAATAAAGGTCCTCTCGCTCTGAAATATGGTGAACTGATCGAAACTGCAAACCGATCAGGTTCAAAACTCAAGTTCGAGGCAACTGTAGGTGGCGCCATGCCTGTTATCAATCTGGCATGTGATACCCTTGCAGGTAATAAGATACTGAGTATGGAAGGAATATTCAACGGTACCTGTAACTATATTCTCAGCCGTATGGTGGAAGAGCATGCCTCATATGAGCAGATGCTCGCAGAGGCTCAGGAGCTTGGTATAGCCGAAGCTGACCCCATCTATGACGTTGAGGGTATAGATACGGCTTCCAAGCTTGTGATCGTTGCAAATGTAATATTCGGAATGAATGCCAGTTACAGGGATGTAACTGTGACCGGGATCACAAGGATAACCCCGGAAGCCCTTTTGCTTGCAAATAGGGACGGTTATGCTATCAAGCTCATCGGTGAGGTGAACGATGGTAAGATAAATGTTGCTCCTAAGCTGGTACCACTGGATAATCCTCTTGCTGTGGGAGGTACGCTGAACGTATT
>JAALLR010000151.1_pt1 | contig 23007 bp, 20 predicted proteins | sample 7245931 | NCBI WGS metagenome assembly JAALLR01 (sample SAMN13049201, study PRJNA578106) | oil field metagenome | isolation source: filtered produced water from oil reservoir B9 | place: USA:offshore Texas | collected 2016 | reverse complement strand
TATATATCCCGAAAACCAGGTGCGAGGGGTGGGATTTGAACCCACGAAATCCTTCGATACTGGATCTTAAGTCCAGCGCCTTTGACCAGCTGGGCAACCCTCGCTTTTAGAACAGTATATGTTGTCCGTAGTTGTAAACACCTGATAAATACAATTAAGTTACTTAAGCCTTATTATAGCAATTATGAAGATAAGATTTCTTGGAACAGGTGTCGGGATACCACAGGTCGGACGGGTGCAGTCCGGGCTTATCATGGAGATGGATGGAAAGCCGGTACTCTTTGATTGCGGCTGCGGGGTTCTCGGACGGATAGCAGAAGCGGGTTATGACCATACGGATATTGACAATATCGTGCTGACACACCTGCATCTTGACCATGTGGGGGATGTGCTGGCACTGCTCAAGGCCAACTGGCTCGTGGGTAAAACGGATATGCGTATTTTCGGTCCGCAGGGAACACAGGAATGGTTTGGCAAGGTCATGGAGACTTACGACTATCTCAAGGGACGGTTCGAGGTCGATATCACCGAGCTCGCCGGAGGCGAGAGATTCACACCCCACGGCACCGATTGCAGTATCACATGCACACACACGGTCCACAGTACATCATCCCTGGCATATCGCGTGGAATGCGAAAACAAGGCCGTGATCTACACAGGTGACACCGAACCATCGGAACCGGTGTTCAGGTTCGCAAGCGGAGCCGATGTCATGATCCACGAATGTTCATTTCCTCTTGGCTTTGAGATGACCATGCACACCACACCCGACATGTTCACGGACGTACTGGACCATGTCACACTGGACGTAAGGAAACTGTATTTTCTGCACCTCTATCCCCAGATGCAGGGACACGAACAGGAAGCGGTTGATCACATAAAGCAGCACTTTGACGGAGAGGTCATAATAGCCTCAGACCTGATGAAAGTCGAAGTTTAAACGGCCTGACAAAGCTCTCCTGTATCCTTCGTCAGACACTACGTGCGTTATGGTTATACGACACTGGAAACCAACGGGAAATAAAGAACAATACAACCATCCGTCGCTGCTGTACAGAAAACTGTTGATTTTATCGTGGTAGTCGGATTTAAGGGCTTCAAGAGATATTTTGATTAATAGGAACGTTTTTCTAAAAAGGCAGTCTGCGAAGTATTTTCAATCATCATGCTGGAAAATGCCGGCTTCGCCGGACCCTTCGGGATTGATCAGGTTATTCATAACCTTTTCGTTTTCGTGCAGAAATTATCCTGAAAAATATTGGAAACAAGATACAGAAAAAAGTGCCGGCATCAGGCCGGCGTTTATATCTTTGAATTTATATCTTTGAAAGAGCTTCCAGTACGGCCTCACCGAACTTTTCAGCACATTTCGGATCGCGGCCTGTTACAACGTTATCTGAGATGATGACGTCCTCATTCTCATAGACGGCCTTAGATTTTTTGAGTTCCTTGATGCAGGCATCGTCCTTGAAAACAGTGGCCTTCTTACCTTCAAGTGCTCCGGCCCTGGCAAGGATCACAGGAGATACACAGATTGCTGCAACAACTTTTTCGTGTTCGATGGCGTCCTTTACAAGTTCCTGAAGCTTCTCATTTGACCAGAGATACTCCCTTGAACCGCTACCGCCTACTATCACAATGGCATCATAGTCAGCTACTATCGCATCATCAATACTCAGATCAGGTTGTATCTTCCTGCCAAGCATACCTTCAGCTTCTTTTGTGCTGTTGCTTGCAACGGTAACATCCATATCCATATCCTCAAAGATCTCTCTTGGCTCAAGGAACTCCTCGTCCCTGAAATTTTTCTGTGCAATAACCATTAGGACCTTTTTATCCTCTAACTCGCCTGGACTCATATTATCACTCGTTATCAAATAAACATTTAATGTTTTTGACCCCGCCTCCACTTTATACATCAGTCGCCATCATTTGTGCTCAAGGAATACATTTATTTTCTGCTACTTATACGTAACGCGTTTGGATAAACAGAGCGAAGTTCTGACTTACCGTATTTCAGAAACATGACCGCAGGTGCCTGTAATTAACAGGGAGGTCAGTAAAGATGAAAAAAGAAAATGCAAGGATAAAACTACACCAGATCCACCTGTATCTCATTACCCTGCATAACATCCTCTTCACTGACGGCAGTTTCCCGTACAACGGTCGCATTCTCAAGGAATACTACAAAATTCGGGTCTGTACTTATCTCTGGAATGTCGCCGTTTGTGGAATAGGGCACACGCATCTCGTAGTATCCAGACTCATCCGCAATAGCCATATTCTCATAGATGAACTGCCTGTCCTGATTGGAAGTCACCCTTACCCTGGCGTATACCGGATTTCCTGGTTCTGCCGAGCCGTATATCTTTGCTCCGGGTACATACTCGAATACCTTCACATTCTTAATGGGTGTACCTTCCTCATCCTCCTCGTTAAAGACAAGGCTCATCTGGCTATTAGGGGATTCATGTACAAGACGCAGCCTTCCAAGATGTGAACCATCAAGGATATGCAGTTTTGCAATAGTAGTTTTCCGCATATCCAGACTGTTATAGAAGGAATCGAAATTCTGTCCCATCATGTATTCTTCTCCTGCGATGGAAAAGATTGCACTGGACTTGGTGGCATACATCTTGTTATCGGTAACAACATACTTTACATTATTACCATCAAGGATGGAGTTGGATTCCGACTCATTGGCAGTCGCAAAAAAACGCGACGAAGCCTCAAGCCCCGTCTGGAAATTATTGGCAACAACAGGTCTTTTGGAAATATAGAGTATCCAGTTGCCGTAATCCCACCAGCTCATAACACCGTACTCAGGTTCTGAGGATGGATCAAGATAATGCGATGTTTCAGGACTGTTCGCACCAAGCCATATAAGAGACTCCTGCCAGTCATAGTCAGGAACTCCCGGATGTGAAACGAGACTGTACACAGGAGTGAACAGTACAAATGACAGTATCAGCACAAGAATGGCTAAAAGTACTGGAGTTGTGGTTCCTTCCAGCATGGCTCCTGTGGGCTCTTTCACAGAAGCCGAAGTATTAGCTGCCCTGGATGCGGATTTTCCAGATCTTGATTTCTTTTTTCCGGATGCCGGTTTCGTGGTCCTGTATCCTGTCCTGCTTCCGGCAAGGCTCACATAGGCCATGTTAATGAAAAATCCTGAAAGCATGGCAACATTCACCGCAAGCAGGTATGCAAACCGTCTCTGGGAAATGGTCAGCACAATGACCACAAGCGACCAGATCATGAAAAATACCATCTCAGGCATGTACCTGTCACGGTGCATTTTCAAGATACTCAGCACCAGGCCTATTATTCCTGTGATGCTGAATATGAACAATGTTTTCCACAGAGGTTCCAGTGTGAAACCATTATCATAGAAAAGCGGCATTGCTTCTGATATGGTTCCAAGAACTGCCGTAGCATCGCCAAGCAGGTAGAAAACTCCTCCCATGGTATTATCATAGAACTGAGGAGACAGGATACGTAGTATCACAATTCCAACACCTGTCAGCACTGCAACTATCAGAGGATAATAATACCAGTTCAGCTTTTTCGAAACCACATATCCTGCTAAAATTCCCAGTACAAGAATGCCGATAATGATCGCTGCAATGTATGCTGCATGGAACCAGGAAAGGAACATTCCGCTGAATTCCATTCCAGGGCGGACGACCGTTGCAATAAAGGGAATAACGATTACAAGAGCTGTCAGCAGAGCTGTGACCGATATTATCAGGGCGTGTTCCGAAAACCGCTCCTGTTTGAGTGATGCTGTAAGCTGGGCAAAGACGAACAGACCAATAAGTCCGATAAATATCGGAGAACCAAGCCATGTAAAAACCGCAATTGCAAGCACAAATCCACTGCCAGCTGAAAGAAGCATGGCTTTGCCTGAAGGATCTGACCAGTTCAGCAGTTCTTTCCCTTTTGTTCTGATATCGGATATGGATAGGTTCGCTTTTCCTCCAAATTTCAGAGCCTGTAAGAAGAATGCATAGGCGGTTGTGGAAAGGAAAATCTCTGCCACATGATGATCCGTAGCTCCCGCCATTGTAACTGACAGGTTTATCGGGATCAGGGAAAGGATTGCAGCGCTGATAAGAGCAGTCCTTTTATCAAAAACCGCGGAGGCTGCATAGTAAAGTGGAATCAGGGTCAAAGCTCCCAGAAGTGCCGGGAAAATAGCACCTGCAAATTCAATGGTGCCGGTATCGGGGTTTCCCAGTCCCAGTACCAGGGCAAGCAGAGCAATGGCCTGATCATATAAAGGTGGCCATCCAAGCTCGAATCCTGAAGGGTAATTCAGATAGGAGTCAAACGTAAAAGACGACGGGAAATTCTCGGTAATATAAAGTACCCTTCTCATATGGTAAAAGGCATCAGTTCCCACGAACATGAATCTTCCTTCCGTGACTATCCCGGACAGGGAAACCGATCGGAGAAGAAATGAGAATAGCACTAACAAAGGCAGTAAGATCGTTTTGCTGAATAGCTTATTTCGATCCACCATGGTTATCATTCTTATATTTACAGAGTAGGAATGAATCTTAACGCTTAAATAAATAGACTAAACAAAAATACTACTGTAGCTTAGCAAAGTTTCTACTTCTCTTAAGTAGTAGAAGCATATCAGAATATAGTACTGATATTATGAGAATCGCGATTTTTCACGATTATTTCGGTGCTATCGGGGGTGGGGAAAAGCTGGTGCTGATGCTTGCCGAGAGGCTGAATGCGGATGTGATAACAACGGACATGGATCCGGCATCCGTGGAAAAGATGGGATTTGATCCATCGAACATGATCAGCCTTGGCGGTACACATATGACGCCTCCTCTGAAACAGATCCATGCATCCTATTTGTTTGCCACCTGTGACTTTTCAAAGGATTACGATTTTTTTATCTTCTCAGGCAACTGGGCCTATTTTGCTGCAGGAAAGCATAAACCCAACCTCTATTACTGTCACACGCCCACACGGGCTTTCTACGACCTATACGATACCTTCCTTGGAAGACAGTCGGCTTTTACTAAAATACCCTTCATGCTCTGGGCTAAATCCCACAAAAGGTTTTCAGAACACTATCTTTCCCATGTGGACAGGATAGTCACAAATTCCGAGAACACACGCTCAAGGGTCACCAGATATTTTGACAGGGAAGCAGAAGTGATTCATCCTCCGACAGATCTGTCACGATTCAAAAGCGGACAATCCGGTGATTTCTGGCTTTCTGTAAATCGCCTGTACCCTGAAAAAAGAGTGAAGATGCAGATAGATGCCTTCAGGAGGATGCCAAAACAAAAACTGCTCATTGTCGGAGGTTACTCAAAAGGGGACCATGCAGAATCCTATGCCAGAAAAATGATCCATGACCTTCCTCCGAATGTGACTTTACTGGGAGAGGTTTCTGAAGAGAAATTGCTTCAATTGTATTCCGAATGCAGGGGTCTTATCTGTACTGCACTTGACGAGGATTTCGGAATGACACCTGTGGAAGCCATGGCATGCGGAAAACCTGTGGTTGCGGTAAACGAGGGAGGTTTCAGGGAAACCGTTGTGGACGGGGAGACCGGTGTACTGGTAGATGCCGGACCGGAAGGTGTTGTTGCGGGTGTGAAGTTCATCTCCGATAATCCTGTGGCTTTCAGGGATGCCTGTATTGCACGGGCGAAAACGTTTGATATAGATCTTTTTGAAAAGAAGATCAGAAACGTGATAAATGATGGCAATCGAACATATTAGAGAATTATATCAGTACAGGCACCTTATATGGAACCTGTCCGTGGGAGAATTCAAACTGCGCTACAAGAATTCCATTCTGGGGTATTTCTGGTCCCTGCTGGAACCATTGCTGATGCTAACTGTTTTGTACCTGGTATTCTCCAACCTGATGAGGGTCCAGGTAGAATATTACCAGTTGTTCCTGTTGCTTGGTATCATACTCTGGAACTTTTTCAGCAGATCCACCAGTATCGGTATGTTCTCAATAGTCGGAAAACCAGGTATGGTCAAGAAGATCTATTTTCCAAGGGACATCTTTGTGATATCATCGTGTGTCACCGCCCTTCTCATGAGCCTGTTCGAATCGGTTGTGTTCGTGATCTTCATGATGATCTTCCGGGTACCGATATCCTCAAACCTGGTCTACGTTCCGTTTATACTGGTAATGCTCTTTGTATTCTCACTTGGTGCATCCATGGGATTGTCCGCCCTTAATGTCTATTTCAGGGACATGCAGTTCATATGGGATGTGTTCATGCAGGCCGCATTCTTCGGTACTCCCATTCTCTATACTCTCGACATGTTTCCCGAGAATCTCAAGACCATAGCCCTGCTCAATCCCATGGCAAGAATAATCATATCTGCACGTGATACCATCATCTATTCAACACCCGCAAGTACCGAGAATATGATATATATTGCTGCGTCTGCATTCTTTTTCCTTGTACTCGGTTATGTGGTGTTCATGAAACTGGAACCCGGTTTTGCGGAGGAGATCTGATGACGGTAATAGAAGTCAGTAATCTCCATAAGGTATTCCGCATCCCGCATGAGAAAAGGAATACAGTGTTCGAGACACTGACCGGTTTTATGAAGCCTTCCGGCTATGAGACCTTTCACGCACTGAACAATATAAACTTCACCGTGGGCAAAGGTGAGGCTCTTGGCATAATAGGAGAGAACGGAAGCGGAAAAAGTACTCTCTTGAAAACGATCGCTCATATACTCCGTCCGACAGACGGGTATGTGAAGGTCAACGGAAGGATCACTCCTTTCCTGGAACTGGGTGTGGGTTTCCAGCAGGATTTCACAGCAGCTGAGAACATACGGACGTATGCAACTATCATGGGCATATCGAAAAGGGAGATCGAATCAAAGCTGGATGATATAATCAGTTTCGCAGGTCTTGAAAAGTTCCGGGATACAAAACTGAAGAACTTTTCATCGGGTATGCAGGTAAGACTTGCCTTCTCCACTGCCATCCAGACCAATCCAGAGATTCTGCTCATGGATGAGGTTCTGGCGGTAGGTGATATGGATTTCCAGCAGAAGTGCATTGATGTGCTGAACCAGTATCGGAATGAAGGTGTGACCATCGTTTTCGTATCCCATGACCTGGGTTCTGTCAGGCGTTTCTGTGACCGGACCCTGCTTCTGCACAAAGGAGAGCAGATGACTCTCGGGAACACCCAGGAAGTCATTGACAGCTATATGTATAGCAGAAACGAGGATGACCCAAGTTCCGATAATCCTGACAGCCTGCAGAACTCTGGGAGTGATAGGAGGTGGGGTAACCGGAAAGTAGAGATCACAGATGTGGAAATGTACGATAAATTCGGTAACAAAAGTAGCCGTTTTAATTCATTTGATCCCATGGATATACGAATACACTTCAATGCCCGTGAAAAGGTCAATGATCCTGTTTTCGGCATACAGCTCTATTCAGAGAAAGGAGAGCATCTTTTTGGTACCAATACCGAGATCAAGGAAATAATAATCGACCATGTGGAAGGAGAGGGTCGTATCGACCTCAGGATCGAAAAGATCCCAATGCTCACAGGCAGGTTCCAGCTAACATTGGCTGTCCACTCACATGAAGGTAAGATATACGACTGGCATGACAAACTATACCGTTTCGATGTCTATCCCACTTGCAGGGACTCGGGACTTTTCCATGTTCCCTGCACCTGGGGATTGTGAAGGTTTTTTGGTCTGCTTACATGTGCATAATCGGAGATCAGTTCATCGGTGTTTGTTTAGGATGAATATTCCATATGCCTGTTACCTATCGATATAAATTTTACATGGTTTCATATATGATTGCATGAGCAGTTTCCTTGATATACGCGATGATGAAATAGATGTCGAAGAGCTCATGCAGAGGATACATGAGAATATAACAAAGAGAAAAGAGAACGGGAAATATGATGAGGAAGAGATCTCGAAACTGAACAGTTTGTCCGCAGTTTACTATTCCGGCAACGGAGAACTTGACCCGCAACTTGATCTTGAATATATACTCAACAACTGGGATGTCAGGAATGATACCTATTCCATTACTTCACACCGGCCGATCACCGGAAAACTACTCGTTAAAGGCAGGGAAATGGTTCACGGCGAGGTAAAGCGATATGTTGAACCTGTGAACTACCTGCAGTCAGAGTTTAACGAACATGTGGCTGACTTTAACACTGCTATCTATCAGAAATGTTCGGACCTTGAATCAGAGAATGAGACTTTGAGGTCGGAGCTGACCGCGTTAAAAACAAAATTCGACAAAATGTCGGAAATGCTTTCAGATATCCTTCAGGATCATCCTGATCAATATCTAAAAGACGATTTAACGAACGTTGCCGGTGAAAACGATAAAGGATCAGAGCCAGGAAATGAAACAATTCCCTTATCTGGGGATAAGGACCGTGCTGATATGGTAAAAGGTCAGGATCCCATGAACTATTTCCTTTTCAGTGAAGAGATGGGTAAAGCATGGATAAAAGGAGGAGGTCCGTGTGTTAACGAACCCAATGTTTTCGAGGATTCAAAGGTACTTTTCAAAGACAGCAAAAATGTACTCGATATTGGCTGTGGCACAGGTACATTCCTCAAAGTACTGAAGGAAGCCGGGATCGGGGGTTATGGTATAGACCTCAACGAGGACTATGTGATGCTTTGTGAGAGGCTTGGTCTCGATGTTGTACGTGATGATGCGATCTCTCATCTAAAGTCACTTGAACTAAAGTCTCTTGACGGTGTTTTCATAAGCCAGCTTGTTGAACACCTTTCAAGTGAACAGCTACTGGAGATACTGGGGTTGTGCTATGAAAGGATGCAGTACGAATCCCACATTGTTATAAGCACACCCAATATCAGGAGTATGCTGGTGTCAACAAATCTCTTTTACATGGACCCGACACACAGGTCCCATGTTCATCCGGATGTCCTTACATTCATGCTTCGCTCATGTGGTTTCCGGGAGATAAGGGAACGGTACTATCAGCCTGTTGCTGAAAATATCAAACTCAGGAGAATCGAAACCGGTGAGATGTCATCCGAGAAAAAATCTGGCAACGGGTGTGAAGAACTGGTTGATGTATTCAATTCCAATACAGACAGGCTGAACAATCTTCTTTTCGGTTTTCGTGACTACTGTGTGATAGCCAAGAAGTGAGTGATTTCGATGGAAATTAATCAGGTTGCTCCGGCTTTGATATACGGGGACGCTGTAAGTAACAATGTCATTGCCCTCAGGGATACATTCAGAAGCATGGGATATAAATCCCAGATATACTCCAAATGGATCGATCCGGAGGTATCGTATCACGCCAAACCCCTGAACAAGTACAAAGGCGATGAGTCCAATATCCTGTTCTATCATTTTCCCCTTGCAGGTGGTGAAATAACCGACTTTGTGAAAGACCTGCCTGACAGAAAGATCCTGATATATCATAACATCACTCCGCCTGAGTTCTATTTTAAATACGATAAGCTTAGTGCACTTCAGTGTTCGGATGGTCTGAAAGAGGTTAAGGGTCTGACAGATGATTTTGAACTGGCGCTGGGCGTTTCGGAATTTAACCGGCTTGATCTTGTGAATTTTGGTTTCAGGAATACAGGGGTTCTTCCGATTTTCTCTGATTTCGGAAAGTTCAATTCTGCGGGAAAAACGTTGAAAGTGGATTCAGCAGAGGATAACGGTGTTGTGAACTTTCTGTTCGTGGGAAGGGTTGCACCCAATAAATGTTATGAGGATATCATAAAATCATTCTACTGCTATAACAGATACATAAACACAAATTCAAGGCTCTATCTCGTCGGAAGCACACACATAAAGGCTTATGTCTCTCATCTTGAGAACCTTATTAAAGGACTCGAAATAGAAGATTCGATAATTTTTGCAGGAAAGGTAAAGGATGAGGAACTGGCAGAACATTACCGGAATGCCGATGTTTTCCTGTGCATGAGCGAACATGAGGGATTCTGTGTACCTTTACTTGAAGCCATGCATTTTCATGTTCCCATAGTAGCCTACAGGGCAACAGGTGTCCCCTATACCCTGGGCGATTCAGGTCTGCTTGTGGCTGAAAAGAATTACGTGAAAATAGCAGAGTTGATCAATATCCTTCTACTGGATCAGAAGTTCAAAGAAAGGATAGTAACAAAGCAGGATAGACGCCTGGAGAACTTTGACAGGTCTCATGTCCGGGAGAAGATAAACCGGATTATTGAAACGATTGCAAACTCTCAGGAAAACTCAGATCTATCAAAGCCGGTATCTTCGGAGGTCTGAATGAAGGACAGCCCTGAAATATCGGTTGTGGTCTGCACCTATAACAGGGCAGAATATCTTGATGTATGCCTGCTTTCACTACAAAGGCAGTCTCATGCGGATTACGAGATAATCGTTGTGAACGGTCCTTCCACCGACGGAACGGCTAGGGTCCTGAAAAAATATCCCGGCATAAAGGTAATCCTGCAGAAGGAACTGAATGGCCTCTCCTTTGCACGGAATCTGGGAATCCGTGCTGCAAAAGGTGAGATAGTTGCCTTCATTGACGACGATGCCGTAGCCGATGCAAAATGGCTGGAGAGGCTGGCTGTCGGTTATACAGATTCTGATATAGGTGGTGTGGGTGGTCTTGTTTACGGCCCTAAAAGAACTCACTATCATTTTGACAACGGTATCATAGGTAAATGCGGAATACCCGAGCCCATCAGGGAGCCTGAAGCTGTTGCAAAAAAAGGTGAGTTTACCATACTCATGGGTACCAACTGTTCGTTCCGCAGGTCCGCGTTATTGGAGGTTGGAGGTTTTGATCCCTATTTTCGCTACTATCACGATGAAAGTGAGCTCTGTGTGAGAATAACAAAAGCAGGTTACAGAATAGTCTATCAGAGGGATGCCATTGTCGTGCACTACATGGTGGAAGGGCATAACCGCAGGTCTCCCTATGATCAGAACTGGTCCGAGATAGTGAAGAATGTGATCTATTATACGATGAAGAATTTTGGCAACGAGCCACTCTCATATTCTGCACGTCCTGCATATTCATGTTACTGGTGGCTCAGTCATTTTAAAGATGATTACTTTGCCAGACAGATGTCCTTCGGGGAGCTCATGGGTATTTACAAAAAAATACTTGGAGGCACTCTGAAGGGTTACAGGGACGGCCTGAACTTCAATTTTGCTTCTGCAAAGGAGGAGCGAGGTCGTGATTATATAAGTGAGATTCCGGTGGAAATGTTCGAGATAAGAGAAGCACTTGAGAATGCATCCGTATATCATGTCAGGCAGGATAGTAAACCAACTGATCCTGTTTCCGATAAACTTAATATCGCATATATCAGTCAGGAATATTCCAAGGACTGTGGCGGTGGGAACTGTTTCCATACCCGCAATCTGGCCCGCGGATTTACGGAAATGGGGCATGAGGTGCATGTCATCGCACTCTCAGAAAATGGCCGTGCTCACAGTTATATGGACCAAAATGTCCATGTACATAAGATAAAACCATATCCTCTAAGATCACTTAACCTGGATCTCGCAGACGATATGCCGGTTTCGAAAAAGAATATCGCTTTCAGCTATGCTGCAGCACTGAAACTCATGGAACTCAAAAGCAGGTTTGGTGTACAGATTGCAGAAGCACCTTTGTGGGATGCACAGGGTTTTGTACCTGCTCTGATATCCCCGGTGCCTCTTGTAATCAGATTGGTGACTCCATTATGTAAATTCATGGAAATACAGGAAATGGACAGTACAAAGGACCTGCGTCTTGCAAACTGGCTTGAAGGCGAAACCCTCCGACGGGCTGACAAATTGATTGCCATCAGTAACAATATCGGCACACTTATAAAAGAACATCATGGCATCGGAGATGGAAAGATAGACTACGGACCTCTTGGCATAGAAGCTCCTGACAGAGGATTGCTCAAAAACGAATCTAACGGCGATGAACTCAATATACTCTACGTCGGCAGGCTGGAAAAAAGAAAGGGAATTCACACCCTGTTCAAAGCCATTCCGGAGATAGTAGAAAAAATACCTGATGCCAGGTTCACAATTGTAGGAAGGGACACAGACATGGCGCCGGATGGTGGCTCTTTCAGGAAATATCTGTTAAAGAACACTGATAAAAAGTATCATAAATTCATTTCTTTCACCGACTTTGTAAGCTCCGAAAAACTGCAGGAGTATTACAGGAACTGTGATATTTTCGTTGCACCCTCGATCTATGAGTCATTCGGCCAGATATATATTGAGGCAATGGCATGGGGAAAACCTGTCATCGGTTGTAGTGCAGGAGGCATCCCTGAAGTGATCGAGAACAGGCAGACAGGTTTTGTCATTACCCCGGAAAATGCCAGCGAGCTTGCAGAGCGTATAATTTCACTGAAGGATCATGAACTCAGAACCAGAATGGGTATGCAGGGAAGAAAATCAGTGGAAGAAGTCTTCTCCATCGGGAATATGGTCGATAGAACCTGCCAGGTTTACAGGGAACTGATGTAAAATCAGAATTTATAAAATAATCTTCACAGGAATTTTGTTATAAATATCCACCAAAATGTCATGAATATTTATGCCGGCAGAATCCAATAGTTCATTGGTGAAATGCTTGGATCTTTTGCATCATATATTTCTATCCATGTCCATCAGTATTCTTAAAAACCTTGGAATCAGGGATACACGTTTCTTTGTCTATGCAAACCTGATCGATCTTGATCACCTGCTGACCTTTCCTGTAAACGATCCGTCCAGAAACTCCTTCGGGACGCATATAATCCATCGGAATTGGTTAGCGCTTTCCATTGTCTCCCTGGCCATTGTGTTTACCCGCTACAGATGGCTGGGTCTGGGGATACTGTTCCATTTTTTCCTTGACTTGATACATCACAGGTTCAAAACAGTGTCGGAAAACAACAGAACAAGGCTCTACCTGCCACATCTTTTTTCATAAGATCTAACTTTTTCATATTTTCTCATGCTCGGGAAGTTATATTTTCCCTGAATTGCCGGAGCACTATATCCCAATCATAGTTTTCAGCCTTTTTTCTTGCTGCATCTGAAAAATTCCTGTAGTTATCCCCGATAAGCAGTGTTTTAGTCTTTTCAGCCATTTCCTTCTCATCCGGGTTTACTACAAAGCCGTCAATTCCGTCGCTTACAAGATACTGAGAGGCATTATACTCTGCTTTCACAGTGATTACAGGAAGTCCGCATGCATGGGCTTCTATAACACTTATGCCAAAACCTTCCCGACTTGACGGAAGAATGAATATCTTTGAAACTCTCAGTTTTTCTATTAATGAGCCATAATCAAGAAAATCCGTGAATTCTACGTTGTCACTTAGATCCAGTCTAAATGCCAGATCCGTTAGCTCCTCCTTCCGGGGACCTTCGCCTATTATGCAACATCTGATATCCGGAATATCCCTTTTAAGCAGGGATGCCGCCCTGATGAGCATATCCACATTTTTCTCACGGATGAGCCTTCCTGCAAATACAATATCGTATCTCTTTTTTTCAGGGTCATGTGGAGTAAATTCTGCCCTTTTATCTGGCTCTGCAATACTGCTTATGTCGATACCATTCGGTATGACACAAACATCTGTCTCCGGCACGCCCAGATCTTCAAGTCTCTTTTCTGTAAGTTTCGAAACAGCGATATTGTTATCAGCTATTTTTGAAACAACTCTTTCAACCACTTTGCCGAAAAAGCCAGCTCTTCCCATATAATCATACCAGTAATCATCCCATACCTCATGCCATGTATAGCGTACAGGGGTTTTTGTTTTTCTAAGTCCGGATACAGCCTTTACCGTAAAGCATGAAAAATACGGGAACACACTCACATCAATAAGGTCAAAACTCTCACTTTTCAGATGCGGATACAGACTCACTGCAAATACAAGCGCTTCCCGGATGGATCGCTTGTCACCGTTATAAAGATTCCTGGATTCACAGACACCATGCAATACCATACCTTCGTTTTCGATCACATTCTCCCCTTCCCACCACTTGATACCAAAGAGATGAACCTCATCACCTTCACGGACCAGACGCCTGCCAAGCTCATAGATCCGTTTTTCAGCACCACCCTTCACCCAGGGGTATACGGCATCATAGACAAAGGCGATCTTCATTCATTATCACTTAATTCCAGCTATTCCTGTCCGGGTCACTCTTCAGCATCAGTATCAAGGAGCATCATACTTGTAAAAATAGCACCAAAGATCACCTGGATGCCTACGGCAACGAAAACCATTGAGATAATAGCGTACTGTATCTCGGAAATAGTGCCATAACCTGCAGATATCCACTGGTATACGATATACAGCCCGGAGGATATACCTGCCACGAGAATAACGGAACCAAGCAGCAATTCTCTTTCCAGAGACCGATATGACAGGATTTTGTTATTATCGTTCTTTTCCTCATACAGGCCGTGAATGGACCCGTATGTCTTCACATAGCTGCCAGTGGAAAGTATCTGCGCTCCTATGATCAGCAGCATACTGCCAAGTATGAATGAATGCAAACCAAGGCTGATAACCGAACCCCTGAGCAGCAGTGCGGTTGTCATCAGCGTACCGATCAGCATGACAATGGCACCCGGTACAAAAAGGAATGGAACAGGACGGTAAAGCATCATGAAACGAACGTGTCGCCAGCCATCATGAAATGATCTCAGTTTTGAGGGTGCATCCCTTCTGTAATATGTGATTGGAACCTCTTTTATCCTAAGTCCCTTATAGGCTGCTTCGATAACCATCTCTGAAGCAAATTCCATGCCCCTGGCCTTGAGGGCAAGCCTGTCAAGTGCGTCTCTTGTGAAGGCTCGCATCCCGCAATGTGCATCCGATATATTCATAGTAAAGAGCCTGTCCAGCATCCAGGTAAGAAACGGATTACCTATATACTGATGGAGCCAGGGCATAGATCCTTCCTGAATATCGCCTTTAAGCCTTGTGCCGATAACAAAATCGGCTTCGCCCTTCATCAGGTAATCCAGGAAGCGTGGCAACTCCTCGAGGTCATATGTGTTATCTGCATCAGCTATTGCTATATAGTCCCCCTGTGCGTTCGCAAGACCGGTTATGTAGGCATTACCGTAGCCTGTCACCGATTCAATGACCCTTGATCCCATTGACCGGGCAATTTCTGCGGTGGAGTCACTTGAGTTGTCAACAACTATAACCTCACCCTCGACTCCGTAGTGACCAAATATTTTCTTTGATTTTTCTATACAGGTCCTGATAGTTTTTTCTTCATTCATTGAAGGCATAACTATGGAAATTACAGGCATATACAAAACCACGTTTCAGTCCCGGACGATTATTCAAAGATCCGGATACTTGTAAGTATAATCAGCTGTGATATCTCTCTGCTAAGGGTTCGTAAAATAATCCTCACGAACACTTACCCCCTAAATCCAGTCATACTATGGTGTTGCACTACTTAATCTAATTCTAATTGAATCTATTAGCCAGAGATTTATTTTGCAGATATTGAAATTCATTTTGTGATTGTAGACACTAATTCAATATTTATTTCAGAAAAAATCTCACTTTTCAGCAGGAAATGTTACTAATGAATACATGTGACAGATGATTACTTATGTTCATTCACCAATAAAGTAAAAGGGTTAAGTGGGATAGGTGTATACAAAATGCCCGGGGACTTCGTAGCGGGGTATACTGAAGAGACTGAAAAAGTAGTGGATGCTATCCGTAAATCTGGCATCGAGCCGGTTAATATAGCTATATTTTCCGAGCCTTTCGCAGGTAAAACAACTTTCTTAAATCACATATATGCCATATTCAGGGGCAGGGGCGCAAGAATCAGTATTTCACATTCTGATGATATCAGCTACCTCAAGCAGCATTTAAAGGACATCCGGGAGAGCATTATTTTCATTGATGATTGTCACCTGTTATATGACAGAAAAGTGGACGGTTTTGAAGAACTTAAAGACCTTCTGGATTTCATCGGGGAAAGTACTGAAAAGATCTTCATCACGAGCTGGAACATATTCTCATGGAACTACCTGAATAAGACACATCATATCGAAAAACACTTTCCCTGCCGGATAGAACTTCCAGAATTTGGAGTGGAACAAATAAGATCTGTCCTTCTGGATCCATACATATCAGGAGATATTCTGTTCGAGTCAGGAGAGAAAAACGGCATAGAACATGTTCTTGAATTTAAGAGCTATACCCTGAATTTAAAGCGGATGGATAAGAAGATCAATATACCTTATCCGAATTTTCATTATAATCTGTTAAAAGAGAAACTAAGTTTTAAAAAGAAGGCAACACCGGATGAACTGGCATTTACTAAAATAAAGGAGAACTCCTCAGGGAACATACTGCTGTCGAAAATAATATGGGAGAAGAGCCTGCAGGGTTCCACTATCAGAGTAACTGATATATATTCTCCTTCTTATGAGGTAAAACTCGAATATGATACCTTGTTTATTGGATTTTTGATACTTTCAATGGGTAATATATCCAAAAAAAGACTCGAATCCACTATAGGCGATGAAATAGACATTACGAGATCATTATCATTACTGCTTGAGCACAAAATAATAAGGATCAAAGACGGGATTTGCTCTATAAGACCTGAAGCAATGCACCACATCGGATCTCTGGCCAGAAACAGGAGGTTGCTCTGATGGCAAACCCGTCATCCAATGCTGCTGAAACACTGCTTTCTCTATTCAACATTGAAGTCATTCTGCAGATCATTTTTCTGTTGGTGTTCTCTTATGTGTTTGTAAGGATAATGATCTTCTTTATCCTGCGCCTGTCTGAAAGATTTGATAAATACAGGGTACAGATACGTATGATCTCACCGATCATCAAGATTACAGTATATGTGCTTGTTCTGTACCTCATAGCTTCTTCTATACTGGCTATTTCAACCAGTCAGCTGGTGGCTTTTAGTGCTGTTGCCGGTGCAATCATCGGTTTTGGACTTAAGGACCTGTTCTCGGATCTTGTGGGAGGCATAGTGATCATACTGGAACACCCCTATCATGTAGGCGACCAGATTGAGATGGGAGATTATTACGGAGAGGTGGTTGATATTGGTCTCAGGTCAACCGTACTCCAGACACCTGACGACAATATGGTTTCCGCCCCCAATAGTCTCATATTTACGGAAAGTGTGGCCAGTGGCAACTACGGAAGTGCCGAGATGATGATCGTTACTGACATGTTCATGGACCCTAAGTCCGATGCATACCTTGCCATGAGGATAGCAGAAGAAGCTGCCTTTACATCCAAGTACATTTTACTTGATGAGGATCACCGGATAACAGTACTGTTGAACGAGTTCCCGTCTCATCTCAGGGTACGTGTAAAAGCATATGTAAACGATCTCAGATACGAGTTCAAGTTCAGGTCTGATATAACCCGACGAAGCTGGAAGGCCTTTTCAGAACATGGTATCAAAGCCCCTGAAGCCTTTTTCCCGGGTTACTATGATAGGGATTCCACAGGCGGTCGATCATCCGGTAGAAGTACTGGTGGTTCCAGTGATCGGTGAAGCCAGAATCATTCTAAATGATTGAGAGGAAACACAATCGATCTTACAATTTACTGACATTGATCCGTATTATTCTATCATCAGTACTGACAGGATCTCCTCTTCCGTCACGGTTGCTTGTAAGCAGATAGAGGTTTCCTTCAGGTCCTGCCACAACATCTCTTAACCTGCCGAATTCTCCGGTAAAATGGCTCTGCAGACCGACAGATACGGCTTCTGCATCTTGATCAATGGAAGCCTCATACAGACTCTCTCCCCTGAGGCCGGCAAAAAATACAGAACCGTTTAGATAGGCAGCACCCGAGGGAGCCCAGGTATCTTCACCACTATGGATTACAGGTGATACCATGTCTTCTGCAGTCTCATCTCCTATAATCTGCGGCCATCCGTAGTTATTCCCGGCTCCTATCAGGTTCAGTTCGTCATGAGCACTGGAGCCATGTTCTGTGGCCCACATTCTTCCCTGCTCATCCCATGCAAGTCCCTGGGGATTTCGATGTCCAAGGGTGTAAACAGGAGAATTCTCGAAGGGATTATCTTCCGGTACATCCCCATTATCATTCAGTCTCAATATCTTTCCGGCAAGGGAATCCGGGTCCTGGGCAAGGGAGGATTGTCCAGCATCTCCCGTTGTGATGTAGAGCATACCATCAGGTCCGAACTTGATTCTGCCTCCGTTGTGTATTCCGCTTGCAGGTATGTTATCAATAATAAGCTGATCTTCTATAAGCTCATTGTCCTGATACGTATACCTGACCACTTTATTAGACAGAGCCCCTTCTTCAGTGTATGTATAATACAGATAAATGAAGCTGTTATTTTCATAATCGGGATGTACAGTTACTCCGAGCAGTCCTCCTTCTCCTGTGGAACTAACTTCATCTATGCGCAACAGAGCTTGGTCAAGTAAACCCTGCTCAGGATCTATAAAGCGAACGTTTCCGGATCTTTCTGTAAAAATAATACTGCCATCAGGTAAGAAATCTAGGCTCCAGGGAACTTCAAGATCTTCGGCTAACACTACGGCAACAGGCTGTTCGCTACTGTTGCCGGAATCTGATGAGAGATTACCGGCTTCAGGAAGTTCCGTTTGATCCTGTGAATCAAGACACCCGGAACCCATTAAAGTTACAAGTGAAATGATTACGATCAGGAATATGGAAAGAACGAAGCAACTGGAGTGTTTCATATTGATATCAGTTCCATAATAAAGAAAATAAGTAGTGAATTATTTATTTTTGTACAGAATCAGGCAGGAGTAACGTATTTCCTCATAGCGGGAATCATACGCACTGGAAAATTTTACATCTATAACCTTTTTATCAGTATTTTCACTAATCCACCTGTTCACATCCACTGCAGACTCGCAGAACTTTACACCTTTAACTGATGTCAAATATATCTCCCCACTTAAGATAGCAGTTCTCTTCAATATAAATCTGCTGATTTTAACCCTCACTTTTCATTGTCAATATGAGAGTAAAATGTAAAAGAGCATCAAAGTTCAAGAAGAAGCAATATTACTCCTGAAAGTCCCAGCACAGCGGCAATGACAATGACCCATAAACTCTCTGTTTTTACTTCGGATGCATCAGAATGCAATGTGAAATAACCGGCGTGAAGCAGATAACCCACACCAGCAAGAGTAAATAATGCTAAACTGATGCTAAAACCCTGTGTGAGCAAACCGTGAACACCTATTACTCCCAAACTTAAACCTAAAACCAGTGTTGATGCACGATAAAGTAATTTATGCTTCATGTAATTTCAATCTGGAATAAACGAATAAATATCTATTGCTTTTAAATAAATACAAAATTATGGCTCATTAACAATAGCATTTATTATTGTAAAGTTACATCCTATATAGTGTAAATATCGGGTTGGTAAATAGTGGTGGGCTATAAGTACATCGTAGAACTGTTTAGTATGTAAAAACGATTTGTCAGGTATCTGTGGATCGGGTCTGTCTGTTGTGTGATACATATATGAAAGAATCGTTTATTCCGGGCTTCGTGAAGGAGAAACGTAAAATCAGTATTGATCGATTATTTTTGAGTCTTAAGGACCCGCTTTATAGGAACTCCCTCTTTCTTCTTCTTGGAAGGTTACTGAATGTCGGGATGGGATTTCTATTCTGGTTGATAGCCGCCAGGCTCTATCCTACGGGGGAGGTTGGTATTGCAACTGCGCTGATCACATCCCTTGGATTGATAGTGTTTATTTCCAGTCTGGGATTCAATTTCTCTCTCATTCGTTATATCAATATAAATGTTAAAGAGAATGTGCTGAGCACTTCTATTATAATTACTACTGTAGCAGCTGCTATTGTAGCGATAGCATATCTGGTGATCGTCAATAACGTATTACACAGTATATCCATTCTCCAGAAAACAGGATATGCCCTGTTCTTTTTTATAACAGTGGTAGTAAATTCTGTCTTTTTTATGAGTGGAGAGGCTTTTAAGGCTCTGAGGGATACAAGGGATTTCTTCCTGCAGAACCTTGCTCTTGCTATCAGGGTCCCGCTACTCCTTCCATTTGTCTTCATGGGAAACTTTGGGATATTCGGAGCAATAGGTGTGACTTACATGATTTCAACTGTTTTTAGTTTACATCTATTGCTTAAAAGAGCCAATATAATCCCTAAAATTGACAAAGAATACCTGAAAGAATCCTTCACTTTCTCTTCTGGAAACTACGTTTCAAACCTGCTGTATGAAAGTCCCGCACTAATGATGCCTACAATAATACTGAGCCTTCTCGGAGAAGAGGAAGCGGCTCTGTATTACATTGCATATTCGGTAAGTAACCTGATATGGATAGCACCCATGGCAATAAGCACCTCTCTTTTTGTGGAGGGTAGCTACGGGGAAGGGATCAAGAGGAACCTGATAAGATCAGGGGTTGTGGTTTTCATATTGCTTATACCAAGTATATTAATAGTATACTTTTTTGGCAATTTCATTTTGCAGATATTCGGAGAGGATTATGTAGAGGCTCTATCTTTGCTTCACATTCTTGTGCTGTCAAGCTTCTTTGTTGTACTGCATAACTTTTTCGTTCCTGTATTGAATATACAGATGAAGGTAAAAGAGCTGATGAAAGTAAATTTCATCCGTTTTTCACTATTGCTGGGGCTTTCTTATATACTGCTTGGAGAATATGGAGTCGTTGGCTTTGGATATGCCTGGATGCTAAGCTACATGGTACTTACACTTGTAATGCTGCGAATCTCATGGAGAGAGGGATGGATATGCATCGGGAAAAACAAATAATTGTTAATTAAAAAATTTTAGTAGCCCGGCACGGATTCGAACCGAAGTTGCGGGATCCAGAGTCCTGCATGATTGACCACTACACTACCGGGCTTCTCTGAAAGTACTCCTACATTGCAATAGTCACATATTAAGATATCGGTCGGATTCGTTACAGACTTTCCGGACCTTCATCGAGTACTGCAGTCCACCACCATCTGGCCATGTCTATAAGGTCTTTGCTGAACTGACCTGAAAGCCTGTATTCCCCGTTACGGTTGGATATCAGGCCCGCTCCAAGTAATTTATTGCGCATGGAATAGAATGACGCTCGTCCGATATCAAGCTCTTCAAGCAGCTTCTGCCATTCATTCGTTTTGATGGGATCGCCACTTTTCTGACGCTCTTCTACCATTATCAGAAATTTCTGTCCTCTTACGGCAGTTTCTTCTTCCTGGAAAAGACGCCGCATAAGGTTGTAGTAAGGATCCCTTGAGTGAGTGATGCGGGCATTTGCATCGGAGCGTATCACTATTGTCGTGGAAGTTCTTGGTGCGTTTTTGACTATTGACATAGTAATCTAAAAAAATCAGGTAGCAGGAGTCGATTCTTTTGATTCGAGAGTACTTTTAATAAGGTCAACGTATTCCTCTTTTAGAGAATAGACTATCGGGGTCTTATAAGATTCCTTATGGGACCTCAAAACACCGAGTTTAGAGTAAATGTATCCTACCATTGATGCAACCGCGCTGCGTGAGATGTCATACTTCTGAGTAATGGACGTATGCAGCTCATCCACAGTGGTTTCTTTTACATCAAGGAATTTTGATAGAATATAGCTTCGAAGACCCTTTACATCAAGTTCGATAAACCGTTGTAGTCTCCGTTTTATTTTTGATCGAATTGAATCCACAGTCACACCTCATGCTATTTGCATATAGCATTTTTTATATGGACTTCTATCTATAAATAGGTTTTTAAATTTTTGTACCATGATATCCTAAAAAACTTATAGGATATTGACATAAGACCAATCCTCAGTTTTCCCGGTGATTCTATGTCTTACACATATGATCCAAAAAACAACACGCTGTTCCATAAAAAAACGGAACTCCCCCTGGACGGCCTTGAAAAGAACTTCATCGGCGCATGCAGTAAGTGTAATGCCGATGTCTGTAGCATAAGTTATCACACATATGATGATCAGAATGCAGTTGCTGCAAAATGTACAAACTGCGGCCAGATGTATGCTATTTTATATGATGCATTGTGGAACTGGACCGGTGAACACATAATCAGGTATAATTGTCCCAATTCTGCTAACCCAGAGAAAGAAAGCTCACATGCTACTGAAAACGAATATTATGAGTGCACAAATGAAGAGCTAAAGACTTTACAGTCAATTCCTAAAAAGAAACTTGAAACAGTTTTCACTCCTGCAGAAATTGATACTCTGTTTGCCAAAGCAGCTGGCAAGAAACACGTCCGACAATATCTATACAGGGCCAGAAAAAAGTTTGATGATTTCAATGAATTATTTGATATTTACCTGAAAATATAATATATCATAGCCAGAGAACTTACAAAAAAAGCACCATAAGTAATTACTATAATAGTCTAATGTATATGTTAAACAATTGGTTGGAGTGTAACAAAAAACAGTTACAATCAATAATACTGTAATTATAATAACTAAAATATTAAGTTAATATTATAATATAATTTAAAATAATTTTATTTGTTCGTTATCAACCAAACAAAGATGCATTTTCAGCTATGTTCAGAAAATGAGAGCTGTGTAATAAATGCGTCATATATAATTACTATTGGTTATTACATGTGTGCTCTTACTAAAATTCTATACATCTGCGACATTTTATTAATACTATTTTTATATATACAAACTTGGCATGCATAGTATAGCCTAAACAAACTATAAACCTATAAGTTGATATATCCCAAGAGTTAATATTATTTTACATAGTTAATTGTATTTTTTGATCTGCCTTCCTATGATTTGGATGAAAATTATAACAGGTTTTTACTTATTCAAAAGACTATATGCATGAAATGCGATAAAACTATGAATATACGAATCTCACTATTTTTTTGCAGATAATCACGGGGTTGAAGGTGACAATATATCCATTCTTATAGTCTTTGTAACGATCGAGTTCA
>JAALLR010000146.1_pt1 | contig 23295 bp, 25 predicted proteins | sample 7245931 | NCBI WGS metagenome assembly JAALLR01 (sample SAMN13049201, study PRJNA578106) | oil field metagenome | isolation source: filtered produced water from oil reservoir B9 | place: USA:offshore Texas | collected 2016 | reverse complement strand
CATTGGAAAACCTGCTGGGCATCCGGGAACGGACCAAGGGATCCAAGAAGTTCAACCGAATGATGTCGGGCTGGAACTTCCGGGAGCTGGCCTCGTTCATCGAGTATAAAGCTGCGCTTCAAGGCGTGCCCGTAATCTACGTCGATCCCAAGGAAACTTCCAAAACGTGCCCCAAGTGCGGGAATGTTTCCCGCTACAATCGGAAGAAGCAGGGCTGGTTCAAATGCACGAAATGCGGCTACCAGTCTGATGCGGACAGAGTTGGAGCTATAAACATTGCCGCTAGAGCGCTCGATGCTCTCGGGGCATGACCCTGCGAGAAAGGGGAGTGTGACACCCCTTAAGGCCAAGGTGATGATCCGGACATCCGGGGAATGCTGGCTAACCTGCGGCGAAAGCTGCCATCCCGCGCTTGAGGATGCCCCTCAATTCATTGGGGGGAGGATGTCACGGGCACACTCACGTCCCCCTGAAAAAGGTGGTAAACGGTGTCCTCTATCTGAACCCGGGGAGCATTGCCTGGCCACGGATTACCGGGCGGCCCAGCTTTGCCGTGCTGGAATTCCGGCGCTCAGGATTTTCGGCTGAGATTTATGAGCTGTAAGCTTTTTGGGCCGCGCTGGCAGGAGAGGAATGGCGGCCTCACAGCCCGGTGACGAGGTTAAAGCAAGTTATTGAAAGAGACCGGCAAACGTGCTATACTAAATTCTGCGAAAAGGGCGGGGTGTGGCGCAGTTTGGTAGCGCGCTTGGTTTGGGACCAAGAGGCCGGGAGTTCAAGTCTCCCCACCCCGACCACCGTCATCCTGGATCTTGTAGACCTTCAAAACTTGTGTTAAAATAGCAGCAGAATTGATGCATGCGGGTGTAGCTCAGTGGTAGAGCCCTGGCCTTCCAAGCCAGTCGGGTGGGTTCGATTCCCATCACCCGCTCCATTTTATTTATGTCCCAGTAGCTCAGCTGGATAGAGCAACGGACTTCTAATCCGTCGGTCGGGGGTTCGAATCCCTCCTGGGACGCCAGGAAAAATCAAGTCCCGCAAGGATTTGCGGGACTGTTTATCTTGCCAGGCTTCTTTTTTGGGGATAGTTTGCACCCGTTTATCGGCTGTTATCTCCGGGGAATGCTTCAATACGCTGTTTATGTTCCGGCTCATGAACCTCGTCCGGCGACGGTAATTCCCGCTACCCTGAATTTGATCAATGCTGGCTGGGGGTATGCTGTCCTGATTATCTAAATATATAATTTTTGGTAAAATATTTTTAGAGATACGATATGAGGGTGGAATAAAATGGATAATAAAATGGATGACAATTGCCCTTTTCTTACAAAAGAGGCTGTGTTAAAGGAAATAGAAAGGTATTCAGACATCATTAAAGGTTACGGTGTCCGGCGGATAGGAGTCTTTGGCTCTGTAGTCCGCGGGGAAACTGATACTGATAGTGATTTAGATTTGCTGGTAGAGTTTTCCGAAAAGACTTTTGATAACTACTTTGGATTAAAGTTCTTCCTTGAAGATTTATTTGGGACAAAAGTGGATCTTGTCATAGCAGAGAATATAAAGCCTCGGCTCAAACCGATCATTTTCTCAGAGGTGGAGTATGCCGCGGGACTTTAAGGTTTATCTTGAGGACATCCTGGAAGCGATCGGTAGGGTACAAATGTATGTTGAAGGGCATACATTTGAAGCTTTTTTAAAAAATATCATGGTGCAGGATGCCGTCGTTAGAAACTTGAGCGTTATTGGAGAAGCTACCAAGCGGCTCCCTCAAGATATCCGAAAAAAGTATCCGGAAATTGAATGGCGAAAAATAGCGGGAATGCGGGATATTCTGATTCATGATTATTTTAATGTGGATTTGAATATTGTATGGGAAGTAGTGCATGTCCACTTACCCATATTAGAACGAGTTGCGAAAAAAATTTTTCAGCAAGTTGAATGATTTTCTACAGGGTTATATTTATAAATAAAGAATCCGTCGGTCGGGGGTTCGAATCCCTCCTGGGACGCCATGAGAAAAGAGAATGGCAAGGGTAATTTAATCGCCCTTGCCATTTTAGTTGGTCAGAAATTGTTTTTCCGGGTTAAGATTTATTATTTACCGTTTCTCGTGGGGTCATGAATAATTTAATTAGCCAAAGTCCCGAGAGCCCCACCAGTACATAGATGAACCTGCTGAATACCGATAAGTCCCCTCCGAAGATCGCTCCTACTAAATTGAATCTTGCCAATCCAATCAGTAACCAGTTAATTGCTCCAATAATAACTAATACAAGTGCTATTCTGTCTACGGTGCCTACATTCACGGTAGCATACCTCCTTTCAAGGATGCCCGGTTATTAAGACAAATATTCGGCAAGAGGTAATTTTTCTCGGTTGGCTCAAATTGCCTGCAAAAAAGTTCCCAATACTATCAAGACGTTGGGTATGCCTGCTTTCGCGTCAGGCCACCAGATAATTATCAAAATCTGGGAGACGATAACGGCGCAAATGGCCATTATTCTCCACCAGTGCTGACCGGTTATCAGGCCGATGGCGGCGATAATAAATATAACTGGAAGAATTAACCATATTACACCGAAAACAGAATGCAGACTGCCCGAAAGGTCAAAAGCGTCTTGTCTGAAAGCCCGGGAACCCTTGCCTACCCTAACTCATTAAGGCCTCCCATCAGGTGAATTAAGCCGTGTACAATCATCACAAGCACCAGAATCCATTTTTGCCAGTATCGCAGCCATTACCTTTCAACATACTTTGTTATTTTTCTGAATTACCAGTATGCCCTCTTCTGGAAAAACATAACCGGCCTGCCCCGGCTTTGATCATCTGGACTCCCCAGGGTAAGCTCGGCGGGAGATTTCCGGGTGGAGCAGGTGTCTAATCTTTTATTACCTTCATCGCCATTTCCAGAACGAACCCGGCGTCTTCGATGGCCCGCTCGGCGTCTTCCAGCGTGTACTCTTCCGTGGGAATGAAGTCGACGTCCCCGTAAAAGGAAAACTCCCGCTCCTTACGCAGCCACTTGGAGATTTCCGCCAGCCTGTTTGCCTTTGCGGCCACCTCTTGGGGTAGCCGGGAGCGGAAATCCACGATCAGCCTTCCGACATCATGCTGTTTGGGGGGTTCGATGCCGATCTGCCGCAAGATACCCTTGAGGGCCAGTTCTACCAGTTCCTGTGCTTCCCGCACCACGTCCGAATAGGCATCCTCTTCCAGGAGCACCGAGAGCACCTTGAACCTTTTTCTTGCTTTCAGAAGATAGCTCTGGGCCAGGGTTTTGTTGGTCATATTTCGAACTCCTCACCGGGCTCGTATTTTTCTTTCAGCAGCCAGTACCATGCACCACCCCTGTATACCTTTTTAGCTCCCAGTTCGTTGAGCCTTTTTCTCAGGCCGGTTAGATAGTTTCGGAAAAAGGAGTTTTTGTCGTAAAGAATACGGGCATCGTCCAGCATGTCCAGAAAGATCAGGCTTCCTTTCAGGACATCTCCAGGCTCCTTGATCAGGGGGGACAGGGATGTTTCGATTCCTTCTTGCCGCATTCTTTCCAGCAGCGGCCGTAGTTTTTCCTCTACCAGATCGAACTCTCTTACCCGCCTGATCCGGCCGGGGGGGAGGTCGTCCGCTACGATCAACAGATCGATGTCCGAATCCGGGCGCGGCGTATTGCGCCCCACGGAGCCGAAAACGGCCAGGGTTACCAGCCGCTGGCCGTAGACCTCCTCTACGGCCTTCTGCAGTTCTTTGAGGATTTCTTGGAAGCGCTCCAGGTACACTCTTTCCCCTCCGGATGCCGGCGTAAGGTAAGTGCGGCCGCCGTTTCCGTTTTCCGATACCATCATACCATATATTATCAGGGAAAGGGTAACCCCGGCTGCACTGCGAATTCTTATCCTTGTGACAGCTTCTTCTCGCCTTTCTCCTTCCGGAGGTGGACAAGCTGCACCCAAAGGGAACTATGGTACCGCCTGGCACAGCCGGAAGAAAATGTTTGAGGAGTTCGCCGGAGAGACCTTTTCGGTACTGGTAATTAAGGCTCCAATCCCCAGCATCACAAAGGTGAATGAATTCGCCGGGCAACCGCACGTGAGCGGGGAGCGGCATCTTCTCCCCGGCTCTGGGGGATGCCGCTGCTTTTTTAATTGGCCGGGCGCGCCTGTTCTCCTTCCAGCGCTCTTGCCAAAGCCTCCAGGTCGTTGATCCTCACCGATGACCTGTAAAAATCGATGATCCCCTCATTCCTCATCCTGCCCATCTCCCGGGAGAGGGAGGGCCGGGAGACGTTGAGAAAATCCGCCAGTTCATAGCTGGCGTGTGGTTACCCTCAGCACCGACGGCAGGATCCTGGAGGACTGAAGGCGCGGACGGTAATAAGGCCAGGGGGAAGGGCTTTAGAGCCGGCAGCGACCAGCTTGACGCAGCCTAAGATGCGGCCTGCTGTTCCGGCGGCAGGCCGGTTATTATATGTTCCTGATGCTTCTGAACGTTATTTTGATAATCGTCGGCTGCTTTTTCGATCCCACGTCGGCAGTGCTGGTCCTGGCGCCTGTCGTGGCACCGGTAGCGACTTCACTGGGGATCGATATCCTGCATCTCGGGATCGTCTTTACGGTGAACCTGGCAATCGGTATGTTCACACCTCCTTTCGGCTTGAATTTGTATGTAATCCAGAGTATCTTTAAAAGGCGTCTGGAGGATATTGCCAAAGCGGTCCCGGCCTTCTTTGTCGTGTTTATTATCGCCTTGATCATCATCACCTACTTCCCGCAGCTGTACCTCTGGCTGCCGAAGATGTCGATGGTGCAGTAGTGGGATGTTGTTTTAGAAACCTGCTATGAATTTGAGGTACAATAATATCTGTTTTAGGGGGTACACCCGTGGTGCTGGCTTTTGGTTGTCCATGATCAGCGAAGATCCAGCCAAGGCCCAAGTCGATTCGAGTTTTTGAGAGCGCAAATGGAAAATGCTCGATAAAATGAGAGTAATTAATAACATCTAATTGGTAAAGGGGAGCTGGTCGTGCTTGGTGCCTATCTCATGCTGTTGGGTGTACCCCTTATCTGGAGTTCAAACTTCATTATCGGAAAGGCCCTGGCGGCATCCGTGCCACCGTTTACCATAATGGCCTGCCGTGCCTTGTTGGCGTCGATAATTTTCGGCGGCTGGCTGCTTTCCAGGCGCGGGGAGCTCCCACCTGCAGGCAGTTTTGTGCAATTTTTGATTTTAGGATTAACCGGTGTCTTTTTGTTCAACAGCCTTATCTATACCAGTTTGCGCTACACCAGTGCCGTTAACGCCACTATTATCAATGCCTTTTGCCCGATTGTGACGATATTTATGGGCACTCTCATGCTGCAGGAAAAGGTTTTTATGAAACAGTATCTGGGAGCTTTGATATCCTTCGCCGGCATTTTTTTGATAGCCAGTCACGGCTCCTGGGCAAACATCGTTAATCTGTCGTTCAACAAGGGAGACCTGATCGTCCTGGCGGATACCGTTATCTGGGCGTTTTTTTCGGTTTACGGGAAAAAGGTGATGCAGACGACAGGCCCGATGGAAACCGTTGCTTACAGCACGCTGGCGGCGCTGCCCTTTTGTCTGGTTGCCGCTGCCCTGGAATTGAGAGACTATAATTTCGCCGCTTTAACCTGGCCTGTGGTTTCAGGGATGCTGTATCTCGGACTGTTTGCTTCTGTGATCGCCTTAATCTGGTGGTACACAGGGATCCACCGCCTGGGAGTTACAGTTGCCGCAATTTTCTACAACCTGATACCTGTTTTCGCCATGGTTATCGCGGCTCTGTTCCTCCAGGAAGAGATTCACTATTATCAGTTGATCGGGTGTTTTTTCGTGCTCATCGGCATCGTCCTTTCCTCTCAGAATAAGAAAGAGCAATTGCCGGAGAGGGTGGATGGTGCCGGGGCAAAATCATAGTATGCCGGTATCAATGGGTGGGCAAAAGATATCACTTTCAAAAGGAGAGGCGAGATGTCAAAAAAAAGGTTGATCGTTGCCATAACCGGTGCTACCGGAGCGATCTACGGGATCAGAACGCTCGAGGCTCTGCGCGATAGCGAAGGGGTGGAGACCCATCTCGTTATGAGCCGCTGGGCCGAGAAGACGATATCCCTGGAAACGCCTTATCAACCGGAGCAGGTTATGAAGATGGCCGACTACTGCTATGATGTGGAGGATGTCGGAGCACGCATTGCAAGCGGTTCCTTTCCTGTTTCCGGAATGGTGATCGTCCCCTGCAGTATGAAAACCGTCGCCGCCGTTGCGCACGGCTATGCGGATAACCTGGTGGCCCGGGCTGCCGATGTCATTTTGAAGGAGCGGCGCCGCCTTATCGTCGTAGCCAGGGAGACCCCGTTGAACGAGATCCACCTTGAGAACCTGCTCAAGCTGACCAGGGCCGGCGCGATCATTGTTCCCCCGGTGCCGGCTTTCTATAACAGGCCGCAAACCATTGATGATCTGGTCATGCATCTCGTAAGCAGGATTCTGGATCTTCTGGAGATACCCAACAACTACACGCGGCGCTGGGGTGAATTGGTGGAAATCAAGTCCGAACAGGGACTGTGATAGATTTCGGATGGAGCACCGCAGTGAGTGCAGGTTGCATGAATTAAAAAGCTCTATCTGACCCTTGTTGTTCTTCTCTATTCCAAGTACAAAGAGGTGGATTCTTTATGGATTCCAAACCTGTCGAAGGGGAGCGCAAGGTCTTTATGACCGGGAACGAGGCGGTGGCCTGGGCTGCCCTGGCCGCCGGAGCCGAGATCATGTACGGCTACCCGATCACCCCGCAAAACGAGATCATGCAGTACTGGACGAGGCTCGCCCCGCGCTACAAGAGGAAGTTTCTGCAGACTGAGGACGAGCTGTCTGCCGGGTTCACCACGATTGGCGGTGTGCTCTCGGGCAAGCGCGCCTTCACCGCCACCGCCGGGCCGGGGAACGTGCTGATGCAGGAACCGATGTCGATGGCGGAAGCCATGCGCATCCCTACAGTCGTTGTCATTCAGCAGCGCGGTGGCCCATCCACCGCTACGGTGATCTACTCCCAGCAGGAGGTTACCCTCACCTGCTACGGTGGCAACGGGGAGGGGCTGCGGGTCGTCTATTCAACATCGTCGCACCAGGAGCTTTATGACTACACGATTAAGGCCTTCAACACGGCCTGGAAGTACCGTTTTCCCACGTTCGTGCTTTCCGACGGCTACCAGGCCAAGATGAGGGAATCGTTGTATATCTACGATCCCGTCGCCCGCGGCATAGAGATGGTTCCTACGGAGCCCTTTCTCGGCCGATCCGGGACCCCCGGGGTGGACAGACCCCCGGCCCATCTCCGCAACACCTACAACGTCGAGGAGGAGCTGCTGGAGGTCCTGGAACGGGATATAGGGGAGTATGAAAAAGCCGCTCCTGAGATAATGGAATATGATACCTTCAATACCGACGGTGCCGATCTGCTGGTCATAGCCCACGGCGTTGTCTTCCGTTCCGCAGCCATGGCAGTTAAAGAAATGGCTGCAGAGGGCAAGAAAATCGGCTACTTCCGGCCGATTACTTTAAGGCCTTTTCCTAAAGAGCAGCTGCGTCAGGCGGCCGCCCAGGCGAAACAGCTGTTGGTTGTGGAATCTGCCTACGGCCAGCTCCTGAAAATCGTCCGGGATAACCTCTACGGCATGGATGTGCCCATCAAGACCCTGCTCAAGCCCGGTGTCGGCCTGACCCCCGAGGAAATCGGCGAGCTTGCCGGCGCCCTCTTGAGCGGAAAGGAGTGCGACTAGGAGTGCAGGTAACGGAGAAGATGATCGTAGAGCCTAAGATGCCTAAAAGCTGGAACCAGGCATCCAAGCCCCACAAGTTCTGCCCCGGATGCGGCCACGGGCTGGTTCTCAAAGCACTCGGTGAGGCAATAGACGAGCTGGGGATCCAGGACCGGGTGGTGTTTGGATGCGATATCGGATGCTCCCTCCTGTCCTGGGACTTTTTCAATGTCGATACCGTCCAGACCCATCACGGGAGAACAACACCCGTTATGGTCGGGATCAAGCGGGCCAATCCGGAACTCGTAACCATCGCCTACATGGGGGACGGAGGCGGCTACGCCATCGGTTCCCAGCACCTGGTCAACGCCGCCAACCGGAATGATCTGATAACGGTGATCCTGGTCAACAACACCGTCTACGCCATGACCGGTGGACAGATGGCACCTACCACCATGCCCGATCAGAAGACGGAGACCACTCCCTACGGGCGGGATATCAAGGATGCCGGCTACCCGATGCTCGGCCCCGAGATGGTGGCGGCCATTTCCCATGAGGGGGCGTATGTTGCCAGGGGGACCATCGCCAGGTTCCGCCAGCTGAAGAAATACATCATGAAGGCCCTGGTGAACCAGATGACCGGCAGAGGTTTCTCCTTCGTCGAGGCCCTCTCTACCTGCCCCACCAACTGGCGCACCAATGCCGAGAAGACCTGGGACTTCGTGGAAAACGTCATGCCCCGGTATTTCCCTACCGGCGAATTCCAGGTCGCAGGCGGGAGGGAGGAGTAAAAGATGGGTAAGACAGTCAAGATCGTCCTTGCCGGGGAAGGCGGTCAGGGTGTGCAGTCGGTAGCCCAGATCCTCACGGATGCCGCCGCTCTGGAAGGCAAAGAGATCCTGTATATCCCCAACTTTGGAGTCGAGCAGAGGGGTGGCGTCTCCATCGCCTATGTCCAGATCGGAGATGAGAGGATCGGTGCGCCCAAGTTCAAGACCGGGGATATTGTCATCGCCCTCAGCGATCGGGCGGTGCGCCGGATCAGGATGCATTCCGGCCCCTCGACTCTCTTTGTCTATGATTCCAGCATCCAAGGCGTAGAGAACGACCTCCCCCAAAATGCCAGGAAGATCCTGGTGATCCCTGCTCTGGAGACCGCCAACAAGGAACTGCACCCGCGGGTGTTTAACGTCCTGATCATGGGCGCCGTCATCGGAGCAACGGGAGTAACCACGGTGGAGAAGGCCAAAGAGGCCATCGAGAACAGGCTCGGTTACAAGTTCGAAAAAGACCCCGACCTCCGGGAGCTCAACTTCCGCGCTCTGGAGAAGGGTGTCGCCATGGTTGCGGAAATGGGGGTGCAATAAATGGAGCAGCAGACAGCAGCCGGATACTCGAATAAGGCTTTCAGCACCGAAGTAGGCAAGGGGAAGGCGGTGTTTACCATCTTTGCGGGGCTCTGTAAGGGGTGCGGCCTCTGCAGGGAGAAGTGCCCTGAGCACGCCCTGGAGTGGTCGCATAACCTGGGTGTGTACGGGACGCCGACGGTTGCTCCCACTGCCGAACTCTGTAAGGCCTGCCGCATCTGTGAGCAGGTCTGCCCCGACTGCGCGATTGCTATTACGAGATTAAAAAGGGATTGAGTTTTGACGCAGAAGACGCCGCTGAGGCGTGAGATTTTAAAAAAATTCTCCCGGGGTGTTGACCTTGAACGGTTCAAAAGATGTGGAAAAGATCATTGCCAGGCGTAAAAGTCAGCACGTAGAAATTGCTCTCCGAGAGGATGTAGAATACCGCTTTCCAGGCTCCGGTTTTGATGATTTTCAGCTTGAGCATTGTGCCCTTCCGGAGATTGCCCTGTCGGAAATCGACACCTCGGGAGTATTTCTCAACAAAACCATTTCCATGCCCCTGCTCATCTCTCCCATTACCGGAGGCACCGAGGATACCTTTCCGATCGTTAAGGCCCTGGCGGAGATCGCCCAGGAAAAGAAGTTGGCCCTTAGTGTGGGCTCCCAGCGCATCGCTCTGGAACACGCCTCCTGTGAGAATTATTTTGGCATCAGAAAATCCGCTCCCGATGTGCCTCTGCTCGCCAATCTCGGGGCGGTTCAGTTGAACTACGGCCTCAATGCCGGGCATTGCCAGAAAGCGGTGGACATGCTGGAAGCAGATGCCCTGGTTCTCCATTTGAATCCCCTTCACGAATGCCTGCAGCAGGAGGGGAACACGGATTTTGGAAACCTTCTCCCTAAAATAGAGGAGGTCGTCAAGTCGCTGTCCGTGCCGGTGATCGTCAAAGAGGTGGGTTTCGGCATCTCCGTGGAGGTTGCCCGGAAGCTGGCGGGGATTGGTGTTTACGCTGTTGACATTGCCGGATCGGGAGGAACCTGCTGGCCGCTGATCGAGGCCAGCAGGGCGCAGTCTGAAGAAGGGAAACAACTGGCCGCTGCCTTTGTTTCCTGGGGATTGCCGACCGCCCATTTGCTCAATGAGTACAGGAAAAACCGGCACCTGGTGCAGGTCCCCGTTATTGCCAGCGGTGGTGTCCGGAGCGGCATCGATATCGCCAAATCCATTGCCATGGGGGCCTCGCTGGCCGGTATCGGACTGCCTTTCTTGAGAGCGGCGGCGGCCGGAGTCGAGGAACTGGCTGCGCTCGTTGAGCGGCTGAGAAGGGAACTGGTTGTGGCGATGTTCTGCGCCGGGGCCAGGAATATCCGGGAATTGAGCCGCACCAGGGTTATCCCTGTCAATAGGGGACTGCGGGAAGATCCCGCGACAGGTGGTAACCCCGGCGGAGGCGGCTTAAAAGGTGATGGGGAGCTTTTATAGCTCCCCTTCACCTTATATATTCTTCTCCGCTGCATCAAAGTCCACTGCATCAGAGCCCCCGTTTCTTCCTTGTCTATTGGGGCAGGGTGATCCTCTCCTCCATTTCTTGCACGGCCAGCTCGAGCTCCTGCAGTTCCTTATCCTCGCATTCTGCGGTAAGAAGTTCTTCTTTCAGCGCCGACAGCTTCTTTTCCAGTCTGTCGATGGCCTCCAGCAGCCGCTGCCGTTTCCCGGCAATGAGCGCCGGCAGCGGTTCGGAAACCCCGATGAGACCAGACCGGGTGTGCTGGACCCGGCGTCGAGAAAGCGCACCCGCATCTGGTCGTTGAGCCAGACCTCCTGTTCGTAAGGGACCGCCTGAAAGCACTCCAGGCAGTTGATGGCGTCGACGGCCGTGTAAAGAGGGGGGACGGGTTTTTCTCCACGGCGCCTGGCCTTGCGGGACTGCCACTCGGATTCGATCTCCTGGATGTGGCCGCTGTCCGGGAGCATGATCTTGCAGAGGCTGACCGTTGCCGGGGTGGCAAGGATTTTTCCCCGAAAGCCGTCTTTATAGAAGCGGGGAATCAACCCGGAGTGGTCGATGTGGGCGTGGGTGAGGAGTATGTAATCGATGGTATTGAGCGGCACCAGGGGGTTGCGGTAGTTGAGGAGGCGCAGTTCCCGGTTCCCCTGGAACAATCCGCAGTCCACCAGCAGCCTCAGCCGCTCCGTTTCCAAAAGGAAACAGGAGCCCGTTACGGTGCCGGCTCCTCCCCGGAATGTGAGTTTCGGCATGGAAATTCCTCCGTTGTGACTTTTTTAAATCATATTCACCATTTCCGGGCCAATAACCTTTAAAATCTTGAAAAAATTAATAGAAGGGGATTTTGAGCGGCCGGTTGCCGTTAAGGGGGCGGGGCTGCTCCGGGACAGATAAGAAAGAGGTTTCCCGCGCAAAATAAGCGCAAAATAAGATAGGAAGTTTAAGGGGGTACAGCTATGAATGCGGATATGAACCGGAACGAAATGATCGGCAGGATCGTGGATTTTGTGAGAGAACACGGGGAATCCCAAGCCACCGTGGCCGTTTGCCGCAGGGTTCTCGGCTACTACCCGGAGCAATTCGACTCCAAGACGCTGTCTCAGCTGCGTGAAAGCCTGGCAAAAGCCGGGCAGGAGGAGGTCGAATCCTGTTATTACCTGATCATGTAGGGAAACCCATTGACAGGAAGGCCTGTTTCATGCTATAAAGTAAAAAAATGAACAGCGCAGCTTGAGACGAGTGAAGAGCAGTTGAGAAGAGCTGAGCAAAGCTTTGAGTGGAGTTTCAGCGGACGGAAGAGCCGGGCTTTGCAGGCCCGGTTTTATTTTGTTAGGGGAGAGGAGGTGCCCGGGCCGGCCGCAGTTCGGTCCGGCGTCAGGATGGCCAAAAGTCTAACGGAACGTACTCTGATCGATTTTGAGAAGCTCCAAAACTCCCAGTTTCCGGCCCTGCGGAGGGTGCTGGAGCGCGTCTACGACAAGAGCAGCTTTTACAGGGATAAGCTGTCGGCGGCGGGGATCAGGCCGGAGGACATTCGCACTCCGGAGGATTTTGCCCGTGTGCCCTTTACGGTGAAGCAGGAGCTGCGTCAGTACCCCATCGAGTACCTGCGGTCGGCCGACGAGGAGGAGATCGTCAGGATCCACGCCTCATCGGGTACCACCGGCAAGCCCATCATCATCCCCTATACGAAAAAGGATGTAGATACCTTTGCCGAGTTGATGGCCCGCTGTCTGCGCTATGCTGGTGTGGGAAGGCGCGACCGCGTTCAGATAACCCCGGGCTACGGGCTCTGGACTGCCGGGATCGGCTTTCAGGCCGGTACGGAGAGGCTCGGGGCGATGGCCATTCCCATGGGGCCGGGGAACACCGAGAAGCAGCTGGAGATGATGGTGGACCTGAAGTCTACGGTCATCATCGGGACGGCATCTTACGGGCTCCTGCTGGCAGAGGAGATCGCCAAAAGGGGTTTAAGGGACCGCATCTCTCTGCGGATCGGCATCTTCGGTTCGGAGCGCTGGGGGGAGAAGATGCGGCAGCGCATTTCCTCCATCCTGAACATCGATATCTTCGATATTTACGGCTTAACCGAGATCTACGGCCCCGGCATCGGCATCGACTGCCCCTGCCACGCCGGGATTCACTACTGGAGCGATTGCCTTTACTTTGAGATCATCGACCCGGATACCGGGGAGGTCCTCCCCCCCGGTAGGGAAGGCGAACTGGTCATCACCACCCTGACTAAAGAAGGGATGCCGTTGGTGCGCTACCGCACCAGGGATATCACCCGCATCCTCCCGGAGGCCTGCCCCTGCGGCAGCCCCTACCCCATGATCGACCGGATCCTGGGGCGCAGCGACGAGTCCTTCAAGGTCAAAGGGGTGCTGGTCTTCCCCGGGCAGATTGATGACGCCTTAAAACTTACTCCGGGAGCAAGCAGCGAGTACCAGGTGATTCTTTCCCGCCGGAACGGGAAGGATGCCATCCTCATCCGGGTGGAGGGGGAGCCGGGGGCGGACCCGGTAGAAACGGCGGCAGCCTGCAGGAGGAGCATCAAGAGGGTGATCGGGATCCAGGCCGATGTCGAGGTTGTTCCCTGCGGCAGCCTCCCCAGAAGCGAGAAAAAGACGAAAAGGGTCTTCGACCGGAGAGAGGTCTGATCCTTTGGGAGTTGCTCCCTTCTGAAGAGTAACACGGACGAAGGGTGATGTATCTTCTATTGGGTTTGAGGATCTTTTTGGGACCCGGACGGGTAAGTCCGGGTCCTGATTCATTTAGGGGGAAGATACCGGTTATCTTAGGGGGAAGATACCAGTTATCCCCGGCCGGCCGCTGTTAAAGCGTCCTTTACAGATGCTACGGGCGGCGCGGATTTAAGGTAGAGGCCGAAGCATATTCGCAAAGCGGGTTAAAGGATTCCGCCTCTTCGATGGAGAATTGGTTACTGATGAGGCAGGAATAAGGAGGGAAGTAGTGAGTTGCAGCAGAAGGTGATTTTATCGGGAAATGAAGCCGTCGCCCGGGGTGCCTGGGAGGCGGGTGTCGGCCTGGGAATCGGCTATCCGGGGACGCCCAGCACGGAGATCGTGGAAGCTCTGGCGGAAATCAAGGGGCCCGAGGTAGCCTGGGCGGTCAATGAAAAGGTGGCCCTGGAAGAGGCGTACGGGGCCTGCGTCAGCGGCTGGCGCGCCCTGGTGACCATGAAGCACGTTGGTCTCAATGTGGCCGCAGACCCCCTCTTTACGATAGCCTACATGGGGGTCAACGGCGGCCTGGTGATCGCCGTTGCCGATGACCCGGGGATGCACAGCTCCCAAAACGAACAGGACAACAGGTGGTATGCCCTGCATGCCAAGGTCCCCATGCTGGAGCCGGGCGACAGCCGGGAGTGCCTCCACTTTGCCAGGCTGGCCTTTGAGTTGAGCGAGCGCTATGATATGCCCTTTCTCCTGCGCCTGGTGACGCGGGTCAGCCACTCCCGGGGGCTTGTGGATATCGATCCGGAAATGGAATACCGGAGGGCACAGCGGCCCTATGAGCGCAATGTTCCGAAATTTGTGGTTCTGCCGGCCCATGCCCGCCAGAGGCGGCTGGTATTGGAGAAAAACCTTGCCAGCCTGCTGCGGGATGAGGACGCCCGTTCCGTCAACGTCATGGAGATCACCAGCTCTGAGGTGGGGATCGTCACCTCAGGCGCTTCTTACAACTACGTCAAAGAGGCTTACGGGGACAGGTACTCCGTCCTCAAACTGGGGCTCGTCTACCCCCTAGACCGGGAGGTGATCCTGGAGTTCGCCCGCAGGGTGAAAAGGGTTTATGTTGTGGAAGAGCTCGACCCTTACCTGGAGGAGAGCGTCCGCGCCCTGGGGATTAGCTGCGAAGGCAAAAAGTACATCTCTCCCTTCTTTGAGCTGAACCCGCAGCTGGTGGCCGCCTCACTCTCCGCGGCCGGGCTGGAACCCGTTGAGCCCCTCGACCCCGCAGCCGCAGAACCCGCCCCCGGCGTTCCGGCACGCCCGCCCATCCTCTGCGCCGGCTGCCCGCACAGGGCCTTCTTTTACCTGGCCAAGAGGGAAAAGGTGATGGTGGTCGGGGACATCGGTTGCTACACCCTGGGTGCTGCCCCGCCGCTGGACGGCATCGACGTTTCCGCCTGTATGGGGGGCGGTTTTTCCATCGCCCTCGGCCTGAGCATGAACTGCCCCGAAGGGGAGAAGGTGTTCGGGGTTTTGGGGGATTCCACGTTTTATCATTCCGGGATCACCGGAGCCGTAGACGCCATATTCAACAAGAGGGCAATTGTCCCGGTTGTTCTGGATAACCGGATAACGGCCATGACCGGGCACCAGGAGAACCCGGGGACCGGCCGCAACCTGAGCGGGGAATCGGTCTTCGTGCAGGAACCGGAGCGCATCTTCCGGGCGGTGGGCTTCGACCGGGTGCTTACCGTCAATGCCTACGACCTGAAGGGGATCCGGGAGGCCATCAGGGATGCCAAAACCTCTGCGGACAGTGTGGCCATTGTGATCAAGGCTCCCTGCCGGCTGATCAGGGGTGTCCGGAAGGGCAGCTGCCGGGAGGTTGCGGTGGATTCCTGCAAGAAGTGCAAGAGCTGCCTGCGCCTGGGGTGTCCGGCCATTTCCCTGGACGAAGAGGGGTTCCCGTCCATCGATCCCCTCAGCTGTGCCGGGTGCGGTGTCTGCGAGCAGGTCTGCAAGCACGATGCCATCAAAACCAGGGATGAGGAGGGGATGCGGTAATGGGACGGGACACGAGAAGGATCATGTTTGCCGGCGTCGGCGGCCAGGGGATCATTCTGGCCACCAGGGTGCTGGCAGAAGGCTTGATTGCTGCCGGTTATGACGTGAAGAGCTCCGAGGTGCACGGAATGGCCCAGCGGGGGGGAAGCGTCGTCACCCAGCTCAGTTTCGGCACTAAGGTTTACTCCCCCCTGGTGGGGGCGGGTGCCGTTGATATTCTGGTGAGCATGGAGAGGCTGGAGGCCCTGCGCTACGTCCACTTTTTAAAAAGAAACGGCACCCTGCTGGTGAATTTGAAGAAGATCCCCTCCCTGCCGGTACTGACCGGGTCTGTTGCCTACCCGGAGGATCTGGTCGATCGCCTGAAGGCCTATCCGGTATCCCTTTATCTGGTAGACGCCGATCGGGAGGCGGAAAAGCTGGGGAATATCAGGGTGATGAATATCGTCCTGTTGGGCGGCCTGGTGAAACTGGCCGGCCTGGAGGGCGTCGTCGACTGGCCGGAGGTTATCGCCCGCTCGGTGAAGCCGCAGTACCGGGAGATTAACGTGAGGGCCTTCGAAGCCGGCAAGAGGCTGGTTTAAGCTTATCTCTGGGATTCATTGCCGTCACCATTTCCCGCCGACGGGATCCAAAGGGGCGCCTGTGCTGTGCCCCTTCCTGTCGTTCCTGCGGCGCCATAAAAGGTGTAGCGGTGACAACCGGGGACGGCTGTTCTTTGGCCCGTGGCGTTTGGGCATCTTCCGGGATGGAAGTGGAGGGTACGGCACATAATATGGCAAACAGGAGGGAACTTTCTTGTTTGTTCACTACGATCCGGGCAAACAGCAAAAACCCATCAAAATCTGGCTGGAGGATCTGAGCCAGGTGGATGAGGGCTGCCTGCAGCAGGCGGTCAACCTCTCCAATTTGCCCTTCGTCTATAAGTGGCCGGCCCTGATGCCCGACTGCCATGAGGGGTACGGGATGCCCATCGGAGGGGTCATCGCCACCGAGGGGGTGATTATCCCCAATGCCGTGGGGGTGGACATCGGCTGCGGGATCTGCTTCGTGAGGACCGGTGTCCCTGCCGCCCTCCTTAAAGAGGTGGATACCGGCGGCAGGGGGAAGCTGATCCAGGCCGTTATCGGGGAGATCTTGCGCGCCGTTCCTACGGGGTTCGCCCACCACAAGAGGAAGATGCCCTGCTCCGTCCTCGACCGCGTCGGTGACTACCTCTCCGGGGACCTTATGGTGCCGGAGCTGGAGCCGGAGATCGATTCCGGCTATTACCAGGTGGGTACCCTTGGAGGGGGGAACCACTTTATCGAGATCCAGGAGGACGAGCACGGCCGGGCCGGACTGATGGTGCACTCGGGCAGCAGGAACTTCGGCTACAAGATCTGCAACCACTTCAACAGGGTGGCCAGGAACCTCAATGCCCGGATGGGATCGCCGATCCCCCCTTCTTACGACCTGGCCTACCTCCCCGTTGACTCCAGGGAGGGGCGTCAGTACCTGGCCTGGATGCAGCTGGCTCAGGATTTTGCGAAGGAAAACCGCGCCCTCATCATGAAGCGGGTGCAGGAGATCTTCAGCGACTACCTGAGCAGGTATGCCGGGATCCAGGAGGTATCGCTGGAGCCCCCGGTGAACTGCCATCACAACTATGCCTCCCGTGAGCGCCACTACGGGAAGGAGCTCTGGGTGCACCGCAAGGGGGCGATCCGTGCCGGACGGGGGGAGATGGGGGTGATCCCCGGAGCGATGGGGAGCTCTTCCTACGTCGTCGAGGGGCTGGGGAACTCGGAGAGCTTTTGTTCCTGCTCCCACGGGGCGGGAAGGCTCTACTCCCGGAAGAAGGCCAAGGAGACCTACCCGGTCCCGCAGGTCATTGAAGACCTCAAGCAAAGAGGGGTCACCCTGGGGAAGCATAAAAAAGGGGATGTCGCTGAGGAGTGCCGGATGGCCTACAAGGACATCGATTTTGTGCTGGAGCAGGAACGCGACCTGGTGCGCCCGGTCCTGAAGCTTGTCACCATCGGGGTGGTCAAAGGATGAGGGACGGTCAAAGCAGGCCTTTTAACCCACCTCCTTACCCAGATAGGCCTCGATGACGTCCGGGTTGTGCTGCACCTCTTGAGGTGTTCCTGAGGCGATCTTCTGTCCGTAGTTGAGGACGTCCACGTGATCGGAGATGTTCATGACGAAGCTCATATCGTGCTCCACGAGCATGATGGTGATCCCCATCTCTCTGATGTTCTGTACCACCTGCATCAGAGTTTGTTTTTCCTGGGGGTTCATCCCGGCCGCCGGTTCGTCCAGGAGCAGGAGGACGGGGTCTGCTGCCAGCGCCCGGGCGATCTCCAGGCGGCGCTGTTCTCCGTAGGGAAGATTTTTGGCCAACTCCTCCCTTTTATCCAGCAGGTCGACCGCCCGCAGGGCTTCGCACGCCCTTTCCTCTATCTCTCTTTCCTCTTTTTTAACGCCGGGAAGGCGGGTGATCGCCCCGAGCATTCCGGAGCGCCCGCGGCAGTGGCGCCCGATCCGGGCGTTGTCGAGTACGGAGAGATTCTTGAAGAGGCGGATGTTCTGAAAGGTGCGGGCAATTCCCAGGGCGGTGATCCTGTAAGGCTTGAGCCCGGTGATGTCCCGGCCCTGGAAATAGACCTTCCCTGCTGACGGCTTGTAGAGCCCGGTGATCATGTTGAAAATGGTGCTCTTCCCGGCTCCGTTGGGGCCGATGAGGGCGCTGATCCACCCTTTTTCTACCCTCAGGCTGACGTGGTCGACGGCCATCAGCCCGCCGAACTGAATGGTGATGTCCTTAAGCTCCAGCAGTGCTGTCATTGTTGCCGTACCCCTCCTGCATCCTTAATCCGTACAGCTTTTGCCAGCCTGCGGCGGTAGATGTCCAGCAGCAGCTTCCTGAAGTCAACGCCGCCCAGAAGCCCGTGGGGGCGGAAGATCATCATGCAGACCATCAGGGCGCTGTAGATGAGCATCCGGTATTCCTTGACGAAGCGCAGGAATTCGGGGGCCAGGGTGAGGACCGCGGTGCCCAGAATCGTCCCCGGGACGCTTCCCAGCCCTCCCAGCACCACGAAGTTTAACAGTTCGAAGGACCTGGATACCCCGAAGTCGGCGGGGTTAAGGTACTGGATCAGATGGGCATAGAGCCCTCCGCCGATTCCGGCAAAAAAGGTGCCTGTGGCGAAGGCCTTAACCTTATAGAGCAGGGTGTTGACCCCCATGGCCTCCGCAGCCAGTTCGTCCTCTCTGATGGCCATCAGGGCGCGCCCGAAGCGGGAGTTGTGAATCCTGTACATGCAGGCGATCGACAGAACGGCGATCACCAGCACCACGGCCAAACTGGTATCCCTGGGGATTCCGGCGAGCCCGCGGGCACCCCCGGTGATCTTCAAGTTGATGAAGACGATCCTGATGATTTCGGCGAAGCCCAGGGTGGTGATCCCCAGGTAATCGCCGGTCAGGCGCAGCGAGGGGAACCCCAGCAGGAGCCCCGCCAGTCCTGCGGCGAGCCCTCCCAGAAACACGTTGAGGAGGAAAGGGGTCTGCAGGTGAAGGCTCAGCAGTGCGGCCGTATACGCCCCGATGCTCATGAACCCGGCGTGCCCGAAGGAAAACTGGCCGGTAATGCCTGTGATCAGGTGGAGGCCGAGAGCTGTGATCAGGTAGACCCCGGTGAGAGTGAGGACCTGGTTGATGTAAGGGTCGTTGAAAAATCCGGTTATTGCTTCCATGTTCTGCCTACACCTTCCTTTGGATTGGGCCTCCCAGGATTCCCGTGGGTTTTACCAGAAGCACCAGGATCAACAGCGCAAAGGCAATGGCATCACGGTAGGTGCCGAATCCCACCGCTACCCCCATCACTTCCGCCACTCCCAGGAAAATCCCACCGAGCATGGCTCCGGGGATGCTCCCGATTCCCCCGAGAACGGCGGCACAGAAGCACTTCAGCCCGACGATAACCCCCATCAGAGGATGGACGGAGTTGAAGTACATCCCGACCAGGACGCCGCCTGCACCGGCCAGGGCGGCGCCGATGGCGAAGGTGAAGGAGATGATCCGGTTGACGTTGATCCCCATCAGATTGGCCGTTTCGTAACTTTCCGATGTCGCCCGCATGGCCTTGCCCACTTTAGTAAACTTGACGGTCAGGTGCAGGGCTACCATGAGGATGCTGGAGACCAGCAGGATGACTATCTGCACCAGAGAGAACTTCACCGTGGCCACGGTGTAAATAGTGTCCTTGACGATCTCTGGGAATCCCTGGGCGTTGGGCCCCATAATTAGGGTCATCAGTGTCTGCAGGAAGAGAGAAACACCCAGGGCAGAAATCAGGGGGGCAAGGCGCGTCGATCCTCGCAGAGGACGGTAGGCCACCCTTTCGATCAGGACGGCCAGAGGAACGCAGACCAGGATCGCCGAGAGCATGGCGATAAAAAAGTTCACCTTGTAATAGAGTACCATGAGAAGGCCGGTGAAGGCGCCGATCATATAGACTTCTCCGTGGGCGAAGTTGATGAGCTGAATGATCCCGTAAACCATGGTGTAGCCCAGAGCGATCAGGGCATAGGTCGCCCCCAGAGTGATGCCGTTTATGAGCTGCTGCGGCAGTAACTGTAAAAAGGTTTGGACCTGTTCCATATTTAAGAAGCCGCCTTCCAAATATAGGTTAAAGCACAGGCAAGGGGAATGGCTCCCCTGCCTGCACCGAAATTAGAATTGGAATTGGAATTAGGATTCTGGTTCACTCTGTGTCCGCTCCTGACACAGAATGAATGACTGCCGGACAACGGCAGCACCAGCCGTCGGGCGTTGAACTAAAAGATGAAATTCGAATCCGGCCGCCTGCCGTCGACCGCCCGGCGGCCTTTAAGTGGTGAGCTACCCGACTCAGCTGTTGACGTCGATGGCCGCCTTTACCACAAACTGACCGTTTTTAACCTCCAGGATGTATACGGGGCTCTTGATGGGTTCCCTGTTCTCGTCCAGGGTGATGGTGCCGGTCACTCCCTCCCAGTTCTTGGTCTTGGCGAGCGCCTCCCGGAATTTGGTGGGATCGCTGCTGTTGGCTTCCTTCATGGCGTCCGCCAGCCACATCACCGCGTCGTAGCCCTGGGCGGCGAACATGTCCGGGAGTTTGTTGTTGTTCCTGGCTTTGTATTTCTCGATGAAAGCCTTGGTTTTTTCGTTGGCTCGCTCCATGTCCACGGCAAAACCGGTGTAAACCATGCTGCCTTCGGCTGCAGCGCCGCCCAGCTCATACAGCTCCTTGCCCAGCAGTCCGTCACCGCCGGCTATTACCTGTTTCAACCCCTGCTTGCGCATCTCCTTCAAGAAGAGCGCTCCTTCGGTGTAGTAACCGGTGAAGATGACTCCGTCGAAGTCTTTTTTGGAGAGGGAGGTCACCACGGCGCTGAAGTTGGTGTCACCCTCCATGATCGTCTCTTCCGCTACGATTTCGATCCCGTATTTGGCCAGTGCCGGACGGAAGATCTCCGTCAGGGACTCGCTGTAGTCCAGTCCGGTGGTCGTCACCAGGGCGACCTTCTTCCAGCCCAGCTCCTCGGCCAGGTACTTTACCATACCGGGAGCCGCTACCACATCGGGCAGGCAATCCCGGAAGATGTAGTCGCCGATTTCCAGCACCCCCGTCCCCACGGCGCCGGCGGACATGAGGACGATCTTGTTTTCCTGGCAGATGGGGGCCACCGACTTGGTGATTCCCGTTGTCGGATCACCGACTATGGCTACAACCCCCTGGGTGATCAGCTTCTGAGTAACGCTGACCGCCTGCGAGATGTTGCTGCCGTGGTCGCCTTCGATGATTTCCAGCTTTTTCCCTAAGACTCCGCCTGCTTCATTGATCTCTTCAACGGCCATTTCCATGCCCTTCAGGGTTTCAATGCCGTAATGGGCGTGGTTGCCGGTTTTGCCTCCAAGAAAACCGATCTTTATGGTGTCCCCGGTCTCTGAGGATGTCTGAGAGCTGCCGCATCCCGCCACCAGCAGGGCCAGGGAACAGACAGCCACTAAAAATGTTAAAATAAATCCCTTCTTCAACGTCTATCCCCCTTTTCCTTAAAGCCGGTAGAGTAATCAAAATACCAGATTCATTCTTGCCCTCCCTCTATCAAATCACTCCCTTCCAGGCAAAAATAAAAAGACCTTTAAAAAGGATAAATTCAACAAAAATTCAGAAAAACCTTTCTTATTTGCGAATTTTGAGACCATTATTTTCTCGCCTCTTCATCCCGTGCTGTAGCGAGAAAGAGATAAATCCCGCTAATAATGACCAGGCCTCCGAGCAGCTGCAGGGAGCCGGGTATTTCCCCGAAGATCAGGTAGGCGAGGATGCTGGCTCCGACCGGTTCCCCCAGGATGCTGACGGAAACCACCATCGTTTTGACATAGCGCAGCGCCCAGTTGGAAACGGTGTGGCCGCCGATGGTGGGGATGACCGCCAGGGCGAGAAACCACAGCCAGTCCAGGGGGGGATAAGGGAAAAGGGGAATGCGGGCGCAGAGAGTGAAAACCAGCAAAAAGGCCGCCGCCGTGCCGTAAACCAGGAAGACGTAGGGGAAGAGGGAGAGCTTCCCCCGCAGGTTGCGGCCGATGAGGAAGTAAACGGCTATAAAGAAGGCTCCCGAAAAGGCCAGGATGTCACCCAGCAGAGCCTCCCCCCCGATCCGGAAGTCTCCCATCCCCACCAGCACACTCCCGGTCAGGGCTAGAGCCGCCCCGGTCAGGGTCTTCGGACCGAACTTTTCTTTAAGAAAGAGGAAACCCAGCGTCACTACAAAGAGTGGCTGCATGGTAACAAGCACCGTGGAGCTGGCAATGGATGTGTACTCCAGTGAAGTGATCCATGACCAGAAGTGGAGGGCCAGAAACAGCCCGGCGGTTAACGCCGCAACCAGGTCGCGTCCGGCAACCCGGCGGAGTTCGGCGCGCCCGGAGCGGGAGAGGGCGAAAGGGGCGATGATGAGCAGGGTGAAGCCCATGCGGTAGAAGGCGATAACCAGCGGCGGGGCGCCGGCCAGCCTCGTAAATATCGACCCAAAGGAAATGGCTCCTACGGACAGGATAACTGCCAGATAGGGGTTTATCGGCGGTTTTTCGCTGTTTTCCAAGCCGGTGGCCTCCCCGCTCGCCAATCTGACAAACTTCTTCTTATTAATAACGGGTTCCGTATCTTTTTCGCTTCTGCTCTCTTTCGTTAAAAATCGAGCCGCCTGTTAACTTGCCGCAGAGGGCTGCCGACCGCTCTTTAGGCTTTTCCAGGAGGGGCCTTGATATCCCGTTTTATTCGGCCACCCGCCTGTGCTCCTTCGTCAAGGGCGGGCAAAAGCGACCTTCAAGGTTGTGCTGTGCCGGCAAAAAAGCTTTTCTGCTGGTACCGCCGGAGGCATGGCGTCCTGCGGCCTCCGGCAGCGGTCTTCTGCTTTGTAGCAGGGCAGCCGGATGGGTACCTGTTTTCTATTCGAGGGCGTGGTGCCGTTTTCCTCTTGTTGAGCAGGGCGCAAAAAGCTCCTTCTGACGCTCTCTCCTCATCGGTGAAAAGGCTCTCGAGGGTTAAAGGCATATCGAAAGCGGCTTTAGGCCAGGCTTTAAATTTTAGAATTCGGGAGGGAAATACACTCCAGGAGGTGTAGCGATTGGAATATCCGGGTTGGCTCAATGGGGTTGTGGAGAGGCTTAACCGGACATACGGAGAAGAGTTTTGGGAGTGCTATGAGGGCGAGACAAATCTAGGAGAAATGCGGCGGTGCAACTCGGCTCTATGTCAATAGTTGTGGGATCAAATTTTGGGGGCAACATCCCAAGAACATTTTCTTAATGAAATGGGTACGATTTCCAAACCCGAAGCTTAAGCGTTTTAGCATTTTAATTA
>JAALLR010000149.1_pt1 | contig 23758 bp, 34 predicted proteins | sample 7245931 | NCBI WGS metagenome assembly JAALLR01 (sample SAMN13049201, study PRJNA578106) | oil field metagenome | isolation source: filtered produced water from oil reservoir B9 | place: USA:offshore Texas | collected 2016 | reverse complement strand
ATCTGCAAGTATATGTATTACAGTTAAGGTTTATATAAACGGCAATAAGCAAGGGGACGCAGACAATTATTTGAAAACAGCTATGGACGGACTCAATAAGATAGCTTACATAGATGATATTCAAGTGGTAAAGGCAACAGTAGAAAAAATATCATGTTTAAAAGGCGAAGAGAGAATGGAAATTATGATAAAGGAAGTGAGCTAATGAATGAGGGTGATAGAGTTTTTATATATGACCATGATAGTGATCTGTATATATTTGATGGAGAAGTCCTCAAAATCGAGGGAGGACAAGCATTAGTATTGGTTCCTACAAGGGAACATGGAGTTACAGTTGCAGATTGGTTCGATGTAGAAAAGTTATATAAGAAATCTAAGGCAACTGCTTGAAGGAGTGATGATAGATGTCTGCAGCAGCAGAATCAATAGATCTGATTGAAAATCTTACAGCACTATGGGTTGCGATAGAGTATGGTATAGATGATCCTAAGGTTGTAGTTAGCGACTAAATAAGATATTAACGGAGGTTAAGAAAATGAAAATCTATGATATGATAATGAAATTTATATATAAATTTAAAAAATCAGATGCAGAGAAAGCTGTAGAAGATTTTTTAAAAGAATGTAACTAATATAAGACTTTGTCCGAAGGTGAGCATATAGAAAAAGCAGAGGAGTGATGAATATTAAAATTCCAGTTGTGATAGAAGATGCAGAAGAATTTACTTGTCAAGATTGTGAATATTACGATCACTATAACGGATTATGTAAAAAGACTAAAGAAGAAAAACACTTTTTAGATTCAGTATGTAAAGATTTTAAGTATGTTCCATTTTAATTTGGGAGGGTTGAGTGATGAAACAACATATAACTGTTGAGCAATTATTTGAACTACAAGATTATAAACTAGCAGAGGTAATGGATGAAGAATTTCAAAATGCAGTAAGAAATCTTAATTGTAATCCATATATGTCTGATACAGAAAAAGACAATTTAATCGAAGTGTTAGCAGAGCAAGTTACAATAGGCAAAATGATAGAGATATTATCGAACTTTGTATATGATATTGAAATGTTTCAGGGACATGGTTATTGGGACACAATAGTTAGAATAACAACTGATAATGGCAAAAAAGAATATAAATCTGAATGGCTATGTGACGCTCTTTGGGAAGCAGTGAAAGAAGTATTATAGGAGGGGTCGAAGTGGAGAAGCTTACGAAAAGAGAAACGGAAGTTTTAGAAAAAATGGCCCAGGGATTAAAGAATAAAGAGATAGCAGAAGCTTTATATATGTCTGTAGGCACAACGAAAAATCATATATGCAATATATATCAGAAGCTTGAAGTACACAATGCAAGAGAAGCTATTGCTTATTACTATCAAAATAAAATAAAAGAAATTATTAATGATTCAAAAACGTCATCTAAGGAAAGCTTAAAACACAGATTAAAGAATCTGCTTAGTGCATGAAAGCAACAAAGGAGGCAACAGGGTGAAAGAAAATAAGAGAAAAAAACTAGAGCATGATATTAAAGAATTCATAAAAAATGTACTAAACTTAGCAGAACAACAGAATAAGTTAGATCACATGAATATTGAGATATCAAATCACAACGGAAACCTGCAAATGGACTACAAGCTGAGAGATAGAAAAAAAGTATATTAAAGTCCTACTCTACATAGAGCGGACACTACTGGAAAGAAATACTCTAGTGGTGTCCTTTTATTCTTTTCTGGAGGTGGAAGCATGGCAAAGGTGAGGGATATGTTAAGAGAAGATAGCAAGGAAAGGCTTTATAAGCTTACAAAGAATATGATAGACATGCAGAAAGATATCTCTATAAGGGATTGTATGAAACACGATTCATATAAAAGAATTGGGAGAAGAATAAAGCAAGTGAGGTGGGGGAAGTGATGGATTGCATCAAGAAATATAATGATTTGCTTATTGAAATAGATAATCAAGAGTATATTGTTGATGGGTTAGAAAGAGAAAAAAGATATCTTGAAAAAATGATATTTGAATCTGGTCCTAAGGATATAACAGCAATAAATTATGACCATGGACCGACAGGGAGCATGGATTATACTCCTTTTGATGTATTGCTTTCTAGGTATGAAAAAGTTTGTACTAGATTGGAAATTGAAAAGAGTATTCTAAAACAAAAGCTAGAAATAAGAAATAAGATATTTAAAAACATTAAAAGACTGAAAGGTTTAGAATATAAAGTAGCTTATAAGAAAATAGTTGAGGGAAAAGATTTAAGTAGAATAGCTGATGAATTAGGGTATTCAATAGGATATATAAAAAACATTAGTTCAAAAATAAACAAAACTTTTAATGAAGCAGTATAAATATGTGACTTTTATGTGACTTTTTTGTTAAAAAAACGTGATACAATGATATTGAGAGAATATATCGTATTCACAGCTTCACAGCTATGGTAAAGGAAAACACCCGGGAAAAAATCTCGGGTGTTTTTATTATACTTAATTCCCCGTAGGGATATATATTTACATGTAACCCCCTATCGGGGGTAGGGGTGATTATTTTGAAGAATAAAATTAGCACTAGAAGATTTAAGAAATCAAAATGCTATGGTTGTGTTTGGCTAAAAAAAGTTAATGAGAATCTAGTTTTTAGATATATATTAAACTTAGTAGGGGCCCTAACAGGCTCTTTTTTCATGCTCAAAACAACTCAAACTCAAAAAAAGCGACTAGCGTTGAGGTGGTGATATGGAAAACATTAGAGCACCAGATGTAAAAGAAGAAGCAAAACAAGATTACCTAAGTGGAATGAAATATAAAGAATTAGCTGAAAAATATGAAGTCAGTATCAATACAATTAAGTCCTGGGTAAAAAGATATGGTTGGGCTAAAGAAAAAAATAAAAAGGGTGCACACAAAACTAAAAAGAGGGGTGCACCCTATAACAATAAAAATGCAGTAGGCAATAAAGGTGGAGGAGCACCTTTAGGGAATAAAAATGCTGTTGGAAATAAAGGAGGAGCACCACCTAAGAATAAAAACGCTGAAAAACATGGTTTTTTTTCAAAGTATCTTCCTGATGAAACATTAGATATTATTAAGGAGATAAAAGAGCAGGATCCAATAGATATACTTTGGGAGAACATCCAGATACAATATGCAGCTATAATAAGAGCTCAAAGAATTATGTATGTTAAAGATAAAGAAGATTTAACAAGAAACCTTAAAAGAGAAAAATATACTGAAAATACTGAAGAAAGAGAATGGGAATTCCAATATGCATGGGATAAGCAAGCTAATTTTCTTAAAGCTCAATCAAGAGCTATGTCGGAACTAAGAAGTATGATTAAGCGATATGATGAAATGATACATTCTGATTTAGCCACAGAAGAACAGAAACTTAGAATTGAAAAGCTAAAGGTAGATATTTCAAAAGCACAAAACACTAGCGAAACAGAAAATGAAATTGCTGGTATGTTAAGGGGGCTTATTGATGACCTTAACAGCTAAGCAAAAAGAGGTATTCAACTGTTTTAGATATGAGAATCCTAAAATTCTTATATGTAGTGGTGCTAAAAGAGCAGGAAAGACTTTTGTACTAAACTTAATTTTTCTTACTCATATAGCTAAATACGAAGGCATGGGACTATCTTTTATTATAGGAGGAGCTACTCAAGCGAGTATTAGGAGAAATATATTAGATGACCTAGAAAAAATATTAGGGAAAGAATTAAAACTTGATAAAACCAATGCAGTTAAGATATTTGGGAATAAAGTATATTGCTTTGATGGTGTTTACGCTGATAGTTGGAAGAAGGTTAGAGGTTTCACATCAGCAGGGGCATTGCTTAATGAAGCTACAGCATTGCATGATAGTTTTGTGAAAGAAGTTATATCTAGATGTTCATATAGAGGTGCTAGAGTTTTTATGGATACTAACCCAGAGAACCCAGTACATACAGTTAAAAAAGACTATATTGATAAATCAGGACAGAAGTTAGATAATGGCCTGATTAATATAAAAGTTTTTCATTTCACTGTATTTGACAATGACAAGCTGGACCCTGAATACGTAGAAAGTATTGTAGCTTCTACACCAACTGGAATGTTCACAGACAGAGATATATATGGTAGATGGGTAGCACCAGAAGGTGTTGTTTATAAAGATTTTAGTCAAGATAAGCACTATATAGAAAATATAGAAGGTATAAACTTTGTAAAATACTTTGCAGGAGTTGACTGGGGGTATGAACACTTTGGGGCTATAGTAGTTATTGGAGAAGATGATAAAGGCAATTTTTATCTTATAAAGGAAATAGCTAAGCAACATGAGGAAATTGATTTTTGGGTTAATGAAGCTAAAAAAATAAAAGAAAAGTATGGAAATATTAATTTTTATTGTGATACAGCAAGACCAGAACATATAAAAAGGTTTAGAAAAGAAAAAATAAGAGCGATTAATGCTGATAAATCTGTCTTAAGTGGAATAGAAGAAGTTGCAAAATTGTTTAAACAAGATAGATTTTTTATCTTAAAAAATGAAGTTGATAGATTTAAAGAAGAAATATTTATGTATGTATGGAATGAAAAAACTGGAGAGCCAGTAAAACAATTTGACGATGTTTTAGATTCTATAAGATATGCTATTTACACAAATAAGAAGCTAGCAGAACATAATAGAAAAAACTACTCAGGAAAGGGGGCAAGATAATAGTATGGACTATACACAGATTATACTCAGTGAACTTGAAGGTTTATATGGAAATCAAGTACTTAGAGATATGAGGGATATTATAGCTCTATATGACTTCTATGAAGGTAAAGGACAAGACTGGTCAACACCCGTTGATCTTGATTATAAACCAACTAAAATAAAGACAAATAAGACTAAAAAACTAATAAAAGAAGAAGCTAGATTTATGTTCTCCAGAACTCCTGAGATAACTATTAAAGCTTCAGATAAAAATGATGAAGATAAAGCTAGAAAACTACAGGGAATAGTTGATAAAGTTTTAATAAAATCAAAGTTTCCAGATAAGCTTATAAAAGCAGCTAGAGACTGTTTTATTGGGAAAAGAGTAGCTTTAAAGCTTAATGCTGATAAAAATAAAGGAGTTAAAGTTCTATTTAGACCTTCATTAGAGTTTATATATGAAACAGATCCAGAGGACATTGATAATCTACAGAAGATTATCTTTTTTTATGGACAAAATGATAGTGAAAATAAATCAGATCAGAGAATATGGAAACAAGTGTACTGGCTTGAGGATGGAAAGTGTTATCTTACAGAGGGCATATATGATGGATATGGTAATCTAGTTGAAAGCATCAAAGAAAATGAGTATATAGGTATAGATTTTATTCCAGCTACAATTATAGTCAATGATGGGCTTACTGGTGATATAAATGGTGAATCTGATATAGAAGAACTTTGGGATAATCAAAATATTTATAACAAGCTTAAAAGTGATGATATAGATGCCTTAAAGTTTAATATGTTTCCTGAAAGAGTTGCTATAAATGCATCTGAAAACAGTTTAAAGAATCTAAAGATTGCTCCTGGTGCTTTAGTTGATCTTCAAACAGATCCTGCTTCCGATACAGAAAAACAACCAGACTATAAAACTGTAGAAAGTAAATTCTCCTATGACAGTAGATTTGAGAACACAATGAATAGGATTAATAATGATATGTATGACCTTTTAAATATTCCGAATATATCGTTAGAGCAGCTAAAAGGACTTATGCAATCAGGTAAATCAATGCAAGCTTTATATTGGCAGCTTATAACACGCTGCAATGAGAAGTGGACTGTATGGGGTCCTGCTCTTAAGTGGATGATAGAGAAAATCATTCATCTGTATAAAACATTTATAGATAAATCAATAGATGTTGATTTTGATTATTCTATAAATATTGATTTGTTATATGCTTTACCAGAAGATGATGAAACAGAGAGGTTAAATGACTTAGCAGAGGTTAATGCTCAAGTAAGGTCTAGAAAATCATATATTGAAAAATGGTCCATAGTAGAAGATGCAGAGCAGGAGCTACAGCAGATAGCAAAGGAGCAGGCACTATTACAAGATGCTTTTATGGGTGGAGTTAACAAAGAGTTAAATGGTGATGAGGATGAAGAATAATTCTGAATACCAGGAGCTTATAAATAGAGCTAGAAGAAATCATTTAAAATTATTCAAATTAAGTTATAAAGATATCAGAAATATATATAAAGAAGCTTCAAAAGAATTGGAAGTAAAATATATTGGTTCTAAAAGAAGAAGTCTTACTGAAAGATTAGCTAAAGATTATATGACATCAGTAGATAAGCAGATAAAAGAAATCAGTAAAACAATATTTCTATCAGACAAGAAATATATTAAAAAAGCTGCAGAATATGCAAAGGAGATTCAATTATCATTTTTTAATATGATTGGTAAAAAATATGGCATGGATATTGATAGAACATTTAGGACCGTACTTAGCAGAGTTCCTGAAGAAGCTCTTTTAGAAATCATGAATGGAACTATGTACCATGATAATAAAGGCCTTTCTGAAAGAATATGGATTGATGCTAGTAAGATGGAAAAAGACATAGCTTATATGCTAAAAAGAGCTATAGCAGAAAAGAAATCAGTAGAGGAGTTTGCAAGGGACATACAAAAATATGTTGATCCAGATGCAAGAATAACATGGGATTGGAATAAGGTTTATCCTAATGTAGGTAAAAAGAAGATAGAATACAATGCTCAAAGACTTGCTAGAACTTCAATAAACCATGCTTTTTTTCTTTCTAATGTCAGAAGCAGTGAAATAAATCCTTTTGTCGAAGCTATGCATTGGGAACTTTCTTCATCTCATTACTCTAGGCAGGTGTTGCCTTTTGGCGAAGATGAATGCGATGTCTATGCTAACCATGATGAAGGTTTAGGAAAAGGAAATTTTCCTATAGATAAAACTCCATTACCACATCCACAATGTCTTTGTAGTCAATGGCCAGTGATACCAAAGGACATGGAAGAAATAGGCACAGAATTGAGAAAATGGTTGGATGGTGAAAGTAATCCAACTTTAGATGCTTGGTACAAAGAATTTGGAAAGGAATTTGCTGGTGGAGGAAAGCAAGATGGCAACCCGTATGCCTTTAGAAAAAGAGAATCAGATTCTGATTGGCTTAAACGACAATCAAGAGATATACAGATGTCATTCCTAGGAGGAAAGAAAAAATGGTACCTATATAATGCTGGTGTTCTACAAGAAAAAGACTTCTTAAAACCTTGGAAAGAGTTAAAAAATGACAAAAATAGTGCTATAATAGTATTAGAAAGAATTTTAACTGATGGACTTAAGTGGAAAAAAGGGAAGTTAGAGCAACATGTAAATAAAAGAATAAGAAAAGGACATATTCCTGAAAATTGGACAAAAAAAGAGTATCAGAGTAGGATAATGGAAATAATGCAAAATAAAAGTTCCGATGTTTTTCTTTATTATAACGAAGGATTTAATCAGAAATATTTTATTTTCGGAGATAAAGAATGGATATCTATAATTGGCGAAAATGGAGTCATAGATACAGCATATCCTCCTGACAAAGGTTATAATTACTATTTAAATAAACAATTAACTGGGATTAAATTCATGTCAACTATTGAGGAGTTGTATAAAAATGATTGATTTAGATAAATTAATTGAAGCTTATGGAATGGATGTATCAGATGATTTAGAAGTAAGTCCATTTGAATATGTTGAAACATTTCTAAATAGGAGCACAATTCAGGATAATTATGAAAAATTAAATGAATCTCAAAAGAAAAAGCTAGAAGAGTATGATAAGATTTTATTAAAAAGAGCAGAAGAATTTGTTCGTTATTTAAAAGAACCATTCCCAGGTTGGAATAATAATGAGCCCAAAGAACATTGGTGGTGGCATTTAGATAAAGTTTAATGATAGTAGATTTACATATGATGGTAATATGTGAAGAATGTAGAACTAAATTTGAGATTAAGGATCTACAGAAAAGATGGGTTAATAACGGTATCCAAGAGATATATTATTCATGTAAATATTGTGGGAAAAATTACATAGTAGCTTTAACTAATAAAAAGATACGAGATTTACAAAAGAAAATAAAAACAGCTAAAGATAAAGGAGACATTAAAAAGCTTAATAAGTTACTAGAAAGACACAAAGAAGAAATGGATAAATTGAACAAAAAATAAGTTTCTAGGCATCCTAACTAAAGGGTGTTTTTTTAGTACTTAAATTCGCCCCTTTGGTATTTCTGGCGTAAAAGGGAAAGACTATCGTGGTTCGGTGGCACGTAAAAAACCGTAAATAGAATACTTAAGATGGAGGGGAATAATATGGAGTGGCTTAAAGAATTATTAGAAAAACTAGGTCTTTCAGAGAAATATGAAGACATAAAGAAAGGTGTAGAACAAGCATATAAGGATTATATTCCTAAATCACGTTTTGATGAAGTAAATGAGCAAAAAAAAGAATATAAAAAAATGCTTGAAGAAAGGGATAAACAACTAAAGGACCTTTCTGAAAAAGCTAAAGGTAATGAAGAACTACAGAACAAAATAAAAGAGCTTGAAGAGGCTAATAAAAAGTCTGCAGATGAGTATGAAAAGAAAATCAAAGAGCAGGCTTTTAATTTTGCTCTAGAAAATAGCCTAAGAGATAACAAAGCTAAAAATATTAAGGCTGTTATGGCTCTTTTAGATTTAGATGAGATTAAGCAAGATGGAGACAAGCTTTTGGGACTAGACACACAACTAGAAAAGCTTAGGGATAGTGATCCTTATTTGTTTGAAGATGAATCTACAACTACCAGCACTGGTAGTCAAGGCAACTTTGGGAAAAAGACAAGTACTCTAGAAAACAACAGTACTGACGATTTTATGAAGGCAATTTATGAGAATCAAGCAAAAAGAAATTAATTTTTTAAACAGGAGGAATGTAAAAATGAGTAAACTTTTCAATATTAATCTTCAATTATTTGCAGATTCAGGTTACTTGAAGGATAACTTAACAGGTTTTGTACCAACGGAGCAAGCTGCAGGGATAATGAAAGATGTTGCCAGAGGTTCATCTATACTTAGACTTTCTAAAGTTGAACCTATGAAGTCAGATAAGAAGAAATTTTCTATTATGACAGATGGTCCAGGTGCATACTGGGTAGGAGAAACAGAGAGGATTCAAACTAGCACAGCTCAATGGATATTCCCTGAGATGGAAGCTAAAAAACTTGGTGTGATTATTCCAGTTACAAAAGAAAAACTAAATGATACCACTATAAACGTTTTTGGTGAGCTTAGACCAGCTATTGCAGAAGCTTTTTATAAGGCTATAGATGCTGCATGTTTATTTGGTACTAATTCGCCATTTACTAAATCAATTCTTTCTGTAGCAGATGGAATTGATAATGAGATTGTAGATGGTACTGCTGCAAGCTTAGATTTAGATGTATCTGATTTGATGGCATTAATTGAAGATGGTGGTTTAGATGTGAATGGTTTCACTGCTCATTATGGAATTAAAAATAGGTTAAGAAAGTTAAGAGATTCCAACGGAAATCAGCTATTTGTAAATGGAGTAGATCAAAAAGAATTTTATAATAACCCAATAGAGTTTGTTAGAAATGGAGCTTGGGATAAAACTAAAGCTGAACTAATAGCAGGTAACTGGAACTATTCTCTTGTTGGAATTAGAGCTGGTATTGAGTATGAAATCCTTAAAGAAGCAACACTTCATACAGTAACTATGGGTGATGGTAAACCTTTAGCCTTAGCAGAACAAGACATGGTAGCAATTAAGGCAACTATGAGGATTGGTTTCTTACCTATTAAGGATGAAGCATTTGCAGTATTGAGACCATCAGGGTTCGTTATTTCATAATTAAGAGGGGATTATTCCCCTCATTAAAACTATTTAAAGGGAGGTTTAAGTATGCCTAAATATATAAAAGATGATAAAGTTATTGAAGCTACTGAAAGAGCTTACAATCTTATTTATAAAAGTCAAGGGTATAAACCTATAACTAATTACAAAGAAATGACTGTAGCAGAGCTTAAAGATTTAGCAAAAGCTAAGGATATTGAAGGATATTATGATATGAAGAAAGATGAACTTATAGCTGCATTAGAAGGTGAGTAAGATGACACCATTAGAAGAGCTTAAATTCAACTTAAGAGAAAGTGAAAACCCTTATTTTGATGATACAGAGCTACAGGTTTTATTAGATAAGAATCAAATAGGGGTAGAGGATGATGGAGCTACCCCTATATATGATATCAATGCTGCAACATATGAAGGTCTATTAATTAAAGCAGAAGATGATAGTATTAAACTGCCTGGGCTGGATATTCCTTCATCACAGAAATATTATTTGAGATTAGCTAGATTATTTAGGCCTAGTAGAACATGTAATATAAAGAGGACTGATGAATTGTGATAAATAAAGAAAAGATAAAAAGAAGAATAGCTAAGGCTATACAAAAGCTTCCTGAGACAGTAACGGTTAAAAGAGAAGAATTAGATCAATTCAACCAACCTTCTGGAGAATTTATAGATATTTGCATAATAGAAGGATTATATCATAAAGGGAATACGTCTATTAGCTTATCAGCAGGTGATGGTGGAATCATAAAAAACAACAAGAAGGAATATTTTATGGTTGTATTTGATGATAATGCTCAGTTAATCAAAGAAGGTGATTCTTTTGTGCTTAAAGGTAATAGATATATTATTCAAGATTTAGGAAACAATAATGATATTTATCTTGACATGCTCATAGAAAGGGCGTGATTTTATGGGCTTTAAAATAGATATAGCAGGAGCATTAAAAGGTTTAGTAGAAGCTGAAATAAAAATGAAGGCAGCTGTTGGAGTTTATGCTGATAGTGCTGGGAAAAAGATGGAGGCACATGCAAAGAAAAATGCTCCATGGTTTGATAGGACAGGACAAGCAAGACAAACTATTGAGGGTGGTCATGAATGGCAAGGAAGTAAATGTTATTCTTATGTTGCTGGTAACAAGAATTATTCACCATATTTAGAGTTTGCTAATGAAAAGAAAAATGCTATTCTTTATCCTACAGTCAAAAAAATGACTCCAGAAATATTAAAAGGTATGGAAGGGCTCTTAAATAAAAAGTAGGTGATAGTTTGAATCTTTTGCAAGAAGTAATGCTAAATCTTAAAAATGATGGTTTTGAAGTATACCCTCCTGGAATTAAAAGAGGAAAATGTGAAGACCCTTATATAGTTCTCAAGAGTGATATACAAAGCCCAATAGCAGGAACTAATAAGGTTGGTTATAAGATAATTGACCTTATTATTTTTTATCCTAAAACTAAATTTTTAGAAATAGAAAGTTATAAGAGCCAAATAAAGACATCCATGAATAAATTAAAATTTATCAGAAAAACTGGCAATGAAACACCAGTGATAATTGATGTTGACAGAAATGCTTACACAACAAGTATTGAATATATTGTTCACAAAAAAATATAGGGAGTGATTATTTATGCCACTTTTAGAAGGAATGACCTTAGTCAATATAGTTAGAACTGAAATAGTAACAGAAGAAACCACACCACAAACTTATGTCTTTGAAACAGCAGATGAAGCAAGTGTTGAGCCCCATGTAAGTGAAGGACAGGAAAATATCCTTAGAGTTAAAAATCAAATTCTAGCTATAGATAGAACAGAAGATATTGTTGTAGGGTATGGTTTAACATTTAAAGATAATACTTTAATACCAGAGTTATTAGCTTTGATAGATGGTGGTACACTTACTTATGATGATGTCGAGACAGACAAGGTAGTAAAATATGAAGGTCCAGAATCAGGTAAAACAGTGAGTAGAACTAAATTTACTCTAAATGTTTATACCGAGGAAAAGGATGAATCTGGTGATACTGTTAAATATGCAAAATTCATCTTTAAGCATTGCAAAGGTAAACCAGTAGGATTTACTTTAAAAGATGGAGAATTCTATGTACCAGAGCTTAAGGCAGAATCACGATCAAAATCAGGTGAAAAGCCTGTAACAATAGAATTTTTAGATACATTACCAGCAATATAATTGGAGGGATAATATGCAAATAACTAGTTTAGATAAATTGAAAGAAAAAGCTAAGGGAGAAATAGTTGAATTACCAGGATGGGACGAAGAACCCTTTGTAGCAAGGGTAAAAAGAGTATCAATGTTAGGTCTTGCTGCACAAGGTAAGATTCCTAATGGTTTACTTGGAGCAGCACAAAAAGTATTTACTCAAAGTGTAGATGAAAAAACTAGCATTACAGAAATTTATGAAGTAGCTAGGGTTATAGCCAAGGATACTCTAGTTGAACCTTCTTATAATGAATTAGAAAAAATTGGGCTAGAACTTACTGATGAACAGTTAATAGCACTATTAAATTACAGCCAAAGAGGAGTAAGAGCTTTAGAACACTTTCGTACAGACAGAACAGGTTCTAAGGATAATAAGTCTAAGTAATTATTACAATGAAAGGCCTTCTAAGATTTTAAATATTGATGATGAATATATAGCATACTGTTTTGATGAAGCATGTCTATATATTCAATATGAGATAAAAGAAGGTAAGAAGCCCAAATGGAAAAGTAAAACTAAGCAAAAACTTAAAAACAATAAATCGTTAATAGAATTTATGACAAAGCACTCTTAACAAGTTTAAGGTTGCTTTCCTATAGTGTTAAAATGTCAAATTTCATTAATTATAAATATTATCTTTAAAGCATCCGAAAGGGTGCTTTTTCTTTTTTAAAGGTAGGTGAGAAAATGGCTATAAATGCTGGAACAGTATTTTCAGCACTAGAACTTAATACAGGTCCATGGTCAAGGGCACTTAAAACAGCAGGTAAAGACCTTAAAATATTTGCTGATAAATCAGAGTCAGCTTCAAAGAGAATAGATGCTCTTGGTGGAGCTATGAAGTCGACAGGATCTACTATTACTACCTTTGTAACGGTACCCCTTTTAGGAGCAGGAGCTGCACTAACTAAGTTTGCTGGAGATTTTGAAGAAAGCACAAATAAAGTTGCTAGTATAGCAGATACAACAGTAATGTCTATAGAAGAAATTCAAGAAGGTGTTTTGAATCTCTCCGATGAAATGGGAATAGCTGCTAATGAACTTAATGAAACTCTGTATCAAACAATTTCAGCTACTGGCGATACAGCGAACGCTCTTGACTATGTAGAAATAGCTTCTAAAGCAGCTATAGGAGGATTTACAGATACAACTACCGCAGTTGATGGTTTAACTACTGTTTTGAATGCATATGGTTTAAAAGGAAAAGAAGCTATGCAATCAGTTGCAGACCAAATGCTTATGGCACAGAATTACGGAAAAACTACCTTTGGTGAAATGGCATCTAGTATAGGTAATGTTATTCCAATAGCTGCAAGTTTAGATGTATCTACCCAGGAGCTATTTGCTTCAATAGCAACACTTACTAAAAATGGTATTGGCACAAGTGAAGCAATTACAGGATTAAAAGCTGCATATTCAAATATATTAAAACCTACTAAACAAGCTAAAGATTTATCTAAAGAATTAGGCATAGAGTTTAGTGCAGCACACCTTAAATCAGTAGGATGGGCTAAATTTCTTGATGAAATTCGTGAAAAGACTGGTGGAAATGCTGATAAGATGGCAGAGCTTTTTGGCTCTACAGAAGCCCTTAATGCAGTAACAGTTCTTGCTACAACAGGGGCGAAGGATTTTTCAGGAGCTCTTGATGCTATGGATAATAGTGCTGGAGCTACTCAAAAAGCATTTGAAACAATGGAGCAAGGTGTCAATGATGGCTTAGGGGATATGCTCAATTCTCTTAAAAATTTAGGTATAGAACTTGGTCAAGTACTACTACCTTACGTAATGAAAATGATAGAGAAAGTACAAGAGTGGATAGATTGGTTTAAGGGGTTAGATGATAGTACGAAAGAGCTGATTGTAAAAATAGGAATGGTTGTAGCAGCTATAGGGCCAGTACTATTGATATTGGGTACTCTTGCAAGCTCTATTGGGAATATAATAGGTTTAGTAACAACAATATCAGGAGCTTTTGGTATATTTTCAGCATCATCAGGTATGGCCGCAGCTGGAGCGACATTAGCAACAGGTGCTACTAGTGGATTGGGAACAGCTCTTACTGCACTTACTGGACCAATAGGATTAACTATAACTGGAATAGCAGCATTAACTGCTGGTGGATATGCTCTTTATAAACATCTTAGTTCTGAGTCAATTCCAGAAATACAAAGATTTGGGTCTGAAGTTTCTAATAGTACCCAAGAAGCAGTAGGAGGTTTTTTAGACTTAAATGATAAAGCAACCGTTGCACTTAATTCTTTAGCATGGTCTGGTCAAGCAGTCACAGAAGAAATGTCAAATAATATAATCAATAATTTTCAATCGATGTCTGATACAATAGTTGAAAGTTTAAATAAAGGCAAAGATGAATCGCTAGAGACTTTAAATCAGTTCTTTTCTACTGCTGATGGAATAACTCAGGAAGAGAAAGAAGAAATGATTAAATCAGTAACAGAAGGTTATGAAGCAAGAAAAAAAATAGTTGAAAATGGTCAAAATAGAATAATTGAAATATTAGAGACAGCCAAAAAAGAAAAACGTTCATTAACAGAAAAAGAACAGAAAGAAATAAATGAAATACAGCAAAAAATGGTTGATTATGGGATTGAAGCACTAAGTGAGAGTGAAGTAGAACAGCGAGTAATAATGGAAAAGATTAAAAATCAAGCCAGTGAAATAACTGCTAGGCAAGCAGCTGAGGTAGTAAAGAACTCAAAAGAACAGAAGGAAAAAGTCATTGCAGAAGCTGAGGAACAATACGAAAAAGTTATAGCAGAAATAATAAAACAAAGAGACCAAATGGGAAGTATTACTGAGAAGCAAGCTCAAAAACTTATCGAAGAAGCTGAAAAGCAGAAAAATGAAACAATTAAAAGAGCAGAAATAATGCATAAAAAAATAGTAGAAGAAGCTAAAAAACAAGCTAAAGAGCACATAGATAAAGTAGATTGGGAAACAGGAGAAATCCTAAGCAAATGGGAAGTATTTAAAAATAATTTATCTGAGAAATGGGAAAATATTAAGAAAGATGCATCTGAAAAGTTAAATCAGATGGTTGAAGATGTAAAAGCTAAATGGGATGAGATGAAAACTGATATTTCAACGAAGTTAGAAGAAATTAAAAGTAATGTTTCTACAGGCTGGGACAACATGAAAACTACAGCTAAAAAGAAATGGCAAGAAATTAAAACAGAAATAATAAATAAATGGACAGAGCTTAAAAACGATGCTCTTACTTGGGCAGAAAATATGGTAACTATGTTTTCAACAGGGATTAAAAATAAAGTAAATGATGTAAAATATGCTGTTAATTCTGTAGCTATAAAAATTAAAGATTATTTAGGCTTTTCATCTCCAACCAAAGAGGGGCCTGCATCCGACTCTGATAAATGGGCTCCAAACTTTATGAATATGTTCAATCAAGGAATTATTGATAATACACCAAAGGTTGCAAAATCATCAGAAAATGTTGCACAAAAAATTAAAGATGCACTTGATAAAGTTAATAGCTATGTAGAAAATACAGTATCAATTATTGAGAAAAAATTTGAACTATGGAAACTAAAAAACAAAGAATTAGAGGGCAGTACAGAAGAGCTTTCTAAAAAGTTAGAAGTGCAAAAAGAAAAACATAAAGCTCTGAACTCTGAAATTGAGAATACTCAAGAAGCTTTAGTAATTGCAACTGAAAAATATGGCAGTAGTAGTGAAGTAGTACAAGAGTTAGAGCTTAAGTTAATAGATTTGCAAATTGCTCAGGAAAAAGTAAATAATGAAATAAAAGAAACTATTGAAAAAGTTAACAATGCCAGTAGTGCTTGGGAAAAATATTATAAAGCTGTAGGGCATGGAGTATATGATTTATCTACACCAAGAGGTGGTGGAGGCAGTAGTAGGGATGATGACAATTCAGAGCACTACTATAATGAAAATACTGGAGAACATCATATATTTAAGGATGGTAAGCATACTGTAATAGATAGTAATGGCAATAGTAGGATAGTAGTTGATGAAGACAAGGAAGAAGAACCAGGTGGATGGATTGGTAGTGGTCCTAAGTGGCATGATGGTGGCTGGGTAGGAAAACCTGTTGGCTTAAAACATGATGAAGTACCAGCTATACTTCAAACTGGCGAGTTTGTTTTATCTAGAAAAATGATAAATGGATTAATAAATACTTCAAATAATGCACAGACAATTGATTACGATAAACTTGGAAAAGCTTTAGCAAAGTATATAAAGCCTTCTATTAATATGGATGCAGTTATTAACAGTCCACAGCCACTTAATCCTAGTAAAATTAAACAGGAACAAGAAGTTTTGCTTAGACAATTAGCAATGGATTGGGGTGTTTAGATGGAAAAGCTTATTTTCAGAAATAGTAAAAATGAAACTGTTGAATTAGGAGATAAAACCCCATTTATTCTAAAGCACATAACTGGTGCTGGAGGCATTGAAACAGATGTACAGATGCAGAAATCTCCCTACCAAGATGGGAAAACCTATATAGACAGTGTAATTAATGAAAGATTAATCTCTTTAAATGTAGTCCTTATATCAGAAAGTGAAGAAGAAAGATTCCAGTTAAGACATCAAATACTAAGAGTATTTAATCCTAAACTTGGCAAGGGAACTCTTACTTATCAGCATGATGGAGGAGAAAAGGAGGTTGAGGTAGTTGTAAAAACATCACCTACATTCAAAGAAGATAATGAGCTACCAGAGGAGCAATTGGAAACATTAATTCATCTAATTGCTCCTTTACCATTTTGGCTTGACACTTATGTTGAGAGCAAAGAGATTGCTACTTGGAATGGTGGTTTAAAATTCCCTTTAGTTTTGAGTTCTGGATTTGCAACTAAAGGGTCTCCAGAGATAGTGATAAAAAATGAAGGTGATGTAAAAACACCAGTTATTGTTGAATTTTCTGGTCCAGCTACCAATCCTAAAATTGAGAATAAAACTACTAATGAGTTTATAAAAGCAAATAAATCAATTTTAGCTGGTGAAAAACTCATTGTTTCGACTAAGTTTGGAAATAAAATAGTAGAAATAGAAGATTCTTTAGGTAATAGAACTAATGCTTTTAACTGGATTGATTTAAATAGTACATTTTTTCAATTAGTACCCGGTACAAATGTTATTAAATGTGATAGTGACGAAGGAACAAACGAGGCTAAAATATCTATTCAGTGGCGTAATAGATATATAGGAATATAGTGAGGTGATTTTATGGCCGAACATTATAGATTTTTTAACAGTACAGTCGAAGATCCAAGGGAGTATCAAGCGGATGAATTTGCTGAATATTTTAGAACATTTCTAACTAATGGTGTGTTTAATGGAGAGCAAGCTTTAAAGGTTACTGCTGAAGGTTCTACTATGAACACAATAGTAGATTCAGGATATGCTTTTATCAATGGATATATGTATAAAAACGATAGCACAAAGACATTAACACATAGTGCTGCAGATGCTTTTCAAGACAGAATAGATAGGATTGTAATTAGATTAGATATGCTAAGCAGAAATATATTATCAATTATTAAAGAAGGCACTAAGTCTGATAATCCAATCCCACCTGAACTTGAACGTACAGATACTGTATATGAGATTTCATTAGCACAGGTAAGAATAATTGCAGGGAAAAGTTATATTGAACAAAGTCAAATTGTAGATGAAAGACTAGATGAACAGTTATGTGGATTTGTTTCATCATTAATAACCATACCTACTAATGATATGTGGGATGATTGGCTAAATGAAAAAACTAATATATCTAATGAATGGAATACATGGTTTAATAATGCTCAGAATGAGTATAGTCAATTAGATTTAAACCAGTTTAAAAACGATTTAGATTCACATACGCTAGATATAGAAAATCCTCACAATGTTACTCCTGGTCAGATAGGAGCTGAAACTCCTACTGGAGCTCAATTAAAAGCTAATACAGCTGAGAGTAATGCAAAAACATATGCTGATAATATAGCAAGTCAAGCTGAAAGTAATGCCAAAGCTTATGCAGATTCAGTGGCAAGTGCTGCAGAAACAAATGCAAAAAATTATACAGATACCCATGAAGCTAAAAGCAATCCTCACGACATCACACCTGCAAATATAGGAGCAGAGACGCCAAGTGGAGCACAAAGCAAAGCAGATACTGCTGAAAATAATGCCAAGGCGTATACTGATACACACGAAGCTAAAGCTTCTCCTCACAGTGGGCACGTAAAAGGAACTGTTTCTTTAACCGTTTCTACTGCTGCTCCTACAAGCCCGCAAACTAACGACATTTGGATTGATATAAGTGAGTAAAGAGGGTGATAGGTTGAAACCTATTAGAGTAATAGATAAGAATTTTAATTTGCTGGCAGAAATTGATGACTATGAAGCTTTGATCTTTACTCGAAGTTATCACAAATACGGACAATTTGAGCTTCATATAAACATAAATAAAAAAGATACAGACAAACTACAGAAAGATAACTTGATAATTATAGGTAGTGATACTAAAAAAGTTGGAATCATTAGGCATAGAGAGTTGAAGCTTGATGAAAGTGGCAAGCAGAGTGAAACATTGCTTGTTAAAGGATTTGAATTAAAAAGTGTATTAGGGAGAAGATTTACAGTTCCACCTGCTGGACAAGCTTACGATTACATTAACAATAATGCTGAAACTGTATTAAAGCACTATGTAGATGTAAATGTTATAAACCCTACTAACGTAAACAGAAGAATTAAGAATTTAATAATTGCAGATAATCTTAATAGAGGAGAGCAAATAAAGTATCAAAGTAGATTTAAACAGTTAGATAGTGAACTTGAAAAAATATCTATAGTAAGTGGATTAGGTTGGACTGTATACCTAGATATACAAAATAAAAAATGGGTTTTTGATGTATTAGAAGGCAAAGATTTGACTTCTAGTCAAACTAATAATCCCCCAGTAATTTTTAGTGTTGATTTTGACAATATAAAGGGACAACACTTTATAGATAGTGAGCTTAACTATAAAAATGTAGCTTATGTTGGAGGTCAAGGACAAGGTGAAAGCAGGGAAATCGTTGAGATAAATTCAGAAAAAAGTGGTCTTGATAGAATAGAAACTTTTATAGATGCAAGAGATATTGATATACAAGAGGATTTAGTTGATAGAGGTTTACAAAAATTAAAGGAATTAGAACCATTACAATCATTTACAAGTGAAGTATCAACCTATGGACCATTTAAATATCAAGAGGACTGGGATATAGGAGATATAGTCGCTGTTCAGAACAAAAAATGGAACATAACATTAGATTCTAGAATCACAGAAGTAAAAGAGATATACGAACCTGATAGATTTAGTATAGAAGTTACCTTTGGTAGCAATATCCCTACAATAATCGACAAAATTAAGCAGGAGCTAGATAAACCACTTATTGAGACAGGTGGAGAAATTGGAGAAGTAAGTTGGAGCAGTATCCCAGACAAACCAAGTGAATTTACTCCAGCACAACATGATCATAATGATTTGTATTATACAGAAGATGAGATAAATGGACTTCTTAGTAATAAATCAGATGTAGGCCATACTCATTCATATTTGCCTTTAATTGGTGGCACGATTGATGGACTTACTGTGATAAAGAATGATAGTGGGATAGATGTAACTAATACTGGACAAATCAAAGCGTTACAAATTTACCAGCCAACAGCAGGTGCAGATGCTTTAATGACTTTTCATGTTGCAGGAGATCATGCTTGTCATTTCGGTTTAGCGGGAGATATAAATGACCTTGTAGTTGGTGGCTGGAGTAAGGGTGCTAATAGATATAGGATTTGGCACGAAGGTAACTTTGACCCTTTAACTAAAGCTGATGTAGGGCATACACATAGTTATGCTCCACTATCTCCAAGTTATCATTATGTAAAAGCAGGAAATGAAGAAACTAAATTTAGATTATGGGGTACGAGTAACTATTATGGTGTAGGCATGGTGAGTGGAGTAACCTATGGATATCTCGGAGATTACGCCATGACATTTTGTATGAACAATGATAGTGACAGAGGTTGGTGGTGGGGGTATCAAGGACAGTCAAAATCAGATGGTGCTATGTCACTTACTACAGATGGAAGATTAAAACTAAAAGATAGGCTTAGTTTTGGGGGACATAGTGGCGACGATAGGTATATAAGAGGTGAAGGGGAGTATCTTAGAATACAAACACCATATGGATTTATAAGTATAGGGGCTGGTAATACAAGTTATTCTCACTTTTTCACAGATAGACCATCATTTTACTTTAATAGAGCTGTAGCTGTTGATGGAGATATAAAATATTACAAATATAATAACAGTGAATATTTAGCTAATGTGTCGAAGAACGTTACACATGATGTCTTACATAATAACACAACATTAAAAAGCGGATTCTACACTACTGCTGAAGGATTGTATAATGCAAACAATACAGCTCAAATAGAAGGCAATTGGTGGCATATAATAAATATGCACCACCATAATAATGATGGATTTAATGCACAGATAGCAGTTGGTTTATCTGGTGGCAAGGAAAGAATTTATACAAGGTGGAGTAGTGGAGGTGCATGGACTGAATGGGATAAAGTGCCAGTAGGAAATTGTGGTAAGATAACTATTTCAAGTTCAGCACCAATCTCACCACAAATAAATGATATATGGATAGATACATCAAGTTAGAGGAGGTGTTAGTATGGATTTTACTAAGAAAAAAGAAGAGTTGATCGAAGAATATAGTAAAGCTATAAACACTATAAGATTACTTGACAAAAGGGCAATAGAACTTTCAGCACAAATAAATCTTCTTGAAGAATTGGAAAGTAAAGAAAAAGAAGGTGGATTAGATGGCACAGATTAAATTTTATAATGGTAGCTCTTGGGTAACGCCAAAAGCTATAAAACAATGGAATGGTAGTGAGTGGGTTGATAGAGTAGGAAAGTATTGGAATGGAAGTAATTGGGTTGACTTTATAAAGTATATTTTAGAAGATATATTTTATGTCACTGTTAATGGTGTAGTAGCTAGGCGTGATTTAAACGGTAATGAAATATGGAGGTATAATCGTTCGAACAATGGATATGTGTCTATGGATATTGATAAAGAGGGTAATTTTATAGCTGGAAACACAGGTAACATGGTAGATAAATATGATAAAGATGGCAATTTATTATGGAATTATTTTATAGGTGGAATAGTTTGGGCTGTTTGTATGAATAATGATGGTACAATATACGCTGGAAAGAATGATTTTGTTGATAATTTATTTAAAATAAATAGTGATGGTACTAATATTTGGTCAGGGTCTGTTAGTGGAAAAGTAAGAATCGTAATATCGGATACCAATAAAGATGTTTATGTTTTTTGTGAAGGCAGTTTAAAGACATTAGCGAAATATGATGGTTCTACTTACGGGCAAATATGGCAGTACATTGGTTTTGACGGCAATATACCATTACATGGAGCTATAGATAATAATGGAGATATTGTAGTTTCAACTAGTGACGTGAATAGTGTATATACAATATGGAAAATATCTTCAAGTGGTTCGTATAAATGGAAAAGTACGGCAGGACTTTCAGGAGATAATAAATCTTTATATAAAGTTATAGTTTTACCAACAGGAGAAATATATGCGTTAGCTACTACTTGCGAACTTATAAAACTGCAAAGTAATAGTGCTATTATTTGGAAAAAAACACTCGACCCATATCCAAGAGATATAGGAATAGATACACAAGGGAATATATATGTCGGTGGCGATAATAAAATGTATAGAATAACCCCAGATGGTTCTTCTGAAACAACCCTGTTTAATGTTTCAGATGTAATAAGTAAAACGTGTATACTTCCGAGATATGGGGCATTTCCAGAGGTATACAATTAAAAATAATATAGGAGGTTTATATATGCAAGTTTTTATAAATGGTACAAAAGAAAGTGAAGAAAAAGTTAGAATAGAGCTTATTCATTATCAGATTGATAAATTACCAACAGAAAATATTAATAATGGATATCTAATAGATAAAGAAAGCCTACCAGAAATACCGCAACCAAAAAGAGGTATAACATATCAATTGTATTACAATCCATTAGAAGATATACTTTGGTATGAAGAAAGAAGTAGACCTCTAACCCAAGAAGAACAACAAGAAATTATAAATGAAAAGCTTGACTTACTTATGTTAAATCAACTTGGAAGTGAGGGGATTTTATAGTGATTAGTGAAACTAAAGTGCAAATGTTATTAAAACTAATTGAGAGTAAGACTATAACAGTAGAAGATATTAAAAACGCTGAATATAAGGCAGAGGTTGAGAATAGATTAGGACAAAATTAATAGTAAAATAATTATTCTTAGGAACACCTGACGAGGTGTATTTTTTGTGTAGAAATGAGGATGAGGTATAAAATGGAAAAGGAGATATTCAAATTACTTGTTTCGCAAGGGGTATTCGCAGTATTGTTCGGATACCTTCTTTTTTACGTACTAAAGGAAAATTCAAAGCGTGAATGTAAATATCAAGAAATAATTGAAAAATTGAGTAACAAGTTTAACATTATCGAAGATGTCAAAGAAGATGTTAAAGAAATTAAAAATAAAATTTTCAGTTAAGGTAGGTGTTGATATGAGAAGATTTAAACAGTATACAATTGAGGAATTTGAAAAGCGGCTTATCACATTAAATCTACAGAGAAATATAAAAGAAATTCATGTACATCATACTTGGCGACCTACTAAAGAAGGGTATATGAAGGCTAAAGACAAAGAAAAGATTATATGGTCTATGTGGAAGTATCATACCACTACTAGGAAATGGCAAGATATAGGGCAACATTTCACAGTATCTCCTGATGGTTTGATTTGGGATGGAAGGAGTTTAGAATTAGCTCCTGCTTCCATAAAAGGTAGAAATTTTGGAGCAATAGCAATTGAAATGATTGGTGATTTTGATATTGGGAGAGAGAGACTAGAAGGGAAACAGCTTTATTCGATTACTAGAGCTGTTTTTTTAATGCTTAAAAAATTTAACTTAAGCTATGAAGATATAGTATTTCATAGAGAATATAGTAACAAAACATGTCCTGGAAGCAGTATTAATAAAGATTGGTTTATAGAGCTAGTTAAAAGAGCAGATTCAAAAGAAATTCATTGGAAAGAACAGGGGCTTTATTACCTTAACAAATATGGGATACTCGATGATGTTGAGGGGTGGAAAAAGAAAATTGATGAATCAATGCCCGTATGGGCAGTGACTATATTACTTGCTAAAATGTATAAAAAATTGAAGGAGGAGAAATAAAATGTTAGATAAAAAAAGATTAAGAAATTACGGTTTATGGGTAGCAGTAGCAGCGTTTATACCTATGTTACTTGAGGCTTTTGGATTAGATGTATTACCTGAAAACTATAACCAAATAGTAAAATCATTTTTAGGAATATTGGTATTGCTAGGGATTATAAACAACCCTACAACTGAAAACAAAGGTTTCAAAGACGACTAGGGCTTTGGTTCTAGTCTTTTTTGTTTTTTGAAGGAGAAAAGTTTATTTTATTGAATTATATTATAAAAAATATCAATTTAGTATAATAGAAACTTGTGACAAACGATAC
>JAALLR010000144.1_pt1 | contig 23815 bp, 24 predicted proteins | sample 7245931 | NCBI WGS metagenome assembly JAALLR01 (sample SAMN13049201, study PRJNA578106) | oil field metagenome | isolation source: filtered produced water from oil reservoir B9 | place: USA:offshore Texas | collected 2016 | reverse complement strand
GCTAGTAATATGACAACCAGTAACTTCGGATATTATCTTTTCAAGGTATTGCCTGCCGTTTTCCAGCAACTTTGAGCGCATTGACTTTACTATTAGTATACCGTCCAGATCTTTGGCAAGCTCTATTTCAGCCCTGGTCAGCACCCCTTCAAGCCTGACCAATATCATATCCCGTATTATATCGGTCTTAACATTAATTGGTCCCCTGCCTAGAAATTCGCGCTCAAACTGCATAAATCTTTTTGATATCTGATCTTCTAATTGACCTTTGGAAATATTTTTCGTGACAAATCCTGGTTGCTTAGTCAAACCCATCCCCTCAATCCTTCAATAAGTATATTATAATCACCCCCAAAATGCAAGAATTTACTTCCTTCAAGGATTTTTTTGCTTCGTACCCATATAATACCAGTAAGCCTGCTTCCAGAAAAAAACGGGCACCTTTCCCTATCGTGGACCAAAAAAGAAGCTTTTTAAGGGAAAGGCCAAGAACGTATTGTAATATCACTTTCAAATCGTGAATGCTGATATAACAAATACCACATAAAGTGCGCCGGTGAATACCAGTGTTATAGGACGGATTGTTTTTTTCAACTGTAAATTTAAATAAACCAGTCCTGCACCTGCAAGAGCCAGTAAAGCACTGATCAATGCCAAATCGGATAGCGCCCACGGCGTTAAAGCTATACCCAAAGCTGGTATAATGGAACTTTGAAACACCATTGCCCCGGTTATATTTCCCAAAGCGAGGGTATCCTTGCCCTGGCGCACCCAAATCAGGCTATTGAATTTCTCCGGTAATTCCGTAGCAATTGGTGCAATAAAGATTGATAGAACAAAAGGCGAAATGTGAAGAAGTTCGGCAACATGTTTGATTCCGTCTACAAATAGGTGTGCTCCGGCAATGATACCGCCCAGGGCGGTCAGCACTTGGAGTATTATTACGGGGGAGGCTGGTTCTTGTTGTCTTTTGGCAAAATGCAAAGGTTTTAGTTCAGCTTCTCCCAGAGTATCTCCATCCCTAAGAGTGCGGGCAACATAAAAAAAGTAGTTCAATACTAATAATATTGCTACAGGCAGTTTATATTTAGAAGGTAAAAAGGCAGCTAGAATAGCCAGTGAGTATACCAGCAAAAAGAAGCCTAAGTCCCGTTTTATAACGGAATGGTCAATTATCATATGCTCCCGCCGCTTACCATCTACTGTGTACACCAGGGCGGCAATACCAGTTATAGATAATGCAAGTGTGGCCAGCATAAAAGGCGCTCCGAGGATGGCACCAATGCCAATCTCGCGCGATGCTTCTCCGGTTCCAAACAAAATGGCTATAACAGGTATCATAGATTCCGGTAGGGCAGTTCCTACTGCTGCAAGCACGCTTCCCACTGCACCTTCAGATAGTTTCAATTTTTTGCCCAGCCATTCTATACCATTTGTAAAAATTTCTGCGCTCAATAAAATTAGTGCCAGTCCACCGATCAAGTAAATTAGTATTAACATGTTCCTATCCTTTCCAGAGGTTTTATAAGAAAAAATGATCTGTTTTTTGTAAGGTTATTTTTTAGCAATAATTGTTTCATTTGCAGAAGCAATTGAACCCTTATCTAATTTGCCTAATATAAAGGCTATTAAAATACCAAGCGCTAAAGTAGCCAACATGGCCGTGGCATGAAGCAGATACCAGGCTATCAGATAAATCGTTGAGATTACGATGGAAAGCAGCATCAGCGGAAAGGCTACCTTGAAAAATCCCATAAAACCGATATGCGACCCTCGTTTTTCCGCCATACCTATCACCACAACATTGGCCGAAGCACCGATGATGGTGCCGTTACCGCCCAGGCAGGCGCCCAGGGACAGGGACCACCACAGGAAGTTCAGGTCTTGGATACCGCCAAGACGGCCCATATCCTGAATTAGAGGAATCATAGCGGCCACAAAAGGAATGTTGTCAACAAAGGCCGAGGCAATGGCAGCCAGCCACAGAATCAAAAGACCGGCAGGTAATAGTTGTCCACCCGTGACATCCAGGGCATACTTGGCGATGGCCTCAATAACCCCCACTACTTCCAGGGCTCCCACCACCACAAACAAGCCGATGAAGAAGAAGATTACCGGCCACTCCACGGCATGAAAAGCATGCTCGGGATCTATACGGGTGACCAGGAGCAACAGCGCGGCGCCTGACAAGGCGATAACCGAACTTTCCAGGTGAACAAACTGGTGCAAAGCAAAGCCAATGATGGTTAAGGTTAAAACCGTTACGCATTTTTTCAGCAGAGCATGATCTTTAATCTCAGCGTTTTCATCCATGGCCATGATACTTTGCATTAATTCCGGCCGGGTGCTGATTTGCCGCCGGTATACCAGTTTCAAAATAAATATTGTTATAACGTAAACAACGATTACTACCGGGGTAAGGTTTATGACAAAATCCATGAACCCCAGCTTGGTGGCACTGCCGATCATAATATTGGGCGGGTCGCCGATCAATGTGGCCGTCCCGCCGATATTCGAGGCGAGGATTTCCACAATTAAAAAAGGTATAACGTTAACCTGGAGCTGCCGGGCAATGGCAAAGGTAACCGGGACGATCAGCAATACGGTGGTAACGTTGTCCAAAAGGGCCGATAGCACCGCCGTTATCAGAGCCAGGGCGGCCATGATACGAACGGGCTCCCCTTTGGCCTGCTTGGCGGCTTTAATGGCAAGGTATTCAAATACTCCTGTCTGGCGGGTGATGCCCACGATAAGCATCATCCCAACCAAAAGACCGATGGTGTTAAAGTCAACAAAATGAACGGCTTGTTCAGCGTTCACAATACCTGCTAGAATGACCACCGCAGCGCCGCAAAAAGCGGCCACCGCCCGGTGAATCTTTTCGGAAACGATAATGGCGTAAGTTATAAGAAAAACAGCCGTGGCAAAGATTACTTGATGTTCAGCTTGCATGACTTTCTCCCTTCCGTTAAAGAATATTAGATTATCAAGTTAAATGATTAAACCAACCTGTACGACCTGCCCGCTTTAAACACCCCCTGCCATAAAAAGGTAATAAAAAAAGGGGGGGTAGCCAAAATTGAAAAAATTTTGACTACCCCCCCAGCAGCCGAATGCCGTTACAGCCTGGCAATCATAGACTTGGTACAGCCCTTAGACCCATAGCTTTAGCGTCCCTGGCTTTCGCCAGGTTTGCCTAACCCGTGGGAGAATTATTCGATTTTGAAGTATACTTAAAAGTATCCTATGGTATTTTTGATTCTCAGTCAACTTCCCGGGAGTCTTTTCAGGTAAATTAAGTTACTTAATCTGCTTTTTTCAACTTATTTCGCTATTCTCCAAATCTTTGGCAAACAAGACTAAAAATGAAAGAAGGGCGGCGAAAATGGTGAAATCTATAAGAACCGATTATCACATACATCCGGATTATTCCATAGATGCCTCCCCGGCAAAAATAAGGGATTATTGTCACCGGGCGTTGGAATTGGGACTTGTGGAGATTTGCTTTACAACCCATTTAGAACTTGATCCCGTACGGCGGGAAATAGATAATTTTGTTTTTTTTAAGGGGAAAAAGCATTCGGTTTTTGATCTGACCTGGTTAGACGGTTATTTTAGTGAAATTGCCCGGGCACAGGAGGAATTTGAGGCTGCAGGCCTCAAAGTAAAAACCGGAATTGAAGTCGGGTACGACCGGGGTCTGGAAAAAGATATTGAGAAAATCGTTAAGAAGTATCCCTTTGATTTCGTACTGGGAGCTATCCATTGCCTTAACCACATTGCTATTTCTTCCATGAAGGAGAGCCCGCGCTATTTCAGATCCCGAAGCCTTACCGAAGTACGCAAAGATTACTTTACAACTTTGGAAGAGGCAGTCAAAACCGGGCTTTTTGATTGCATAGCCCACGTAGATCTTTACCGGCGGTATGGAATTAAACATTACGGCCCTGAGATCTTAAGCATTCACCGGGGTGCCATAGAAACAGTTTTTAAAGAAATGGCGCGCAAGGGAATGGGCCTGGAAGTCAATACCTCAAGCCGGCGCCGGGGATTGAAGGAATTTCACCCCTCTCCGGAAATAATTTCCTTGGCAGCGGAAGCAGGTATCGAAATTTTTACCGTTGGCTCCGACGCACACTCCCTCGACGACTTGGGGGACCACATACAAGATGCTCTAGCTCTGCTGGAAGATTTTAACCTTTGTAACCACGTTTTCACCCGGAGGCAAGCTGTTCCTTTCCTTTACAAAGCGGTCGGCAAAAGCCGGCCGAGCCAGGTGGAGCCGGCAGCTTCACATTAACTTACGGGCATTATAAAAGCGAGCCAAGGCCTGAAGGTGAATCGGAAATAACCAATAAGCTAGTTATCAAACCTACACTCTTTCCTAACGTCATATAAAATGATCGAGCCTCTTGGTGATAAGAATCTCTTTCATCAACAAGAGCAATGAAACCACACACTCCCCACGGCTAAAGCCGGGGGCTTTACGGTGCATTTTGGTAAGTTTGAACTGTTAAAACAGGATCGATAGTCATGGAAAGCAGCTCCGCTTCTTCAACCGGAAATCCAAGAAGCGCTTTTAACCTGGCATTCTCGTAGTATCACCAGGTATCTCCACAGATAATTCTAAATCATCACTATACCAACTTTTTTCTCCTAAACTCCGGCGAAAACCCATTTCTTCCAAGACTTTCTTGGCTTGATCTCTACCCTGAACAACTAAATCGATATCTAAAGTCATATAACTTCCCTGCGTATAAAACTCTAAGGCTCCCCCGCCAACAAGTACAGGTCTTATACCGTACTCTTCCAGCTCTTTTGTAAGGACTGCAGTAAAATACATTACTTTATCCAGACGGTCTTTTATATTTTTTATCTTATTTATTTTATCTTGCATTGATCGTTAGGCCGTATCGCCTAGCCCCTTTTTTTTGTAGTTTACCACTAGAGATGGCATTATCCCAAGAAAGCCCTGCAAGTTGCACGAGCGCTTCAGCTTCACCCAAATCCCTCGGCCGCCTGCGAGACGCGCCTCGATCCACCATCCTTACAGCAAAAACAGACTCTTTTCCAACCCTATCCTTAAACTCCTTATATTTCACTCGTCTCATAAACATCACCTACCTGTCCTGAAAATAACTTTTGTGTAGCGCCCCGGTGGTTTCCTCCGTTCGCTTCGCAATTCTTCTCCCACAGCAAAAAGTTACACCTGTATAGCCGCTTTCCACCGGCAGCATAAACCATACTCCACGCCCCAAGGGGTCATGGCTCTTGGGATTTGACGGGCTGAGCGGCGCTATTCAGTGCTCCGCTCACTCCGGAAATCCACCGGGTCGCCTTGGCACTTTTTCTCTTTCGCACCGTTTCCTTACTATAATTCTCGATAAAGATAGTACAGTCAAGAAAGCTGTTAAAAAATTAGAATCCTTGGGATATAAAGTTAGTTTGGAAGATACCACTTGTGAAAGGCCGGTCCTGCTCCGTTTTATTAATCAAAGATTTCCTCCAGAATTTTAAGCCAGGTTGGCTTCTTGTGTTTGTGTTTGTATTTGTGTTTGTGACTGTCATAGAAGGGTTCCCGGTGATGCTTTTTGTAATAATCCTCATACTCATCATAGTACTCTCTGGCATTCTCCAACAGTTTCCCCAGTTCTCCCCTATCCAGCCACACACCTTTGCACCCGGGGCAGATATCAATTAAAACACCGGATTTGGGAATTTCCTCCATGGGAATAGAACATACCGGACACTTTTTCATTTTTTAGGCACCTCCATTAAATTTAAACCAAGGCATGTTAGGAAAGCATACGCAAGCCGTTAGGTGAAATCCGGCTTATTTGGAGACTAAAGAAGAAAAGAGTATTTTCGTTTTCCATGAAGGATTCTTCTAATCTCAACATAGTTGTCTTTAACAACATAAAAAATAAGGTAGTTACCGATAATTAACATTCTATAGCCAAGATATTCCAAACGCCTGTCTTTGGGGACTTGTCCCATTAAAGGTAAATCCTCTAACTTTGAGACAGTTTCATCTATTTGATCAAGAAGATTAAGTGCGGTGCCGGGGTTGTCATTTTGAATATATTCTATAATTTCTGTAAGGTCTTTTTGGGCAATTGGGAGATACTCGATCCGGTACTTTTTAGCCATTGATTTTAGCCCTCATTTGTTTCATAAGTTCTTTATGAGAAATTGTCGGCAACCCATTTTGACATTCTTGCTCAGCTTCACCCAGTTTTTGGTATAATTCAATTAATGATTCTAGTTTTTCGTACAACGCTAAACTCATAACAACCAAGTCACCCTGACCGTTTTTTGTTATGAACACGGGTTCTCCTTCTTTGTGGCATATTTCTGAAATCTCGTTAAAGTTGTTTCTGAGGTCTGAAATTGGTTTAATTATCGGCATGCCCGGCACTCCTTATCATAAGGTTTGTTATTATTATATCATAATGGCGATAAAAAATATACTATTGGGTAGTCGCCAGACATCACCTGACAACGCTGGAAACGGCTCCGCTTCGCTCCGACCCGACTTTGCCCGTCCTCGGCTGTCACGATGATTTTAAAGAGCACCACCAAAGGATGCCTTCAAAAACCAGTTACAATTTACGTATTATCATGCCGGTATTCGCTATTCAACGGGTCCTTGCCCGGGTGCCAGAAGATCCACTGTGGAGCGGGCCTGCAGTTGCCGCACATTTTCCAGGGCCACCCCGGCCCATTCCAAGTAACGGGGGCGAATTTCATGCACCACCACCCCGGTGTAATCCTCCAGCAGGGCCAGCACTTCGGCCACCGGTATTTCACCCCAACCGGCGGGCAGGTGCAAATCTCCCCGGCCGGTGGCCATCAATTCGGCCTGTTTCTTTTCCAGGGACCCGGAAACCCGGCCGAAATTATCGTGCAGGTGCACATGGCGAATATACGGGGCGGCCCGGGCCACGGCCGCCAGGAAATCAAAACCGTAATACCGTGCGGCCAGGTAGGCATGACCCGTATCCAGGGTTATGCCTACCCGGGGGTGGTCGATGGCCGCCACCTGTTCCACCAGTAGGGATAGTTGTTCCGCATAACAATAGGGACTGGCATCCAGGTAGGGCCGGGCATTTTCCATAGCGATGGTCACACCCGACCGGTCAGCCCTTTCGGCCAATTCCAACAGCGCTTCCCGCTCTTGCCGGAGCAACTGTTCCTTTGCTGCCGCGCTGAGGTTCCGCCGTCCCCCGGGCAGGTGAAAGTGCTCTTCTGGGATATACCGGCCACTGTGATACACCAGCACCTCCGCGCCGACGGCCGCGGCAAATTCCAGGCTTGCGCGCAGGGCTTGTTTTTGCCAGGACAAATTTTCTAAATCCATCAGGTTCAAGGGATTGGGACCGTGGACGGTATAACGGAAGGGAAACCGGGCCAGCAGCCGGCATACCTCATCCACCCGCCGGGGAAGCAAGCGCCCCCCGGCCATGGCCCCCACCCCGTGCACGGGAATCTCCGCGTAATCAAAACCCAGCCCGGCAAAATATTCCAGGTCTCGGGCCAGGGTATCCAGATTGTTGTCCAGCCGGGCGGCATCGACGTTAATGCCAAATCCTTTGATAGACATAAATACTCTCTCCCCAATGGTTATAATGACTGGTTATCACAGGCTGTCACCTGCTCACCTGCATAACGGTAATTAAGAGAATAAACCACCCGCCCGTCCACCATTGTTATCAATACACGGGGAATTCCTTCTTCCAGGTTAACCAGCACCAGGTCCGCCCGCCGGCCAACCTCCAGTGCTCCCACTTCCCCGGCCAGCCCCACAGCCCGGGCCGGGTTTGCCGATACCAGGAACATGCTCCGGGGCAACGAATCAGGGGTTTTGGCCAGCCGGAAAACAGCGCAAAGCATGGCCGGCGGGTAGTAATCGGAACACAGAATGTCCGCCGCCCCGGCCGCCACCGCATCACGGGCACTCAGGTTATGGGCTTGCGAGCCCCCCCGCACCACGTTGGGGGCCCCCACGCAGACATGTAGTCCCCGTTCCCTGGCATAAGAGGCAGTTTCCAGGTTTACCGGAAATTCACTGATGCTGCTTCCCAGTTCATGAGCCATTGCTACCCTGGCCGGACAGTCATCATCGTGGGAAGCCACAGGTATACCCAACTCCCGGGCTTTACTCGCCAACCGGCGCATCGCAGCCTGCACTTGCTCCCTGTCCACATCCTTTTTGGCCAGAAGTTCTTCCATCTCTTCTTCCCGCACACCGTAAGACCAGCGCACCCACTCCTTGTACTTTTCCAGCTCCCGGAACTGGCCCTGGCCGGGGGTATGATCCATAAATGAAAGCAAATCCACCTTGCCCTCATTCAATAACTCCATGATTAGCGGCACCGCCGACAGGTCGGTAATTTCATATCGCAAATGGATACGATGCCGGATCAAAGCCGGCCCGGCGGCCAGTTCGCAGATACGCCGGATAACCCGGGCGGCCATTTTGTTGGAACGTAAACCGAGTTGTTCCTTGGCAAAGGAAAGAGAATGAAATATAGTGGTTATTCCACAGCCGGCGAGGCGTTTTTCCAGTTCCCGAAAGGCCAGCTCAACAGGAAATACCGCCCGCGGCCGGGGTTCGATTTCCCTTTCGACAGCATCGCTGTGCAGGTCGATGCATCCAGGCAACATCCAGGCCCCGCCGGCATCAAGCACCGGCTCCCCCTTGCGCCCGCCCGGAGCACACCGCACCTGACCGGCCGGCCCGATTTCCACAATTATCCCCCGGGAAACCACCAGGCAGGCATTTTCCACCACGCCGTCCGGAGTAACAGCGCGACCGTTAATAATTACCAGTTTACTACTCACGCCAGTCCCCCCCAATTTTCCGAATAACAATAACCGTCTTGCATGACGAATGCCCTGTCAACCAAACGCCTGGCCGCATTAATATCGTGAAAGATGCCGACCATGCCGGTACCGGATTCCTTCAGCTCCTGCAGTAACCCGAGTACCGTGTTTTTGGTGTTTATATCCAGGGAAGCGGTGGGTTCATCCAAAAGTAAAAGGCGGGGCCGGGTAATCAGTGCCCGGGCCAGGTTAACCCGCTGTTGTTCTCCCCCACTGAAGGTAACCGGATAAGCATCCCATAACTCCTTGGCCACGCCCAGCCGGGCCAGGTATTCCCGGGCTGCCCTGCGGGCCTCCTCCTGGTCTGTGCCCTGCTGCCACAGCCTTTCGGCTACCACATCCACCGCCGACACCCGGGGCATGATCCGCAAAAACTGCGAAACATAGCCTATCTCCTGTCGCAAAACCAGCACCTGCCGTTCCGGTACCCGGGCCAGGTCTACTTTTCCGTAACGACGGGACAGGTACCTGATGCTACCGCTTGAAGGCAGGTAAGTCCGGTAAATGCATTTTAAGATCGTAGATTTACCGGACCCGCTGGGGCCGAAGATACCCAGAAAAGTACCTTCTTCAACAGCAAAAGAAATATTCCGGCAGCCCATAATGGTTTTGCCGTCCAGCATATGCAGGGTAAAATTTTTGCAAAGGTTTTCCACTCTTAAAATTTCGCTCATTTGTTTCCCCTCCCCCGTCACAAAAGAGAATTGACCAGCAGTTGGGTATAGGGATGCCGGGGATCCTCCAGAATCTGATCGGTAAGTCCAATCTCTACCACGTGGCCGTTTTTTATTACGGCGGTACGATCGGCCAACAACCGGATTACCCCCAGGTCGTGGGAAACTACAATCATGGCTATCCCCAGCCGGCGCTGCAGCTGTTTGATCAGGTCCAGCACCCGGGCCTGGACCGAAACATCCAGACCGGTGGTTACTTCATCCAACAAGAGCAGGGGCGGGTTATGGGCCAAAGCCTTGGCTATTTGCACCCGCTGCTGCATCCCGCCGCTGAAATGCGCCGGCAGCTCATCCATCCGCTCCACGGGTACTTCAGTCTGCGCCAGTAAATGGGCTGCCTGTTCACGGATGCGGCCCACGTGCCTGACATCAGCCGCCAGAAGTTTTTCGGCGATATTACCGCCACACGAGAAATCGAAATTCAGCCCCAGTTGAGGGTTCTGATAAACCATACCCATGAGATGATTACGTAAATAACGCTGGCGCTGGCCGCTTTCCTGTAAAATATTTACTTTGGCCTGCTCATAACTGGACAAGTAAGCTTCTCCCTCCGTTGCCGTTTCATCAAAATAAAGACACCGCACCAGCGTACTTTTTCCGGACCCGCTTTCTCCCACGATACCCAGAATTTCTCCCTCATATAATTCCAGGGAAATACCGCCGCAGGCCACCACCGAACCACAGCGGGGGCAAACCTGGGTGTTTGCCTGCGGTCCCGTCAGTTCAAGACAATAAGGGCACTGCTCACCGTAGATCTTGACGAGTTTTTTCACCTGCAGTAGTAAACTATTCCACCCGTGTTTATTCAAAGGCCATTCCTCCCCGTACCGGAATGTACTTCCAACCGTTTATCACAATAGGCCGTATCGGAGCATGCGTAAACTTTTCGACCGGTATGGCTGTCGTAGATTTCATCCAGAAAGCTATTTGTGCTGCCGCAACGAATACAGGCCTGCCCGGCAAAATCCTCCACCCGGAAGGGATGATCTTCGAATTCCAGCGGAACAACGCAGGTGTGGGGAGGGATGGCGTAAATACGTTTTTCCCTGCCGGCACCAAAGAGGTAGAGGGTTTCAGCCATATTTAACCTGGGTATGTCCCAGCGGGGAATAGGAGAGGGGTCCATGACATATCGCCCGTGCACCAGCACGGGGTAGCGGGCGCCAATGGTGATTTCCCCCCAGCGTATAATGTCCTCGTAGAGATAGACCCACATCCGGCTGTAGTCCTGCTCGGCGTGCATTTGCCTGGTCTTCCGCTCGCTGGGTTCCACAATGCGCAAAGCATCCGGATAGGGCACCTGCAGCACCAGGATCTGGTTTTCGGTCATGGGCTCTTCGGGAATGCGATGCCTTGTTTGGATAACTGTCGCTTCCGTGGTGTCAAAGGTGGTTTTGATATTCGTGGTAAGTACCGCCAGCTGCCGCAGGTTGACGGCATTAACACTGCCGTCGCAACCCTGATCGATCACTTTGAGCACATCACGCGGTCCCAGCAAGGAAAGCGTAATCTGTAAGCCGCCTGTGCCCCAACCCCGGGCAATCGGCAACTCGCGGGAAGCAAAAGGTACCTGGTATCCCGGAATGGCCACGGCTTTAAGAATCTTTCGCCGCACCTCGCTCTTGGTGTACTCATCAAGAAAAGCAAAGTTATAGCCCGTGCGGCGCGGCGGAATCAGGTCAACCAGTTTCATTCAACTTCTCCCCCTTGCATCGCCGTGCTGTACGCAGGCGGTCCAGATCGGACTGGAAAGTGATGTAATGGGGCAACTTGTAATGGGCGGCAAACCCTGAAGATTCGATACCGTCCACTATGGACAGCACGAACTCCTGGTCCTCGGACGGTGTCCGGGCTCCGTCGCCGCGCATGGCCCGGTCCAGCACGGCCATGGAAATGGCCTTTAACTCGTTATGACCGAAACAAAGCCCGTAACCCAGGGTAAACTGCGGTTTACCCTTTTCACTGGAGGCATCCAGCCGGGCAATCACTTCGGCTTCAGTAACCAACACCCTGCCCACATATACCTCCCGCCCCCGGGAATCCTTCAGGCGTAAAGGCAGGTAGCCCACCCGCAATTCGCCGATGGTGGGGTGAATATCCCCATAACCCTTCATATTGCTGTAAGCCAGAGCCAAAAGCCCCCCCGTTTCCCCGCGGGCCAGCACTTGCAAAGCAGCCTGGCGGGGAGCGGGAAAGGTCAAGGGCTCCCGGGTGATGTCGGGGGGCTCCGGCTTTACCGGTTCTTCTTCCGCCAGTAATCCCTCCCGGCGCAACAGATCGACCACCTTTGGAAATGAGGGAACTTCTTCCATAATATCCAGGCCCTTAAAATATTGTTCAATAAATTCCGTTACCTGCTTTCCCCCTTCTTCGCACAGGGTAAAATCCAGCAAACGCTGGGTATAGTCCCGGGTGGGCCCCAACAACTGGCCGCCGGGAACATCCTTAAAAGCAGCGGAAATGCGCCGCAGAATACACATTTGCCTGGTATCCGCCGGTAGTGAGACATAGCTCCGGGGCAGAGTGGAACGGTAAGCCCGCAGGATAAAAGACGCTTCGATGGTGTCCCCCTCGGCCTGTTTTAAAGCCAGGGCGGCATGAAAGGGGGCATATAAAGAACCTTCGCCCATTACCTTATCCACCGCCAGGCGCAGCTGTTCCTGAATCTGACGGACTTCCAGCGGCCGGGACTCGCCTTTGAGGCGAAAATAGCGCAGCATTTTCGCCGCTTCGGCAATGGCTTCCGTACCACCTTTTACGGCAACGTAACCCATTAGATCCCCACCTCCCGGTGCACCGTAGTAGTTCTGGGCAGACAAGCTACCCGGCCGTCCCCGGCCACTATGATCCAGTCCACCCCCTGAGGGTATTCTCGATTCAGCACTTTGAAATGTTCCAGGTAAGACGGGTGCAAACCACGGAACAGCAGCCGGCGGTGGCCGGGTATGCCGGGACCGGATAGCGTTACCGCCAGTCCCCGGTGTTCCGAAGCAGCCGGGATTTCGCCGTCAAACAGGATTTCATCGATGATAATAATAACCGTGGCCCCGCCATCGGGGTGTTCCAGCGTCCCCCGCCCGGCCAGAGCCAACCCGGGAATAGCCTCCCGTCCCGGCGCGATAATGAAGTCGGCCGCCTCAACTTGCACGGGCCGGCTGCCCGTATTTACAGCCAGGTAATTTGTTATTTCCTCTGTTTCTCCACCCAAAACGCAAAAGGCAACCTCCCGGTCCAGGAGCGTAAAAGCTACCGCCGCCACCCGGGAACACCAGCCGCCGGGGGGACAAAGGCCGGTAACCGGCAATAAATTAACTTTGCCCGGCCGGGCCATGGCATCCAGGATACAGCGGAATACCTGCTGTGCATCAAAAACCCGGTCGAAAGATTTTTCCACCGCAATCATGAATTCATCACCTCAAAATCAACCCTGGTCCGGGCTACCAGGGCAAATTCAAACCTCTTTTGCTGCCGGATTTTATCTTCCTCTTCCTGCAGAACAGCTGTAATCCTGCCTGCCGGCGAGTGCCCCCCGCTGGTGACGGCATCGATCAGTGCCAGGCACAGCGCCCTTTCCGGTTCATCACCCAGGGCAAATCCCTTCCCCGGCACCCCGTTCACCTCTACCGCACACTCGGTAATCAATACCTCGCCCAAATTAAACGGGTATCCCTGCACCGACTCCAGCGCCTGCATCATTACCAAACTGGTGGCAGGCTCCTGAATCACCTTGACTTCTGCTGCTTGCAACAACTCTTCGGCCAAGGCCGCCAGCACTGCCGGTTCCCCTTCAGCCACAATATAACTGATTTCTTGATAATCCAATGACTTCACCATCCTTTTGAAAAACACGTCGCATTAAATCACCCGGGCACGAATACGCGAGGAAATATAATCCACCACGGTCACCGTAAACAGAATTACCAGCAAAATACTGGCCGTATCGGAATATTTAAACAACCGCATGCTTGTGACCAGTTCGAAACCAATTCCTCCGGCCCCTACCAGGCCAAGAACGGTAGCAGCACGGACATTGTGTTCCCAGCGGTAAAGATTATAGCCGATAAATTCAGGGAGTACCTGGGGTATAATACCGTAAATAATCACCTGCAGTTTATGAGCCCCGGTGGCCTCCAACGCCTCTACCGGTCCGGTGTCAATGCTTTCGATGGCTTCGGCGTAAAACTTGCCCAGCATCCCGGCGGAATGGAAGGCCAGCGCCAGCACCCCGGGGAAGGGCCCTAAACCCACTGCGGCCACAAAAATAAGCCCGAAAACCATTTCGGAAACGGCCCGCAGTGCATTGAGAATCGTTCTGGCCCCGGTGTAAAGAACCGGGTGGGGATTCAGGTTGGCTGCCGCCAGTATACCTAAAGGAACAGCCAGCAACACGGCCAGTGTAGTTCCCCAGATGGCTACCTGGATGGTCTCAATGGTGGGGGGAATCAATTCCGGTATAATTGCCAAGTTTGGTGGAAACAAACGGGAAAAAAAATCCATCATATGTGGATAACCCTGCACCAGCTCTGTTGTGCTCAGATTGGTACCACAAGCGCTCCAGGCGTAAACACCCAGCAAAAAAACCAGAACCACTACCCGCTGTAGAGAAAGGTAATTTCTCCAGGCCGGCCTTATTTTTTCGCTCTCCCGGCTGTTTCCGGAACATCCTCCAACATCGATCACCTTCCTACCCGGGGGTAAACCTCCTTTGAAACCACCACTGTTCATGTGGTCAGGCATGGGCATATTCTATCCTCCCATACGTACCCGAATGACCCGGCAGTTCGCTTCCCGTATCATCGTAGATGTATCCCAGATCATTCCTTTTTACTTGATTTATCATCTTATCCATTACCACGCTTCCATCACGAATGCCCACTACCCGCCGGGCAAACTCCATGGCCAGGTCCACATCATGCAGGCTCACAATTACCGTAATATGGTCCTGGCGATTAATTTCCCACAGTGTTTCCATAACTGTACGTGATGAGCGGGGGTCCAAACTAGCTACCGGCTCATCCGCCAAAAGTACTGCCGGCTGCTGGACCAGGGCCCGGGCAATACCTACCCGCTGCTGCTGGCCGCCGCTCAACTGGTCGGCCCGCTGGTAAGCCTTATCACGCAAGCCCACCCGTTCCAGGCAGGACACGGCCAGTTCCACATCCCGGCGGGGAAAGAAGCGGCAGCAGCTGCCCCACAGGGTAGTATAGGCCAAACGGCCGCAAAGAACATTATCCAATACCAGCAACCGCTTAACCAGGTTAAATTGCTGGAATATCATACCAATCTGGCGGCGTAATCTTCTCAGGCTACGACCGCTCTCCGCCCCTACCTGTACCCCGTTCACCCATACCTGCCCGGCAGTTGGCTTCACCAGGCCGTTGATGCAACGCAGAAGGGTTGATTTCCCCGCACCGCTCGGTCCCAGCAAGACCACAAACTCGCCCTTGTTTATTTCCAGATTAACATCACGCAGGGCTTGCACACCACCGGAATACTTCTTATTTAAACCAGCAATTTTAATCACTTTCCCAACACCTCCATATATTTCAGTTCAGCAATATTTTTCCCGTCCTATTCTGTGCACCATCCTTGTCCGCCGGCGAGACGGGCGTAACCCGCCCCGCGACAACGGATATATTTTTTAACCCATCTTCTTTAAATCAAGGTTTAAGATTTTTGCCGCCTCCCGGATAATGTCATAATCGCTGTCACTGGCTTCATCGTAACGTATAATCGCACCGTAACCGCTCAGCGCCCCAGGATCTTCATTGTGCATGTTTAAGAAAGCCTGCTTGATTTTTTGCTTCAAGTCTTCCGGCAAATCTTTCCTCCAGGCAATGGGAGAGCCGGGAATGGGATCTGATTTGGCAATGATGATATTTTCCCCGGGTGAAATCAGCTTTTCCTCCACCATCCTTTCGTAAGTAATATCGTTATCCGCCCCCGCAGGCGCTTTCTTGTTTTTAATTGCCAGCTCCACCGCGTCATGTCCACCGGCATAAGTTACACTCTTAAAATCCTTTTCGGGGTCAATACCGGCTTTTTTCAAGATCAACCGGGGGATGAGGTTGCCGGATGTAGAAGCAGGATCCACAAACACAAAGTCCTTTCCCTTTAAGTCGTTTAATGTCTTAATCCCGCTGTCTTTATGAGTGACGATGATACTCCGGTAGGTCGACTTGCCGTTTTTGCGCACGCCTACGGCAAAAGCCTCGGCGCCGGCCACATCGGACGCCAGCACATAGGAAAAGGGACCAAAGAAAGCAACGTCAATCTTTTTCGAACGCATGGCTTCAATTACCCCTGAATAATCGGTGGCAACGAAAGTCTCCACTTTCATGCCCAATTTTTTTTCGAGGTAGGCAATGGTACCACCAAAGCGTTTCAGCATTTCTTCCTGGTCTTCCGCCGGGATCAGGCCCATTTTCAACTCTTTCATCTCAGTGCCTTGTTTTTCAGCGGGTGCATTGGATCCTTCATTTTGTTTTTCGCCGCCACAACCGGCCAATAAGAGCATTGACAGCGCCAGTATAACCAGCAAGATAAAAAATTTGCTGTTTCGGAACATGTTTTTCCCTCCTCTTAAATTGCTTCTGCCAAACTGCAGCCGAAGAGATTATAGCGCCAACTACCTGATGAATCGCACATCTTTCATAACTCCTGTGCTTTGGAGCAACCGCCCCCTTTCCATCTTTTTTATGAAATCACCGGCACCAGCCTAAACAAAGTCCACACCGATCTTACAGCGATCGCTCCGGAATCTGCCGGTACTGTATTCAATGGGCAGGCCTTCGCCGGTAACCATCACGCTCTCCACTTTTAAAACCGGTTGACCTTGCGGAATCTGGAGTATCAACGCGTCATCAATCTCCGGAAAGGCTGCGTGAAAAACCGAACGCAAGCGCACCGGCCTTATGCTGTAAGCATCCTCCAATAGCCGGTACAGGGACGTGAAACCGTTTAATCTTTCCAGCAGCCTCGGAACTTGCGCAACAGGTAAATAGATAGTGCCGATACAAAAGGGAATTTCCTCGACAAAACGAAGAATCTCCAGGCGAAACACCCCGTCGGAGACAGCCAGGCCCAGGTTTTCGGCAACCTGTGCGGTGGCGCGCACCTCCTCCGCCTCTAGAATGCGAACACCGGGCTTTAAACCCAGGTCCTGGATATTTTGCGTAAAGCTGTGGCTGCGGGCATAACGGTAATTTACCGCTCCGCCGGCGGGACCGGCGAAAGTGCCTTTACCCTTCTGTTTATAGACCAGCCCCCGGGAAACCAGTTCGGCTACGGCCTGGCGGACGGTGTGCCGGTTAACCCCGTAGACGGCGCTCAGTTCCTTTTCAGACGGCAGTTTTTCACCTGCCGCGAAGACGCCGTCCCGGATCTGCCGCCGCAGTATGTCCGCCAGCTGCCGGTAATAGGGAACACCACTGTATTTATTAAACTCAACTGATTTCAATCCAATCACCCCAAAACATGTGTAGATGTCTAGATAAGTTGCCTCTAAATAAAAACGCCCCGGCCGAAAAGAGCCGGGTCCGTTTTGTAATTACTATCGCATATAGCTGTAAAATACCAATAAAGTACTTGTTAATTTCGGTTAAAAGCCTGTAAATTTTAAGTAAATCACCATACCTGCGGTTTATCACCCGCCGGGATAGTTCAACCCACCCGGCTGAACTACCTGCCCGGGGGTCACCAAAGCTAAATAACGGACGTCTCCAAAAATCTTTGCTAATACGACCTGTTCCTTCGCAGAAAAATTTTTGGGTCCGGGTTTTACCCGGACCCTGGTTATAAGGAGTTTTTTCTTACAGGAACAGGGTTTATCTCAGCGACATATTGGGCAAGTCGGGGCGCGCCTGATTGAAACAATGATTGCCGGTAAACAAGACCCGGAAATCTTGTCTGAACTGGCCCAGCGCAGGCTTAAAAATCAGGATTTGGTGCGGCTGAAAATCGGGGATGCCCTTTTGAGTAGCGGAAAGTTTTTCGGCGTGTTTTCACTCTTTTTTGCAGCGAGATGCCCCAGCCGGCAACTGCCCGGCGTAAAAGAAGGCGCCCCCAAGGGACATCTCCCCCGGGGACGCCGGCTATATGCACTCTTGCCAGTAAGTTAATGGGTTAAGTGCCTGGCTCCGTCTGTTTCCTGTGGCTCGTATGCTTAATTTTCCAACTGATTTTTTAGTTTCAGGACGGTTTCCACGGGCAGTCCGGTTATTTCCGCTACTACATCTACGGGCAGTCCTTTTTTCAAGGCAGCCATGGCAACCTCCATTTTGCCTTCCATTTTGCCTTCCATTTTCCCTTCCATTTTGCCTTCCATTTTCCCTTCCATTTTGCCTTCTCTCAAAGCCTCTCGCTTCATTTCGTCCAGGGCCAGTTCAATGTTGGTGATCATTATTTCCACCTCCCACGGGTTACTTACTTCCAAAATCCGGTCGACTTTCTTCTGCAGGTATTTTGGCATTTTTGGTCTGACTGCATTCTTCAGCCAGGTCATTATCTGCTTAAATTCATCCGGGGTCAGTTTATTCAGCACTCCGATGAGTTTTTTAAGGCGCCTGATCAGTTCCCGGTGGCCCATTGTCTGGTCCAGCACGAACACGCTGGAGATCAGGTTGGCCGCCCGGTATAGCTCCTCCTCGCTGTAACGGTTGACGTCGAAGAGGATGTAGCTAAAATCAAGTATATGTTTCTGGAACTTTTCGTACCCCGACAGCATCTCTTTGAAATTAGTACTCGCTGTCCACCTGCCGGCGCCGTTGTAGAGGACCGCGGGGATGATTGCCGGGAGCCTGAAGCCTTTCCGCTCTCTTTCGTTCTGCGGCGTATTATTGTACGCGTCCCGCCAGATTTCGGTCATGTACAGCAGCAAGCGGAAGGGCATGGTGTAGTCCACGGTGGACTGCAGTTCCAGTAGGACGTAGAATATGACGCTCGTTTCCTTTGTCCGCAGCATGTAAACAATATCTGCTTCTTTTTCACTAAAGTCCTGCAGTACGTACGATTTATCGACCTTTACCAAGTCGCCCTCATCAATTTCTTTTACCCAGTCTTCTCTGACAAAGGTCTTTATGAGTTCTAAAAACGTCCTTTTGTTGGACAGGAGCTGTTTGTAGCCTTTGTCGTGAGGATGGTGGGGTTCCTTATTGCTCGTCATGTCTTTTTCCGGCACTGAATCACTTCCTTGATATTATTATATCACAGTCATTTATTGGGAGACAGTGGTAGCATGAAAAAAATCCCGGCATTAGCCGGGGAAGGTTTTACCTCAATAAGTTAAGGGCCTGGCATTTGAGGTTTCCCAAAGAATTTCACAAAGTGAAGCCTGACCCCTTATGTATGGTATTTTTATCTATCCCCTACTCCACCCCCGAGCATTTTGTTCTCCGCCTGTTCCCAACTTCCACAGTTGCCCTTTAAGAGGACCGGGCAGGCGCCCGGTAGGGTCACCCTTTCGCAGCGGCGTAAGGGTCAGGACCTGAATACTCAATATTTTGCTTCACATTCTGTTTATTATGTGCACATTAAGTTTCGTTATTTAATGTAGTTGAATTTACACCAATTATCATATTAATAAGCTTTTTACCTTCTCGGGATGTCCATCTTATTTCACTGGCTACCACACCAATTTCAATTAAAGCGTGCAGATAATAACTACCAGAAAACCTATCATGCCATTTATCTACTGCATCTGTGAGGCTTTCCCAATAAGTTTCACTAATTTCTTCCGGCTTTACTAATGTTTTATCACAGACCAAGGTTTTGAGCTTATTATTGACCCTTATTACAGTAGAACATCCACTCTCCAATATATTGAGCATGGACCGGAATTCACTGCTTATTGGATTAGCCCCGTGTTTTAGCCGTCTCTCAAGCCGACTAGGTAACAATTCGTAGATTCGGTCAGCCTTTACCACTAGCATTTCACTATAATTTATTAGCTTTTCAGCCAAAAGAAGCCAATTGTTAAGGTCTAGGTACTCGTAATTATTAACTGTGTTATATCTTTCCCTTCGGGCATGTTCGGCCAATACCCGGCATTCGCTAATTAATTTATCAACCTTTTCTTTCTCTGTATGGGGTACCGGTATCTGTTCATTTTCAAGACGAACAAAGTCTCTAACAGCTTGGCAAAAGTAATGAACAGCTGTATCGTTACTTTCCCGTAATTTAATGGTTAGCAACTGCCCATAACGAGGAGGCCATAATGTAACATTAATAAGCATGGCTATTACAAGACCAATAAAAATAACTGCTGATCGGTCGAGGGCATGAGAAAGAAACTGGTCCGGTGAAGAACTTAAAATAAAAATGGCTGCAACTATACCCATTAGAAGACCATTCTTTAAGTTCAGATTTACAAATAAGGAAATCACAAATATTGTAGCGACTCCCATTGTAAGCGGACTACCACCAAAAACATAACCAAATATAAGACCCACACCTACGCCTAAAACATGAGCAATAATCTGCTCTTTGGCTGCTTTGATGGTCAAATATACGGATGGTTGCACATTTACGACCGCTGATACAGCACCAAAGATAGCCGGTTCCAATTTAAGTAAATTACAAATAAACAAGGTTATAGTAACGGCAATACTAGTTTTTAATATACGTGCACCGATTTTAGGCATGAGCATTCAATCCTTAACAAACTTAGATGATTGCCTTTAATTTAAATCAGATTAGCAGTTTTTTTAAGAAGTTTTTCCTAAGGTGCTATTGCACATAACAAAGAAAATACGCAGCAAAGCTTTTATCATCCATCACTGGTCATGTCTCGGAGCCCGGGGCCGCAGCAGCGGCACAGTGGCCGGGGCGCGGCTGCGCTGTTGCACAGATTACCGGCGCGCACCAGGCTACTTTCCCCGGGCACACCACAGCCCACCACAGCCCGGGGCGCTTATAAGCCGGGCTACGCGGGTCACGGCCTGGGCAGTCGCATGCCTGGTTGGGCGGTGACGCCCACAAGGATACATATTTTTTAATTTTGGGGAGAAGGCGTTTCGCTACGCTCCACGCCTTCTCCCCAAAATCGCCGCGTGCCGCCCGCCAACACACAGGGCACAAAAATTATACGAATTGAAGTAATGGGCAGGGTCAAGGATTACCTCAATTTGCTCTCTATATTTAAAAGCATGGGCCGTATGCAGTTGGTCCCGTAGATATGGATAAAAGACATATCTACCGGAACCTTTTAAACCCCCTTGGCCGGACCCGGTTTTACCGGGCCGGTACGGGCAGTGACTTGCGCTTTTTGCCCGGCACGAATTAATTTTGCTTCGTGCCCGGCCTTTCTATAGCCCCCCCGGTCCTTCGCCAATTGGCAGGCTTCGGGCACCTGATGATAAGGTTGCCCGGCCCGGTGGCCGGGAGGTAAACGACCTGCCCGGCGGCTGCCCGCCATCGACAAGCCGGTCCGGCAGGCGCTGCCTATTAACCCCGCTAAAATTTGCTCGGCCGTGCGCCGGCCCACTCCGGGAATGGTGTCCAACAGTTCCAGGTCTTCGTTAAAAGGGAGCACTGGCTACGGAAGACAACTTGATGTTGGCACCTTCAAGGACCTTTTGGATGCGGTTGATTTCCCGGGCGCGTTCTTCAATAAGGCTCCGGCGGTAGCGGATAAGTTCCCTCAATTCTCTTTGACTGCGGGACGGAATATAGCTGCCTTGTAAGAGTCCGTGACGGCGGCATGGATGTCAACTCACCGGCCAACTCACCGGCCGTCAACCCTGTAGCTTTTGAAATAGTCTCGATATCCACGTTGAGCAGCAGCTAGTTCTTTGCCACTTCCATCTTCCCTTTCAATTCTCCTTCTTTTAGTCCTTCCATCTTCCCTTTAAGTAAAGCCTGCTGCTCCATCTCTTCAAGGGCTATTTCCAAATTTGTGATCATCATTTCCACCTCCCAGGGATTGATTCGTCAAGTTGTAATTATACCATATGAAATCAGGATTTGGTTGGGAGTCAGGCCCTTAACTTATTTACTTATTGTGTCTACGGTTGACATATTACACAATGTGTAATAATATATTACACGCATAGTAACATTAGTGGGGTGATTTATTTTGCCCGGCAAATTATTTCCCCTTGGTGGCCCCGTTCCGGAAAAAGACGTTGTGGATAGAGAGGATTTTATCGTTTCGCTTCAAACCAGACTGGCTGAAGGGCAGAGTATCATGTTGGCCGGTCCCCGAAGAATAGGTAAAACTTCCCTGGCCCATGAAGTTTTAAGGCGGGTTAAAAAGCAGGGGTTTTACACAGCATCGGTTGATTTTTTCCGGCTTTCCAATAAGCGGGATTTTACTATTTGCCTGATTAACGCCTGCCTGGAAAACAGGACCGGTGTTCGTAGAACAATTGATATCCTGAAAAACCGTGCCAAGTCTATTGCCGGTACGGCCAGGCTTACTATAAAACTTGAAGATTTGGAGTTTGGTATCGGGTTTCTCCAAGACGAACAAAATGATGACGTTTTACTTGATTACGCTCTTGATCTGCCGGATGTTCTGGCGAAACATGATCAAAAATCCATGGTTGTTTTATTTGATGAATTTCAGGACGCTTCCAGGGTAGTAGATGCCGACATTTTTAAAAAGATGCGATCCCATTTTCAGAATCAGCAAAGGGTATCATATATGTTTCTTGGTTCCAAAGAAGGGATTATGGATACTTTGTTCGGGAACCGGAAAGAGGCTTTTTATCGTTTTGCCACCATTCTTCCCATTCCCCCCATCCCGGAAAATGCATGGGTAGAATATATCATTGAAAAATTTGGTGATCGTGGTATCAACACTGAATACGAAATTGTTAAAGAAATTCTCAATAAAACCGGTGGTCACCCCCAGGATACAATGCTTGTCTGTTCAGAGATTTTTTACGCGCTCCTGGAAGCTGGAGAGAATACTATTACCCCGGGTATGGTTCGGTTAGGTTATGATCGCGCTTTGATCACCCAAACGCCGGTTTACGACGAAATATTGGATGAATTAAGCCAGCGTTTTCAAGTTCGCGAGGTATTGAAACGGATTGCTTTTGGTAAAAGTGTTTACGCCAAAAATATGAACCCCAATGAAGTTAAAAGAGCCATAGACCATCTTATTTCTAAAGCGATAATTGAAAAAACCGGGCGGGGAAGTTATGCTTTTGTAGAGCCGATGTTCCAGGAATACCTTCTGCGGGAATTTTTTTAACCCGGATATTACCTACTGCAGTTTCTTTGCTCAGATGTTAGAACTATATATAAAGGTAAAGCTTTTCCATTTTTGCAATAATCTGAATTAGCCTGTAATTTAAGGGCTGAAATTATGCGATTGATTTTTTGCTGTTCCCCTGCCGGGTCATGCACCAGCAGCACATCGGCCTGGCCTTTGCGGGCCATATCCATTGCCATGCCGCTGCCTACGGCATGAATTTTAACTTTATAGCCGCTTTCGGCTCAACCTTGGGCAGCAGCTGGCCGAGCAAACCGCTGTCCTGGGCGCTGGTCGTCGTGGCGAGCGTTATTTCTTTCAATTGATCAAAACCTCCCCTTGACTTTTCTGTTGGAAATACTTTAATCTGTTAATATAGTTTGCTATATTTTCATATCCAGTACATAAATGAAAAAAACATTCTCCGAGTCCGGTAAACCTGTAGACTTACATTGTTATGGTGACCGGACCGGTAGGGTATACCGGGAAACCGGTATGCCTCCCATTGCGGAAAGGAGAGGATCACCGGCCAGGATTAAACAGGCCCGGCGTTGCTTTTTCCGCAATGCCGGGTTTTATTTTTAATAAATATATATCTCCGAGCCCGGACACCTACAGCCACTGGCCAAGGAGTCCGGGCCGATAGGGTGCAGGGGGAAACCGCTGTGCCTCCCGGTGTGGAAAGGAGGGTATATTTAGATTTGACCAGTACCGGGTTAATATGTCGTGCGCCCGGTTTATTTTTTTGCGGGAGGTGAAACAAAAAGCTCCGGCTTGGCGTGCGGAGAAAAATTTTATGGTGGCCGGGTTAGTTGGGTCAGGTTCGGTTTTTTCGGGAAGGAGGAGGAAATGAAAAAGCAACTGGGTAATTTTGTTGTCTTATTCAGGCCCGGTGTGGTTACCGGGATCCATAATGAAAGGGAAATAGCGCTCAGAAATATCTGTGAAAAGCTGGGCGGGCTCGACTGTAAGGTTTTCGACCCGTATGCGGTTTATG